>Ga0265294_10001853_pt1 | contig 28226 bp, 24 predicted proteins | sample MunlanPumphouse3_FD_192504 | JGI IMG/M metagenome (GOLD analysis project Ga0265294, IMG submission 192504) | Groundwater microbial communities from a municipal landfill in Southern Ontario, Canada - Pumphouse #3 | ecosystem: Environmental > Aquatic > Deep subsurface > Groundwater | place...
AACATGGAGGATTTACCCGATAAGACACGAAAAGAGGTAGAGCGCTCAATTGAGCTTACTAAAAACAACAAAACACTCCATCTGAATATTGCATTGAGTTATGGCTCAAGAAATGAGATAGTGAGTGCCGTAAAAAATATAATTAAAGATTGCGAAAAAAATGAAATTGGCATAGAAGAAATTAATGAGGAAAGTTTTAAAAGATACTTATTTACCAATGATATGCCTGATCCTGATTTGTTAATCAGGACCAGCGGTGAAATAAGGTTGAGCAACTTTCTATTATATCAGATTGCATATACGGAATTTTATTTCACGGAAGTTTTGTGGCCTGATTTTAATAAAAATGAATTAGTAAAAGCAATTGAAAACTATCAGCTAAGAAAAAGGAGATACGGGAATTAGGCGGTGTACTATGGGACGAAGAGTGTTAACCGGATTTGCAGGCGGAGCGTTTATAGCAGTTATAACATATTTAGGCGGCCCCCTATATGACTTTATTTTTTTTGGTATAACATGTATAGCTATTTATGAATTATCAAAAGCTTTTTGTGGTAATGGCTTTGATTATGGAGCCGTTATGAATTATATTTTTGCAATTGCTTTATTTATCGAGAAGGTTACCGAAAACAGGCATTTCTTTGACTTTTTTCTATTTTTATACGTTTCGATTAATTTCTTGATATTTGTATTTAATAAGAAGGTAACTGTAAAAAAAGTTTCAGAAATAATTTTTATGGGTACATATGTGGTATTCTTCATGTATCATATGATGCTTATGAATGATTCGAAATTTGTATGGTTGGTATATATTATAGCTTTCGGCTCAGACACATTTGCATACTTTACAGGTAAATTTTTTGGCAAAAATAAATTATATCCTGAAGTAAGTCCAAATAAAACTATTGAAGGTGCAATTGGAGGTATTATTGGAAGCACAATTTTATCATTGATATATTTCAATTATTTAAGCATAAATAAATATTTTTACATTATAATATTTAGTGTAAGTGCATCTATATTTTCAATGGCAGGTGACCTGACAGCATCTAAAATTAAAAGAGAATACAAAATAAAGGATTTTGGAAATCTCCTTCCCGGTCACGGAGGCATAATGGACAGATTTGACAGTGTTTTATTTGTAGCACCTACAGTGTACTATTTTATTTTGCATTTTATATAAACGGAGGTTATATATTGATAACATTAATAGCGTCTATTCTTGTTTTTTCTGTAATTGTTCTTGTCCATGAATTTGGTCATTATAAAGCTGCAAAAAGCGTGGGTATAAAGATATATGAATTTGCCATAGGAATGGGGCCCACATTATTAAAGACAGTGAAAAACGGAACAGTATATTCTATCAGAGCTATTCCCATAGGTGGTTTTGTTCAGATGGAAGGAGAAGAAGAAGATTCAAGAACACCTACAAGTTTCAGTACAAAATCCATTGCTCAAAGAGCTAAAGTAATTGCAGCAGGTCCTGTAATGAACTTCGTATTAGCTTTGGTTTTATTTCTTATAATTGCTTTTACATATGGAATTTACGGTAATCATGTTGAATTTATCGATGAAAATTCCAATGAATACAAAGCAGGCTTACGAGCGGGAGACAAAATTATTTCCATTAACGGTGACAGAACATATATATGGGAAGATATTTTTTATGAATTAGTATCCCCTGAGGAAAGTTCTTACACATTGGAATATGAAAGAGATGGTCAGATTAAAGAAGCAATTATCGACAAAAACTATAGGAAAATAATAGGAATTACCTCAACCATGGCAAACGGAGAAACCACTACAACCGTATCTCCTTCAGATATGACATCCCCTGCATACAAGGCAGGTATTATGGACGGAGATATTGTTGTCAAAATTAATGATATTCCTGTGAATACTTGGGATGAGCTGACAAACCTGGTTGAAAATTCAAATAAAACGGTAAAGGTTACTATAGATAGGAAAGGTGAAATTATAGATTACAATATTGAGCTGCAGGAACAAATATCTGTAAGATTTAATACTCAGCTTGAAAAATCATTTATGACGGCGATATCCTCTTCAATGTATAAAACCGTATATTATATTGAACTTATGTTTAAAACCATAAGACAGCTTGTTACAGGAAGATTGGGCAGTGATGCCCTAGGCGGACCTGTAATGGTAATATCTATGGTGGGGGAAGCAGCTCAAAGCGGAATTCTTTCACTTTTCAGCCTTGCAGCTTTTATAAGCATTAACTTAGGATTCATGAATTTACTTCCCATTCCTGCATTGGATGGAAGCAAGCTTATATTTTTAGCTATAGAAGGAATAAGAGGTAAAGCATTGCCTGCTGAAAAGGAAGGCTATATACACTTTATAGGTTTTGTATTCTTAATAGGTTTTATGTTGTTTATCACTTATAAAGACATATTGAGAGTGTTCAGAATATAGATTTATTTGTAATCCTGAGCGTAAGCGAAGGATCTCAGAATTTAAAGATGAGATTCTTCACTGCGTTCAGAATGACTAACGTTACGGTTATGCGAAGATACTATCTCTTGTATCTTCGTTATTGGAGATATTATGGATAAAATAATAAGAAGACAAAGTTTAAAAGTTATGGTAGGAAATGTTCAAATAGGTGACGGTGCAGATGTAACGGTACAGTCCATGACTAATACTTTCACCAAAGATGTAAAGTCAACAGTCGCTCAAATTTTACAATTGGAAGAAGCAGGTTGCGAAATTATCAGGGTAGCGGTTGCTGATAATGAAGATGCAGAAGCTATTAAGGAAATAAAAAAACAAATTCATATACCAATTGTTGCAGATATTCATTTCGATTACAGATTAGCACTAAAAAGCATTGAAAATGGAATAGATAAATTGAGAATTAATCCCGGAAATATTGGCAGCAGGGACAGAGTTAAAAAGGTTGTGGAACAGGCAAAGCCAAGAAATATTCCAATCAGAATAGGAGTAAATGCGGGAAGTATCCACAAGGAAATATTAAAAAAATACAATGCTCCGACGTCAGAAGGAATGGTGGAATCTGCATTGGAGCATGTGCGTATTTTAGAGGACCTTGATTACGGCAACATCGTAATTTCTATGAAGGGCACGGATATTAAAATGACCATTGACGCTTATAAAAGTATGGCGAAAAAGGTTAATTATCCTCTTCACCTTGGAATTACTCATGCAGGGACATTATTTGAAGGAAGCATACGCTCCGCTATTGGTGTTGGAAGTCTTTTAGCTGACGGCATTGGGGACACTATAAGAATATCTTTAACAGATGAACCAAAGGAAGAAGTAAAGGTTGCAAAGGAAATTTTAAAAAGCCTTAATTTAAGAAATTTCGGAATAAATTATATAACATGCCCCACATGCGGCAGAACTAATATCCAGCTTATCGAGCTTTCAAAAAAGATTCAGGAAGGTTTAAAAGATATTAATAAGCCTTTAACAGTTGCAATAATGGGCTGCGCAGTTAACGGCCCCGGAGAAGCAAGGCAGGCGGATATTGGTATTGCAGGTGGAAAAGGAGAAGCCTTATTGTTTAAAGGGGGAGAAATTATTGGCAAGGTAAAGGAAGAAGAAATAGTTAAAAGATTGTTGGAAGAAATAGATAAACTCCCCTAAGGTTGACATCTAATTAAAATGTGTAGTATAATTTATATATAGAAATTGAATATATTTCAATTAACATTATCGCTATTTAAACCAAGCGTTTATAAAATAAATAGCATAAAACTAAGGAGGAATCATGTCAGTAGGAGTTTTAAATGTAGAAAAAAGATTAAAAACAAATAACAAACAGCTGCGAAGAGAAGGATATTTGCCTGGAAGCATATCCAGCAAAGGGAAGGATTCAGTGTCAGTTACCATAAAGGCTGATGAACTGAGAAAAGGCTTATCAACTTATGGAAGGAATGCTTTATTTAAAATAACATTGAGCGACAAGGAAATCACCGGCATGGTAAAAGACATTCAGCTTTCACCTGTGAAAGGTACAATGCTGCATGTTGATTTTCAAGAAGTATCATTAACAGAAGAAATCAAGGTTGTTTTATCAATTGCGCTTAAAGGAATGGATGCATTAGAATTTAAAGGATTAATGGCATTAAGACAATTAGATACAATTACTGTTAAAGGATTACCTCAGAATATTCCTGATGACATATCAATTGATGTTTCAAATATCGACAAAGTAGAAAATATATGCTTAAAAGATGTGAAATTTCCTGAAGGAATCGTTCCGGAAGGTGACCCTGAACATGTTTTAATCTCTATCGTTGAATCTAAGAGAACATCTGTAGAAGAGGAAGAAGAAACAGCTGAAGAAACCGATGTTGAAGTTGAAGTAATCGGTGAGCAACAAGATATAGAATAAATTAAAAATTTAAGGAATAAAAGCAACCTCGCAACCATGCCCAATGTAGGCGTGGTAACGAGGTTATTTTTCGTCAATAAAGGCGTGATTATAATTCCTCTATATGAATAAGTCCTTCAAAAGAGTTAAGCTTTTGTATAACATCAATGTGATTCATTCTATCTTTTGTTTCCAGTGTTATTATTGCGATAACTGATACTTCGTGAAGTACAGTGTCTTTTGTAATTTCAATATTACGCACTTTGAAATCTGATAAATTACAAAAAATTATGAATTTATCCAATTGTTCAATAGATTTACATGAAGTGTATATATTAATATGTTTATTATTTAAAATTTTCATTAATTATAAGCATAAGAAACGTCATTATTATCAATTGTTTTAATCAAATATATTTTCATTATATTGAATTTAGGTTTTAATTTTGTTATACTCATTAGTAGAAAATAAAGGGAGACTACTATGTTTTTAAAAAATTTATTTGCCGCTAATGACCTTGATGATATAAAAATAGATAAGATCGAGGTGCTAGAAAATACAAATACTATAATTTTATACGCATTAAGTCAAGAAATTATAGATTTAAATCATATAGAAAATATCAAGGAGGAGATAAGAAAGCATTATAATAATATAGTAAACATTGAAATACAATTAAATTATAAATTAAGCAAAAATATAAACGTTGAAAAAATAAAAGAAAACATATTTTACATCATCAACAAAAGTTCAAATATGCTGTCCAAAGCAAAGGACAATATAATGATTGAATTTAAAAATGATTGTTTTTTTGTTATTGCAAACAATAAGCTGCTTATAAACGAGCTGATTGACAATAATATAGAAAGAAAAGTCAAGAATCTTATATGCGAATACACTTTAAATTATAATATAGAAACAATATATCAGGAAGCAGAAGATGAAGCAGCGATTACTACACAAAGAATTTTTGACGAGGAATTAAAAAAGAGTCTACAAGTAATTAAAAACAATTCTTCTGAAAGAAAACCTGCCAACAAAGCCCAAGAAGGTAAATATAAGAAAAGGTCAAGAAAAAAGATTGACTTTGACAGCATACCGCTGTCTGTTATTTCTGATATAACAAATGACTCAGGTGTTGTTAAAATTAAGGGGAGAATTGTAAATGTTGATAAAAGAGAGTTGAAAAACGGCTCTCTACTTATGTCAGTCAGCATAACCGATTTTACGGATACAATAATATGTAAATATTTTTGTCCTAAAGATTTTGATGATAAAGGAATTGAAAAAGGAAAGTACCTTCAAATTGCAGGGAATGCAGAATATGATGAATATGAAAAAGAACTGATTGTTAAAATCCAGGAGCTTCAGTTAAAAACCGAAGAAATGAAGCGAATGGATAATGCAGAAGAAAAACGGGTTGAGCTTCATCTGCATACAGGTATGAGCTCAATGGATGGAATAAACAGCTTTAAGGAATATGCCAAGAAGGCAAAGCAATGGGGTCACAAGGCAATTGCAATAAATGACCACGGTGTTGTACAAGGTTATCCTGAAGCAATGGAATGCGCTGATGATAATTTTAAAATCATCTATGGTATGGAAGGATATTTGATTAACGACACGGTCAATATTGTAAATAATTGCGAGAATATTGATTTGGATTCGGATTTTGTCGTTTTTGATTTAGAAACAACCGGTTTAAATCCAAAAAATGACCATATAATTGAAATCGGAGCAGTGAAAATTTCAAACAGAAAGGTTATTGACAGCTTTTCAACATTTGTACATACCGATAGAAAGCTTCCGGAAAAGATCATTGAATTAACATCAATTACAGATGATATGCTTGTGGGACAACCTGATATTGGTGATGCTCTGCCGTCATTTCTGGATTTTGCAAAAGGAAGTGTTTTAGTAGCCCACAATGCCAAATTTGACGTTGGTTTTATAAGAGAAAAAGCAAAGGTATTGTCTATTGAAAATTATAATCCGTCAACCTTGGATACTTTGGAGCTTTCAAAAGCTCTAATTAAAGATGTTAAAAACCATAGGCTTAATACCTTAACAAAAAAATTAGGCATAAGCCTTTTAAACCACCACAGAGCAGTTGATGATGCAAATGCTACAGGACAGCTTTTCATAATTTTATTGAATAAGCTAAGAGAAAGAGAAATATATGATGTTTCAAAATTAAATGAGCTCCTTAAGGAAGACATCGATATTGTTAAACAACCTTACTACCATATCAATATACTTGTAAAAAATTATACAGGCCTTAAAAACCTATACAACTTGGTTTCTGATTCACATATAAATAATTTTTATAAAAAGCCAAGGCTTTTAAAATCAAATCTAAGCAATTTAAGAGAAGGTTTGATACTTGGAACTGCCTGTGAATCAGGAGAACTTTACAGAGCAATACTTGAGGGCAAAAGTGATGAAAAGATCGAAGAAATTGCTGATTATTATGATTTTTATGAAATACAACCGCTTAACAACAATATGTTTTTAGTAAACAATGAAAGATTAAAAGGTGTTGAAGAGCTTAAAGAAATTAACAAAAAAATCATACAATTAGGTGAAAAGAAAGGGAAAACATCAGTTGCCACAGGTGATGTTCACTTTTTGGAGCCGGAAGATGAAATTTACAGAAGAATTCTAATGTCAGGACAAGGATATGAGGATGCGGAAAAACAAGCCCCACTATATTTTAAAACGACCGAGGAAATGCTTGATGATTTTTCATATTTAGGTGAAGAAAAGGCATATGAAGTGGTTGTAAAAAATACAAATTTAATTGCTGATTTAATTGAGCCCATACTCCCCATTCCAAAGGGGACATTTCCTCCGGTAATGAAAGGCTCAGATAATGAGTTAAGAAATATATGTTTTGATAAAGCTAAATCAATCTATGGAGAAAAACTCCCGGACATAGTTGAAAGCAGATTAAACAGGGAGTTAAACTCAATAATCGGCAATGGATACTCTGTAATGTATATGATTGCTCAAAAATTAGTTAAGAAATCAAATGAAGACGGATACTTAGTAGGCTCAAGAGGCTCGGTAGGCTCCTCCTTTGCAGCAACAATGGCAGGAATAACAGAAGTAAACCCATTGGTGCCACATTATGTATGCCCGAAGTGTAAATATTCTGAATTTATAGAAGATGGAAGCTATGGCTCGGGTTTTGATTTACTTGACAAATCTTGCCCTGTTTGCAGCACTCTACTAATAAAGGATGGTCATGACATACCATTTGAGGTGTTCTTAGGATTTGAAGGAGATAAGGAGCCTGATATAGATTTAAATTTTGCCGGTGAGGAGCAAGGGGTATGCATGAAATATACTGAAGAGCTTTTCGGAAAGGGCAAAGTTTTTAGAGCCGGTACTATAAGTACAATTGCTGATAAAACAGCCTACGGCTTTGTTAAGAATTATTTTGAAGAAAGAGGTATTTCTAAAAGAAAGGCTGAAATTAAAAGGCTAATTCAAGGTTGTTTAGGTATTAAACGCACCTCCGGGCAGCATCCCGGCGGGGTTATGATTGTTCCTGAGGACAAGGACATATATGATTTTACACCTGTCCAATATCCTGCAAACAATGAAAAATCCGGAACAATAACTACGCATTTTGACTACCAGTCTATTTCCGGAAGAATACTAAAACTTGATTTGCTTGGTCATGATACTCCAAGTATCATACGTATGTTGGAGGACTTAACCGGTTTGGAAAACGATGATATTCCTACGGATGACCAAAGCACAATGGCTATTTTTAACAGTCCTGAAATATTAGGTATATCATTGGATGAAATAAATTGCAGCACAGGAACACTAGCGATACCAGAATTTGGAACTCCCTTTGTAAGACAGATGATTATGGATACTAAGCCAAAATCATTTTCAGACTTGGTTAGAATAAGCGGACTTTCCCACGGAACGGATGTTTGGATTAACAATGCTCAGGATATAATAAAAAAAGGATATGCAGAAATTGGTGGAGTTATTTCAACCCGTGACGACATAATGACATATTTAATTCAAATGGGAGTAGATAAGAAAACCGCTTTTGATATAATGGAAAGAGTTCGTAAGGGGAAAGGGCTTCGGAAGGAAGATGAAGAAGCAATGAAGAAGCAAAATGTTCCTAAGTGGTACATAGACTCCTGCAATACTATAAAATATATGTTTCCCAAGGCACATGCCGTGGCATATGTAACTATGTCTGTAAAAATTGCTTACTTTAAGGTTCATTACCCTGAAGCTTTCTATGCAACATATTTTTCCACCAAGGTTGATGATTTTGATGCAGATATTGTCACAAAAGGACAAAACAACATACTGAGCACAATAAGAGCACTTGAAGAAAAAGGAAACGATAAGACCACAAAAGAAAAAAATCTTATAACTGTTCTTGAAGTAGCGTATGAAATGTACAAGCGAGGCTTCAAATTTACCAAAGTTGATTTATATAAATCTGATGACAGGAAATTCTTACTTACTGAAGATGGAATACTGCCTCCTCTTATGGGACTGGCAGGGCTTGGCGCCAATGCAGCAGCAAATATAAAGGCAGAAAGAGAAATATCCGAATTCATTTCGAAAGAAGATATTATAAAAAGAGCAAAGGTGTCAAAAACCGTAATTGAAGTGATGGAAAATCACGGCTGCCTGAAAAATATGGATGAAACAAACCAGATTTCAATTTTTAATGTATAACTGTTGTAGGACACGCCTTCTTCGGATTACCGTGAATTTACAACTTGCAATTATTTCGAAAAAAATGTTTGATTTTTAATATCTTTTGTGATATACTATTAAAAAGATAGATTTTGACGGAAAGAGTGGGTGACCCCACTCTTTCTACTTGTATGACCTTGCGCTATAAGCGTTAAGGATAGGCATATAAGCATAAAGGAGAGGGAATATACATATGAGCAAGAAAAATATCATATCTTCTGTTCGTAAAATTACAGAAGAAATACTGAAATCTACTGAAATTGAGCTGATTGATATTGAGTATGTAAAAGAGGGGCCGTTTAAGTATTTGAAAATTTACATAGATAAGCCCGGGGGAATAACTGTAGATGATACTGCGGATATAAGCAGAGCTCTTAATAAAAAGCTTGATGAAGCAGACCTGATAGATGAACAATACTTTTTGGAAGTATCTTCACCTGGAATTGAAAGACCTTTTAAAAAAGAAGCAGATTATATGACTAATATTGGGAATGTAGTTGAAGCAAGGTTTTACAAGCCAATTGATGGCAAGAAGTCAGTAAAAGGCATATTAAAAGAGAAGAACGAGAATAATATTGTAATTGAATCAGGAGAAAATATTATTACGATTGAACTTAATGATCTGGCAAAAATAAATAGAGTGATAGAGGATTTTTAATGGAGGGGTTGTTTAAATGAACAAGGATATTTTAAATGCGTTAAACGAGCTTGAAAGAGAAAAGGGTATCAAGCAAGACGTTGTTTTGGAAGCTATAAGCTCTGCATTGGAAACAGGATATAAGAAAAATTACGGCAAAGCTACAAACTTCAGTATTGAAATAGATAAAACAAATGGTGAATACAAACTTTTTCAGGACAAAACTGTTGTAGAAAGTGTTGAAAACAATAATTTAGAAATTTCTTTGGAAGAAGCAAAAACAATTGATTCAAAATTTGAATTGGGAGATATAGTTAAAATTCAAATCGAGCCCAAAAAGGATTTCGGCCGAATAGCAGCCCAAACAGCAAGACAAGTAATATTACAAAAAATTCGCGAGGCTGAAAGAGAATCAGTTTTCAGTGAATATTACGGAAGAGAATCAGATATATTGACAGGTGTTGTGCAAAGAGAAAACAAGGGTAATATATTTGTAGACTTAGGCAAAATTGAAGGTGTATTATCTGTTAACGAGCAAATACCCGGCGAGGTATACAATGCCGGTGACAGAATAAAAACTGTTATTTTGGAGGTTAAAAACACGGGGAAAGGCGCCAACATTATGTTGTCAAGAAGCCATCCTAATCTTGTTAAGAGGTTATTTGAGCTTGAAGTGCCTGAAATTCATGACGGAACTATTGAAATATTTTCAATTTCAAGGGAAGCTGGCTCAAGAACAAAAATAGCTGTTTTTTCACATGATCCCAATGTTGAGCCCATAGGCTCCTGTGTAGGAAATAAAGGTACAAGGGTTAAAAATATTATTGATGAAATAAATCAAGAAAAAATTGATATTATAATTTATGATAAAGACCCCGAAAAATTTATAGCCAATAGTTTAGGACCTGCTAAAATAGTTATTGTTAAAGCTAATGAAAAGGAAAAAACAGCAGTAGCTGTTGTTCCAGACAATCAACTTTCTTTAGCAATTGGAAAGGAAGGACAAAATGTAAGACTTGCTGCAAAACTTACAGGATGGAGAATTGACATAATAAGCGAATCTCAGTATAATGAACGCTCTCAGGAGGAAGTATGAAAGCTCGAAAAATACCAATGAGAAAATGTATCGGCTGTATGGAAAGTTTTCCAAAAAAGGAGTTATGTAGAATTGTAAAAACAAAGGAAAATGAAATTTTTTTCGATAGAACAGGAAAACTAAACGGCAGAGGGACATATATATGCAAAAATATTGAATGCTACAATAAAGCAATTAAATCAAAGAGGTTGTCAAAATCATTGGAAACTGAAATACCGGACGAGGTATACGAAGCCATAAAGGCAGAGATAGAAAAAGATGCATAAAATATACTCATTTTTAGGTATCGCAAGAAAAGGTGGTAATGTATCCATAGGCTTTGATTCAACAAAGATGGATATTGAAAAAAATAAAAGTTTTTTGGTTATAATTGCATTGGATGCTTCAGATAAAACAAAGAAAAACATTAAATTCATATGTGATAAGTATAATTGCAAATATATTGAGTTTGGAGAAAAGGAATTATTGGGAAAAAGCCTTGGAAGAAAGGTGGTGAGCGTTCTGTCAATAACAGACAAGAACATATCATCGTATTTAATAAATAATGTATAAACCGGAGGTGGTTGCATGAGAATATATGAACTTGCAAAAGAATTAGAAATGAACAGCAAAGATCTTGCAAAATTAGTCGAACAGGAATTAGGAATTGAAGTAAAAAATCACATGAGCTCCATGACTGATTTAGAAGTTTTAAGATTTAAAAAGGCTTTAAGTCTTAGTAATAGCGGCAAAAAAACAAAGGTTGTTAAAAGCAGCAAAAATGCCATTATAGATGATGAGCCTTTGGTTGACGAAAAAATAGATTTGAATCAGGCAAAACTTAAAAAGGTGGATAAAAAACTATTATCACCAGGTAAGAAACATACTCCAACTAAACCAGTAGCTGCAAAATCATCACAAGGTGCAGAAAAAAAGGAGCCCAAGAAAGAGCTTAACAAGAATAAACAAAGGTGGAAAAAGCCCCAGCAGCAGCAGAGCCGTCCTGAGCCAAAACAGCACAAGGTTAAGACTATCAGCATGGAGGATACCATTGTAGTAAGAGAGTTTGCAGACAAATTGGGTATTCCTGTGAATGTTGTAATATCCAAGTTGATTTTGCTTGGAGTAATGGCTAATATGAACCAGGAAATTGACTATGACACCGCAGCGTTGATTGGGGAAGAATTTGGCGCTAAAATTAATAAAATTGAAGTTGTTGATGAACTGCAAAACTTAGAGGATTCATTATTTAAAGAAGATAAAGATGATGAAAAGGAATTACAACCAAGACCTCCTATAGTTACTGTAATGGGTCATGTTGACCATGGCAAAACTTCGCTTCTTGATGCTATCAGGGATACTTCTGTTACAGAGCTTGAAGCGGGAGGAATCACTCAGCATATAGGAGCATCACAGGTTGAAATTAACGGTAAAAAAATAACATTCCTTGATACTCCCGGCCATGAAGCTTTTACCGCAATGAGAGCCAGGGGAGCAAAAGTTACTGATATAGCAATAATAGTAGTAGCTGCAGACGATGGCGTAATGCCTCAGACGATTGAAGCAATAAACCATTCAAAAGCAGCAGGAGTTCCTATAATCGTCGCTGTGAATAAAATCGACAAACCTACTGCAAACCCTGATAAAGTAAAACAGGAACTTTCAGAGCAAGGTGTAATATCCGAGGACTGGGGAGGAGATACTATATTTGTGCCCGTTTCGGCGAAAAAACGCAACGGTATTGAAGAGCTGCTGGAAATGATACTGTTGGTTGCAGAAGTTCAGGAATTAAAAGCTAACCCAAACAGAAGCGCTAAAGGTACAATTATTGAAGCGAAGCTTGATAAAGGAAGAGGACCTGTTGCTACTGTTTTGATAAATAAGGGAACATTGAAAAAGGGCGATTATGTATTGGTGGGAAGCACTCACGGCAAGGTTAGAGCCATGTTTAATTCAAAAGGGAAAAGAATTACTCAAGCAGGACCATCCGTTCCGGTTGAGATATTAGGGCTTTCTGAAACGCCACAAGCAGGAGATATGTTGGCAGCAATGGAAAATGAAAAGGATGCTAAAAATATTGCTGAAAAACGCAAGGATAAAAAGCACCTTGAAAGCATAAATGTTTCATCAAAGGTATCATTGGATGACTTATATGAAAGAATACAAAAAGGTGAAGTAAAAGATTTAAATATTATTATTAAGGCAGATGTAAGCGGCTCAATAGAAGCAGTTAAACAATCACTGCAAAAATTAAGCATGGAAGAGGTTAAGGTAAATCCTATACACGGTGGTGTAGGAGGAATAAACGAAAATGATATCTTACTTGCTTCTGCTTCAAATGCAATAGTAATTGGTTTTAACGTAAGACCTTCCGTAGCTGCGCTTGACCTTGCAAAACAAGAAAATGTTGATGTGCGTACCTATCAAATAATTTACAATGCAATTGAAGATATTGAATCTGCAGTTAAAGGTATGCTTAAACCGATATTCAAAGAAGTAGTTATGGGAAGAGCTGATGTAAGACAGACATTCAAGGTACCAAACGTGGGGGTTGTTGCAGGTGTTTATGTAACAAGCGGTAAGATTACAAGAAAATCAAAAATAAGATTGCTTCGTAACGATATAGTTATTCACGACGGACTAATTACATCTCTGAAAAGATTCAAAGATGACGTATCTGAGCTTAACAACGGTTATGAAGGTGGAATCGGCATTGAAAAGTACAATGATATTAAGGAAGGCGACTCAATGGAAGCCTATATCATGGAAGAAATAAAAAGATAACTAAAGAGGTAGTAGGAAATGGCAAATAGAAGAAATAACAGGTTGTCGGGGGAAGTTAAAAGAGCAATAAGCGAGATAATCAGATTTGATGTTAAAGACCCTCGAATTTCAGAGCTTATGAGCATAACGGATGTTCATGTAACAGAAGATTTGAAATTCGCTAAAATATATGTTTCAGACTACAATGATATTGAATCAACTTTAATTGCTCTAAATAGCGCCAAGGGTTTTATAAGAAAAGAAATTGGCAAGAAAGTTAAAATGAGAATTATTCCGGAACTTATATTCATTAAAGATGATTCAATTGCAAAAGGAATGCATATGAGCTCTTTGATTGATAAAATTATTGAAGAAGATAAAATTAGAAAGGTTAATGAAGATAATGCGGAAGAATGAAGTGAAAGGAATATTTAATTTAATAAATACTTCTGACAAAATTTGTATAGCAGGACACAAGGCACCTGATGGAGACTGCATAGGGTCAGTGATGGCCCTTTATAACTTCCTTAAACCATTCAATAAAAATATTACAGTAATGATAGACGGCAATATTCCATATAATTATAAAGCCTTTACGGATGAAAGCATTATATTAAAAAATTATGATAATGAAGAATTTGACCTTTTGTTTGTATTGGATACAAGTGACACAAAAAGGCTCGGGAAGTTTGAAGATGTATTAAAAAAATCAAAAAAAACAGTAGTTATCGACCATCACAAAACCAATGAAGGCTTTGGTGATATCAATATAATAGATAATGAAATGAGCTCCACGGGTGAGCTGTTATATGATATATTAAAAGCTTCTGATTTGGATATTTCCGTTGAAGTTGCTGTTTTAATCTACATTGCTATTCTAACTGATACAGGAAAATTTTCTTATACTAACACTACAAGTAATACTCACAGGAAAGCAGCGGAGCTAATTGACCTTGGTGTTAATGTGTCAGAAATAGACAACATTGTTTACAATTCGAAACCTTCTAACATAGTTAGAGCATTTATTGACTGTGTAAGCGGGGTTGAGCTGTATTATGAAAACAGGTTAGGCATAACAGCAATAACAAAAAGTATATTGGATAAAAATAATGCTGATATAGCGGATATTGACGGTGTTGTTGAATACATAAGAGAAATAAAAGAAGTTGAAGTATCATGCGTGCTTAAAGAAAATGATGAAGGCACAAAAGTAAGCTTAAGATCAAAGAATAATATAGATGTTTCCGCTGTTTCCGTTAAATACAAAGGCGGAGGTCACGCAAAAGCTGCAGGCTTTGAACTTAATGAAAACATAGAAAACGCAAAAAAGATTATTATAGAGGAATTTAAAGAGTATTTCGTGTAATGATAGGAATATTAAATATATTAAAACCAACAGGTATGACATCCCATGATGTGGTAAGTGCTATAAGAAAAATATTAAATATAAAAAAGATCGGTCATGCAGGAACTCTTGATCCAAATGTAGCAGGAGTATTGGTTATTTGTGTGGGTAAAGCAACGAAATTCAGCGAATATCTAATGAGCGGCGATAAAGAATATATATGCGAGCTAATATTCGGGCAAAGCACAGACACACAAGACAGCTACGGTTTAGTTATTAATGAATCAGACAAAGTATCAGTTTCAATTGACGAATTAATCAAGGTTTTAAAAGAATTTACAGGTGAGATAATTCAAATTCCTCCTGCATATTCAGCTGTAAAACTAAATGGGAAAAAACTATACGAATATGCAAGACAAAATATTCAAGTTGAAAAACAAGGAAGAACGATAAAAATTAATGATATCAAATTACTTAAATTTTATGGCAAAAGTGCTCTCTTAAAAGTAAAATGCAGCAAGGGAACATATATGAGAACTCTTTGCAACGATATCGGGAATAGATTGGGTACTTACGGCCATATGGGAATTTTAATACGAACTGAATCCAAAGGTTTACATATTAATAATTCTGTAACCCTACATAAGTTGAAGTTTTTAAATGATACCAATAGATTGAATGAATGTTTAATTCCTGTTGAAGACATTTATAAATTAGATAAGCTCAATGTAGAATCGAAATACTACGATAGATTGACTGCAGGAAATGAAGTTGATGCTAAGACAAATATAGACAGTGATAAATTTTATGTATACTGCAGGAATAGTCTTATAGGTATTGGAAGAAAAGTTGAAGATAATAGAATTAAAATAGACAAAATGCTTATATAACGGGTGTGACTTATGAGAAATACAAATGGTTCATGTATTGCAATAGGAAACTTTGATGGAATACACGTAGGACATGATGTTCTAATCAGAAGAATGATTGAGCTAAGCAATGCAACAGCTCAAGAGAGCATAATAATAACATTTAAATATGTGAGGAATGACCTTAAAAAGTCTTCCATGAATATGAAATACATCAACAGTCCTCATACAAAATTAGAAATACTGAAATCATATAATGTAGATGAAGTTATTGAAATTGAATTAAATGAAATTGTATCTAAATATTCGCCTGAGCAGTTTATTAAGCTCTTGGTGGATAATTATAATGTAAAAAATATTGTAGTGGGCTATAATTTTACCTTCGGACACAAAGCAATAGGCAATGTTAATACATTAAAAGAATTTCAGGATAAATACGGATACAGAGTGGAGGAAATACTTCCGGTAAAGTATAACGGTATTGCTGTAAGTTCGACATTGGTTAGAACCCTGCTTAATGAAGGGAAAATTAATGAAGCTAATACACTTTTATTAAATAAATATACCATCAATAATAATGAATTAAATATTAACTATAATAAAAACATAGGTTTTGTAGATAATAAAAGCAGTATTTTAGTTCCTCCTGATGGGAAATATGTAGTAAACTTAGGAAGGAAAGAATATATTGTAAACATTGTTTCAAACAAGATTGGAGCTTCTTTGATATTTGACAATAAAGTTGATGAAAACATGGACATTGTATTCATAAATAAAGCATTTTAAAAATTATTGTTTACAAAAATTAATTAATATGTTAGACTTTATAAGTTCCATAGCCTAAGTTTAACGACTCCTCAACGTTTTGCTTGGATTATGGTGAAATAATTATATTTGGAGGTAAAAATGAATAAAGAGCAAAAAACACAAATTATTGAACAGTACAGAATTAATGAAAAAGATACTGGTTCACCTGAAGTTCAAATAGCTTTATTGACTTTCAGAATCAACAATCTTACGGAACATTTAAAGGACAACAAAAAGGACCATCATTCAAGAAGAGGTCTTTTGCAAATGGTTGGACAAAGAAGAGGTTTTCTTAATTACTTAATAAATACTGACATCGAAAGATATAGAAGCATTATAGCAAAATTAGGATTAAGAAGGTAAGCAGACGACACAGTTTGGTTCGCTTGCTTATACTGTAAGTGAAATTTTAAAGCGGGGGAACCCGCTTTATATTTTACCGTTAAAGGAGGTAACATGGAAGAAAAAATATTTAAATACATACTTGCCGGAAGAGAATTAAAAGTAACTGTAGGTAAAATTGCTGAACTTGCAAACGGCTCTTGCATAGTTCAATACGGAGATACAGTAATAATGGCAAATGTAGCGTCATCAAAAGAGCCAAGAGAAGGTATTGACTTTTTCCCACTAAGTGTAGATTTTGAGGAGAAACTATACTCTGTAGGAAAGATACCCGGTGGATTTATTAAAAGAGAAGGAAGACCAGGAGAAAAGGCAATACTAACATCACGTTTAATTGACAGACCTTTGAGACCGCTTTTCCCAAAGGGATACAGAAATGATGTTTCAGTAACGGTTACTGTTTTATCGGTAGACCAAGATTGCTCACCTGAAATAGCAGGAATGATTGGCTCATCGATTGCATTGTCAATATCAGACATACCGTTTGATGGACCTACAGGTGCTGTAAATTTAGGTCTTATTGACGGTAAGTTTATAGTTAACCCAAACAGCAATGAAAGAGAAATAACAGCACTTGATTTAACCGTATCAGGAACAAGAGAAGCAATTATGATGGTTGAAGCAGGTGCAAATGAAGTTAAAGAAGAAGTAATGCTTGATGCAATACTGTTCGCACATGAAGAAATCAAAAAGCTCTGTGACTTTATAAATGAAATTGTAAAAGAGGTTGGTAAAGAAAAATTAGATTACCCAAAATTTGTATGCGATGAAATCATTGAAAAAGAAATCAGAGAATATGCGGCTCCAATAATAAACGAAGCAATTATTGAAGAAGACAAACTTAAAAGACAAGAAAATATCGATAATTTTAAAGCTTCAACCAAAGAAGTATTCTTGGAAAAATACCCTGAAAATAAAGCCGATATTGACGATGCTCTATATTCAATAGTTAAGGAAAAGGTAAGAGAAAATATTCTTGAAAGAGGCATTAGACCTGACAACAGAGGAATAGACGAAATAAGAAAGATTTCCTGTGAGGTTGGAATCCTGCCAAGAACACACGGCTCAGGTCTTTTCACAAGAGGTCAGACCCAGGTTCTTACTGTTACTACACTTGGAGTGTCAAGTGACGAGCAGACATTGGACGGAATTTCCGAAGAAACTAAAAAACGCTACATGCATCATTACAATTTCCCATCCTATTCGGTTGGTGAAACAAGACCATCAAGAGGACCCGGAAGAAGAGAAATAGGACACGGAGCTTTGGCAGAAAGAGCGTTAGAGCCTGTGCTTCCAAGTGAAGAGGATTTTCCTTACACCATAAGACTTGTTTCCGAGGTTTTAAGCTCTAACGGCTCAACATCACAGGCAAGTGTGTGCGGCTCAACACTATCATTGATGGATGCAGGAGTTCCCATTAAAGCACCGGTTGCAGGAGTTGCAATGGGACTTATGAAAGAAGGAGACAATATAGTTGTACTTACGGACATTCAAGGTATGGAAGATTTCCTTGGAGACATGGACTTTAAGGTTGCAGGAACAAAAGATGGAATTACAGCTATTCAAATGGATATAAAGGTACATGGAATTGACAAGGAAGTTTTGACAAATGCCTTGAAAAAAGCTTATACGGGAAGAATGTTCATCTTAGGTAGGATGCTTGAATGCATTGACAAACCAAGAGAAGAAGTAAGCAAGTATGCACCAAAGATTATTATAATGAATATTGACCCTGACAAAATAAGAGATGTAATAGGTTCAGGCGGAAAAGTAATCAATAAGATTATTGAAGAAACAGGAGTCAAAATCGATATTGAAGATGACGGCTCAGTTTCAATAGCAGCTGAAAATGTTGAAAGTGCATATAAGGCTAAGAGAATAATTGAAAGTATAGTTAAAGAAATTGAAGTAGACGAAATTATATTAGGAAAGGTTGTCAGGATAGAATCCTATGGAGCTTTTGTCCAGCTTTCTGATAACAAGGATGGTTTACTTCATATTTCACAAATAGACAACAAAAGAGTTGCAAAGGTTGAAGATGTTTTGAAAATTGGTGACGAAGTCCTGGTAAAAGTAATAGGCATCGATGAAAAAGGCAAAATCAAACTTTCAAGAAAAGCAGCAATGCAGCAAACAGAAAATCAATAAAAACACTAAGATAACAAATATCATATTACTATGTATTTGTTATTTTTGTATGACCTAACCCTATTTTTCAGAGTTTTTTTTCTTGTATAGTTACTGTTCACATATAAAATAATAAGAGACACCAATTAGTCATTCTGAGGACTTTAGTCCGAAGAATCTCAGGTTTTAAAAGATAGGATCCTTCGCTTTGCTCAGGATGACAGCCATTGGGTGTGAACTGTAACCTTGTGTAACTAAATTATTGATTAAGCCTGCAATTTTTCTTGTAATTTAAGTAAATATTTGTTAGCATAAAGAAAGGCACAAATAATAATCATAAATATTCCTCATGAATAATACATTTAATTATAAGGGGGATTTTTATGAAATTTTTTTTAAAAAATTTTGTATTCATAAGAAAAATTCTAATAATAATTTTTTTGGTTATTATTATAATATTACTTATAATAGGCAGATTCAGAACTATGAGAGTTAAAATGGTAGGATTAGAGGAAGGGGTCTGCACCTTTAGAGGTATGGGGACACACCTTAATGTAGAAAGTCTTTGGGGTAAGCATTAAGGAATGTCCCTGTACTTGGGATAGTCTCTGCCGGTCAGAGGAATGTTACCGAATTATGCATATTATCAACTGGAGGAAAAATGATAAAAAAACACACATTAGATAACGGGCTTAGAATAGTAATGGAAAAAATCGATTATGTAAAGTCTGCATCCATAGGTATATGGGTTAATGTAGGTTCTTATAATGAAAACGATGAAACCAACGGATTGTCGCACTTTATAGAGCACATGCTTTTCAAAGGGACAATAAACAGAAAAGCAAATGAAATTGCAGAAGAAATTGACAGTTTAGGTGCTCAGATGAATGCATTTACAAGCAAGGAATGCACCAGCTTTTACGTTAAAGTTTTGGAAGAAAATATTATAGAATCAGTGGATATACTTTCAGATATGTTTTTCAACTCTTTGTTTTCACCGGAGGAGATAGAAAAAGAAATATCCGTCGTAATTGAAGAAATTAAAATGTATGAAGATTCGCCCGAGGATATTGCATATGATAAATTATCTGAAATTATTTTTAATGAAAGCCCGATGGCATACAATATTCTTGGTACTGAAAATAATTTAAAAACTTTTACTAAAGATAAAGTAAAAAACTATATGGAGGAGAATTATTCTCCGTCGAATACTGTAATTTCTATTGCAGGAAGTTTCAATGAGGAAGAATTTGTTGAGCTGATTGAAAAAAACTTTAAACATTGGAGAAGCAAAAAAGTAAAACGAGTTCATAAAGACTCAAATTACCAAAGAAAAGTAATGGGTATCAATAAGGATTTAGAACAACTTCACATGTGCATAGGCAATATAACTTTTGGAAGGCATAACAAAAATTACCATTCACTCTTAGTATTGAACAATTTGTTGGGAGGGACAGCGAGCTCAAGGATTTTTCAAGAGGTAAGAGAGAAAAAAGGTCTTGTATATTCTATTTATTCATTTGTATCTAATTATTTCGATACAGGTATTTTCTGCATTTATGCAGGTATGAGCTACGAACAGGTTGAAGATGCTTTAAGAACCATATTAACAGAAATGGTAAGCATTAAAAACGGGAACATTAAAGAAAAAGAATTTATTAGAGCAAAACAGCAAATTAAAGGCAACTATATTTTAAGTCTTGAAAGCACATCAAGCAGGATGTCAGCCATTGGCAGAAGAGAACTTTTATATAATGAAATCCTGTATCCTGAAGAAATTATTGAAGGTATCAACAATGTTCAAATACAAGATGTTTTGGATGTTGCAAAAGAGCTGTTCAATATTAAGAACCTGAGTATTACTTTTACAGGGAATTTACATAAACATTCTGATATTGAAGATAAGATTAATAAAATACTGGGAGAAGAATATGAAAATTAAAGTAGTAAAGAATAATCCATTTAAATTACCTGCTTATGAAACGAAAGGCTCTGCAGGAGTAGACCTTCAAGCCTATGTTGATGCACCCTTAGTATTAAAACCAATGGAAAGAGCATTGGTACCCACAGGTTTATTTATTGAACTTCCTGAAGGTTACGAAGCTCAAGTAAGAGCTCGAAGCGGTTTGGCAATCAAGAACGGCATAAGTCTTGTAAACGGCATAGGAACTATTGACTCTGATTACAGAGGAGAAATAAAGGTAATTTTAATTAATCTTGGGAATGAAAGTTTTACTATAAATAACGGTGACAGAATTGCCCAAATGGTAATAATAAAGCATGAGCAGGCTATATTTGAATTGGTTGAAGACTTAAACAAAACAGAAAGAGGTCAAGGAGGTTTTGGGCATACAGGGATTCATTGACATAATAATAGAAGTAGAAATGGGGGGGAGTATATGAAATTAAGCGAGTTATACAGCAAAGAAATTATTAATGTGGACACCGGAGAAAATTTGGGGATTTTCGGTGACTGTGACTTGGTTATAGATGAAAAAACGGGAGAAATAATCAGCTTTATATCCGGTGGCAATTCACATTTTGCATTTTTCAAAGAACCAAAAAGAAAAGAAATACTTTGGAAGAATATAAAAAAAATCGGGAGCGACATGATTATTATTGAAAATGATTGATATACAATAACAAAAAGTTTATTTATGTTATATATGAATAACTGAACGTTAGTGTTATTGCTGTCAGAACCATTTTTAATTGTCATAGCTATGAATAACAGCGCAAAGCGTCATTCTGAACGCAGTGAAGAATCTCATCCTTTCGATAGTGTGTCTAATTCATGAAAATTTGAATGTAGTGAGGAATTTGGTTTCCAAAAATATGAGATACTTCATTATACTCAATATGACAAAATCTTTGATTTGTTAAATTATAATGTCAGTGTATAAAATTTATAAAACTCCAAAGAATAATCAGGAATACCTGATTATTTTTTAATGGAGGAAATATGGAATATAACAACTTATCTACCCAACAGAAATCACAGATATCAGTTAACCAAGATCAACCCTCTGGCGAGCCAATAAATCCTTTTATATTCAGCGGCACTCCAAATGACAATGAAGACAGCAGCCAGCCTATGGAAAATGTTAAACAAGTAGGAAGCATAACTCAAGTTGAGCCGGTAAAGGATATTTGTTTTATAAGTATAATAGGAGAAATTGAAGGACACTCTTCATTGCCTCCTCAAAGCAAAACAACAAAATATGAGCATATAATACCTTTGATTATAGGAGCTGAAATGGATCCGGAAATAAAAGGAGTACTTTTATTGATAAATACTATGGGAGGAGACGTTGAAGCAGGACTTGCCATTTCAGAATTGGTATCCAGTATTACAAAGCCTACGGTTTCAATTGTATTAGGCGGAGGACACAGCATTGGAACAGCATTGGCAGTTTCAGCTGTACATTCTTTCATAGCACCTACCGGAACAATGACAATTCATCCTATACGTACCAGCGGGTTAGTAATAGGAGTGCCTCAAACATTCAGATATTTTCAAAAAATGCAGGAAAGGATAACAAATTTTATTGTACTGAATTCAAATGTTGACAGGCAAGCTCTTTTAGATTATATGTATGACACCGATGAAATAGCTAATGATGTAGGAACTGTATTAAATGCAGAAGAAGTTGTTAATATTGGACTGATAGATGAAATTGGCGGATTCAGCAAAGCTATGAAAAAGCTGAGAGAGCTTATTGATAAAATGGAAAGATAGGTTGAATGAGGAAAGGGGACCAGTCCCCAATTGGCGCTCGTTGCGAATGACCTACCATCAATTTCTTTCTCTCTTCACTTGAAGAAATTGGGTTAATGAGGAAAGGGGACACACCTCTAAAGTAGGAAAGCCTCTGTGGAATAAGCTTTAGAGGAATGTCCCCAATCGGCGAAATTATCATTGCGGAATACTCACATCCTATGATATAATTAAATTTACAAAGAAACAGGGGGAAATTGCTTTAAATGGCTAAAACATCCACTAGTAAATCAAATAAAACAAGTAAAACAAACAAAATAATTAAAAAAACAAGTACAGGCAAAAAGAGTACAAGCACAAAAACATCCGGCAAAAATATTCTAACAAAAGAGATAACCGGGATTTTTCTTGTATCTTTTGCTGTATTCATGATTATTGTTGCCACAAAAGAAGCTCAGACCGGAATAATCGGCAGAAGTATAAATCTGTTTACTCATTCGGCATTTGGGGCAGGTTCTGAAGTATTGCCCTATTTTATTTTGGCTGTCGGGATTTTGAGGCTTTTAAATATAATTATATTGAATGATAACAATCAAATAGCCGCAATTATTGGGTTCTTTCTTTGTTTCATCATATACAGGGCAGTGTCCGACGCAGAAGTATATGCACAAATGGCATTAAGCCAAGACTTTAAGGAATTGGTTAAAATATCTTCTGAGTTTGGAATACTTAACAAAGGCGGAGGTGTTTTAGGAAATACAATTACATTTTTATTCATAAAGCTTATTGGTAAAAACGGAACATACATAGCCTTGGGTGCACTTATTTTTTCATTAATAGTATTACTTACAAATCAAAGTATAATCGGTATTTTAAAACTAATATCAAATTACATAAAGAAATTTTTTAATGTCATATATACATTCATATTTACGGAAGATGACGAAAATAAAACGAAAAAAGATAGATTACCTAAAAAACAGCAAGATGAAAATATTAAAATTTATGATTATATGAATACTGCTCAAGAGAATAAAAAAGCTGAAATTACTCAATTAAAAATAGATGACATACAAAAAACCGAAAATATGACTGAAGCATCAAAAAATGAACCAATTGGAGAAGTAAAGGAAAAATTCAAGCAAAAAGAAATCACAGATGAGATTATTACCATATCCGATGTTAAAACAGACAATTATAAACTGCCTTCAATCAAGCTTCTAGACACATTACCACTACACATAAGAGGCGATAAAGAAGATTTAAAGAAAGACGGAGAAAAGCTTATTGAAACATTAAACAGCTTCAACATACCTTGCAACATACTTCAAATTAATAAAGGCCCCACTATTACCAGATACGAAATTCAACCTGCTCCGGGAATAAAAGTAAGCCGTATAACTGCATTGTCTAACGATATAGCATTGGCTCTTGCAACCTCTGAAATACGTATGGAAGCTCCCATCCCAGGCAAAGCAGCAATTGGTATAGAAGTACCTAACAGGGCGAAAACAAGCGTTTATTTAAGAAGCATGATTGAATCAAGAGAGTATAAAACCATTTCAACAAACCTTCCTTTTGCACTTGGAAAGGATATTGCAGGCAAAAGTATAATTGTAAGCATTGATAAAATGCCTCACTTGTTAATAGCCGGAGCTACAGGTTCAGGCAAAAGTGTATGCATAAATTCACTTATAATGAGTATTTTATTTAAAGCAAAACCTGATGAAGTGAAGCTTATACTTATTGACCCTAAAGTTGTTGAGCTAAGCAACTACAACGGTATTCCACATTTATTGATACCGGTTGTAACTGACCCGAGAAAAGCGGCTAATGCACTTAATTGGGCGGTTTCAGAAATGACAAACCGCTACAAAGTCTTTGCACAGAATAGTGTGAGAGAAATAAATTCCTACAATGAAAAAATGGCAAGAGAAAACAAGGAAAAAATGCCTCAAATAGTAATAATAATCGATGAATTGGCAGATTTAATGACTGTGGCTTCTGCTGAAGTGGAAGAATACATAACCCGTATTGCTCAGTTAGCAAGAGCTTGCGGCATGCATCTTGTTATAGCAACTCAAAGACCTTCGGTAGATGTTATTACAGGTGTAATTAAGGCAAATATACCTTCCCGTATTGCATTTGCTGTATCATCTCATATAGATTCAAGAACTATCTTGGATACAGGGGGAGCAGAAAAACTTCTTGGAAAAGGGGATATGCTGTATCACCCCATAGGACTTCCAAAGCCTTTGAGAATACAAGGAACCTTTGTATCGGATGATGAAATAAAACGTGTGGTTGACTTTATTAAGGAGCAGCAAATCGAAGTAAAAGCTGACAAAGCAGATGAAATAATAAAAGAAATTGAAAACCAGACTACTAGCGAAGATGTTGATGAATATTTAGAGCAGGTAATTGAGACGGTAGTAAATGACGGTCAGGCTTCAGTATCCTACATTCAAAGAAAGTTTAGGGTAGGGTATTCAAGAGCTGCACGAATTATTGACCAATTAGAGGAAAGAGGCATCGTAGGAGGGCATGAAGGAAGCAAACCGAGAAAGGTTCTTATTACAAAAGAAGAATTAGAACAAATGAGAGGAAATTAATAAATTAATGAAAAAAATATACATGCATTCATTGGGATGTTCAAAGAATCTTGTTGATTCGGAAAACATGCTTGGCATACTAATAAAAAAAGGATATAAGGTTACGGATTTTGCAGATAAGGCTGATTACATCATAATAAACACCTGCTCCTTTATAAATGATGCACAGCAGGAATCTGTAAATACAATACTTTCTGCAGCAGATATAAAAAACAACATAAATAAAAAGGCAAAAATAATTGTCACAGGTTGTTTGTCACAAAGATTTGGAGAAGAGTTGTCAAAAGAAATACCTGAAATAGATATAATTATAGGGACCGCCGGATTTGAAAGAATTGACGAATACATAGAAAAATATGAAAAAGATAGGAAATTACTCATAGATGTTGAGTTAGAGCTTGACATAGACAAGGAGCTTCCAAGAAATTCATTGACTGAGCCCTGGTATGCCTATTTAAAAATTGCAGAAGGCTGCAGCAACAATTGTACCTATTGTGTAATTCCGCAGCTTAGAGGGCCTTTTAAAAGCCGCAGGATTGAAAGCGTGGTTGAGGAAGCTAAAACCCTTGCTAATGGTGGAGCTAAAGAAATAATAATTATAGCACAGGACACAAGTAAGTACGGAATTGATATTTACGGTGAAAGAAAACTTCATGAAGTAATACAAAAGATTTCTGAAATAGAAAGCATTCAGTGGATTAGAATTCACTATTTATATCCGGAAGATATTTATGATGAGTTGATAAATGAATTCAAAAATAATGCAAAGCTGCTTAAATATTTTGATATTCCAATGCAGCATATTAACGACAGAATTCTAAAAAGAATGAACAGAAACACAAACAAGGAGCAAATTACAGCTCTTATACGAAAAATTCGAAGAGAAGTAAAGGATGCTGTAATACGTACATCCTTAATAACAGGTTTTCCCGGCGAAACCCTGAAAGAGCATGAAGAGTTAAAGAGTTTTTTGAGAGAATACAGGCTTGACCGAGTGGGGATATTTAAATATTCAAAGGAAGAGCATACACCGGCATATAAATTGCCCGGACAAATAGACGATGACATAAAAGAACAAAGATTAAATGAGTTAATGGAAATTCAGCAAGAAATATCATACGAAAGCAATATGTTGAAAATCGGTAAGATTTATGATGTTTTAATTGAGGAGAAGGATGTAGAAAATATCTATGTGGGAAGAACTTACATGGATTCGATTGAAATTGACGGATGTGTTTATGTTAGATCAGATAAAGAATTAACCTTAGGTAAGATTTACAAAGTTAGAATTAATGACGCATTAGAATATGATTTGATAGGAGATGTAGATGATGAAAATTATTAATTGGTTCAAGAGTCTAAATTTACCAAACAAACTTACGGTTATAAGAGTATTGGCGATACCTTTATTCCTATTATTCTTATACATAAGCAGAGGAATTTTTAAGTTTCTGCCTCTGTTAATTTTTGCAGGCGCAGCTGTTACTGATGCAATTGACGGATATATTGCAAGGAGGGATAATTTAGTTTCTAATTTCGGAAAATTCATGGACCCTCTTGCTGATAAACTTTTGACAGCATCGGCCTTTATTGCATTTGTAGAGATTGGTTATTTAAGTGCATGGGTTGTTGTATTGATTATATCAAGGGAATTCTTGGTTTCGGGATTCAGAACATTAGCTGCTTCAAAAGGTATTACTATTGCTGCTAATGCATGGGGTAAAATGAAAACAGTCTTCCAAATGCTCTTAATTATAGTTATCTTATTGAATTATACAGGTTATTTTGGTTTTACTAATCCTTTAATAACTCCATTAATTGCAATAACAGTATTGTTGACCATAACCTCAGGAGCTGTATATATTAATGAAAATATAAAAGTAATTACGAATTAATTATTGATGGCTGGTAAACCGTTTCAATTTATTTTATAATGCTTAGTTTGTGGAATACTATTGGCTGAAGTTAATAATAAATTTAATCATTGACAGGGAATAGTAATTTATGTATAATCAAAGGTGAACAAATGTTCTAATAAGGAGTTGGATATGGAAAAAGAAAAAGCACTTGAGCTTGCCATTGCTCAAATTGAAAAGCAATTCGGTAAAGGTTCTATAATGAGGCTTGGTGAAAATGCAAAATTAAGTATAGAAGCAATACCAACCGGTGCGCTGCCTCTTGATATTGCAACAGGAATAGGCGGAGTACCAAAAGGAAGAATCATTGAAATATTTGGACCTGAATCCTCGGGTAAGACAACAGTTGCATTACATATTATAGCAGAAGCACAGAAAAAGGGAGGAATAGCTGCTTTCATTGACGCAGAGCATGCGCTTGACCCTGCTTATGCCAAGAATTTAGGCGTAAATGTTGAAGATCTGATTATATCACAGCCGGATACCGGCGAGCAGGCTCTTGAAATAGCTGAAGCATTAGTCAGAAGCGGTGCTATAGATATTATAGTTATTGACTCTGTAGCCGCATTAGTGCCAAAAGCTGAAATAGACGGAGAAATGGGAGATTCGCACATGGGACTGCAGGCAAGATTAATGTCTCAGGCATTAAGAAAGCTTTCAGGAGCTATAAGCAAATCAAACGCGGTAGCTATATTTATAAACCAGCTGCGTGAAAAAATCGGTGTAATGTTTGGCAACCCTGAAACTACAACCGGTGGACGTGCTTTAAAATTCTATGCTTCAATGAGATTTGACGTAAGAAAAATAGAAACTTTAAAAAAGGGTGATGATGTTTATGGCAACAGAAC
>Ga0265294_10001855_pt1 | contig 28214 bp, 36 predicted proteins | sample MunlanPumphouse3_FD_192504 | JGI IMG/M metagenome (GOLD analysis project Ga0265294, IMG submission 192504) | Groundwater microbial communities from a municipal landfill in Southern Ontario, Canada - Pumphouse #3 | ecosystem: Environmental > Aquatic > Deep subsurface > Groundwater | place...
GAAATAGAGATTTTTCTTTTTATCCCCATCGGCATGGATGCCGGCTACCTGGGTAAACACATTGTCGCCGATGATCGGTTTGTTATTCGGGATGCGTACACCCGAGTAGCTCTCAACAACCTTGCTTACATGATAGAGTTTGCTCTCATCGACGTTGGTCTGCAGACCCATGTGGTCGTGGATGACGGAGATCACACTTGTCAGGGGCGCATTGCCGGCACGTTCGCCCAGTCCGTTCACCGTCACGTGAACACCCTGTACTCCGGCCTTGATCGCTTCAAAAACATTGGCCACAGCCAGGTCATAATCGTTGTGTGCATGGAAGTCGAAGTGCAACGAAGGGTAGCGTGCAATCATCTCTCCGCAGAACTGCCGTGTCTCATCGGGATTGAGGACACCCAATGTGTCGGGAAGCATGAACCGCTTCACCGGCTCATCCTTGAGCCCGTCCATCATGTGGAACACATACTCCTTTGAGTCGCGCATGCCGTTGGACCAGTCCTCCAGATAGAGGTTCACCGACAGGCCCATGGCATTTGCGGAGGCGATGCATTGCTTGATATCCTTCAGGTGTTCGTCGGCCGTCTTGCGCAGCTGATAGGTACAATGCTTCAGCGATCCTTTGCTGAGGAGATTCACGACCTTACACCCCGTTTTGGCAATCCACTCGAGGGAGGTATTTCCATCTACAAACCCCAGCACCTCCAGCCGGTCGATATAACCATGCATCTCTGCCCATTGGGCAATCTTCTTCACCGACTGGTATTCGCCTTCCGACACACGGGCTGAGGCAATCTCCACTCGGTCCACCTTCAGTTCTTCCAGTAGCAGACGTACCACGCTTACTTTCTCCTGGGCGGCAAAAGAAACACCCGAAGTCTGTTCACCATCGCGTAGCGTGGTATCCATGATCTCTATTCTTCTAACTTCTCCCAAAATGATTCTGCATTAATTAGGTTATTCGTTCACTGTGTTCACGTTATTTGCTTCGTGTTATTCGCTCACAGTGTTCGCATTGTTCGCATTTTGTGCACAGCAATCGAATCAGTAAGCATACGCCCGTTGCTGTTCAAATGCTTCAATTTTATCTTTATTCGACAGCAGGAAATCGATGTCATCCAGTCCTTCGAGGAGGCATGCCTTTTTATAGGCATTTATTTCGAATGATTCGCTGTGGCCGGTTTCGTTGTTTACGATGGTCTGCGTTTCCAGATTCACCGTGACTGTTGCCTGCGAATTTTTATCGGACGAGGCGAACAACTCGCTCAGGAACGCGTCGCTCACCACCACCGGCAGGATGCCGTTGTTGAGGGCATTGTTACGGAAGATGTCGGCAAAGAAGCTCGACACCACCACTTTGAAACCGTATCCGCCAATGGCCCATGCAGCATGTTCGCGGCTGCTGCCACTGCCGAAGTTCTTCCCTGCTACCAGCACCTGGCCGCTATAGACAGGGTTGTTCAACACAAAATCGGCTTTGGGGTTACCCTCCTTGTCGTAACGCCAGTCGGCAAAAAGATTGTCGCCAAACCCTTCCCGGGTGGTCGCTTTCAGAAAACGGGCCGGAATGATCTGGTCGGTGTCCACATTCTCTATCGGAAGTGGCACATATGTAGATGTGATTGTTTGAAACTTTTCCATGTTGTTTTTTCTCTTGTGATCTCTTTTCTATTACCGATTCGTTACGGCTTGGTTATTTTTCCATTTACTGCTGCCGCAGCTGCCACCAGCGGGCCTGCGAGGATGGTGCGTGCACCCGGTCCCTGACGTCCTTCAAAGTTACGGTTTGAAGTAGATACGGCATATTTTCCCGCCGGCACCTTGTCATCGTTCATGGCCAGACAGGCAGAGCATCCGGGCTGGCGCAGGGCAAATCCGGCTTCTTCCAGTATCTTGTCCAGTCCCTCCTCTTCAATCTGCTTGCGCACTTTCCAGCTTCCTGGCACCAGCCATGCGGTGACATTGTCGGCCTTCTTCTTTCCCTTCACATATTCCGTGAAGAGGCGAAAATCCTCAATGCGGCCATTGGTGCAGCTTCCCAGGAATACATAATCGATCTGCTTTCCTTCCAACTTCTCACCTGGTGCAAAGCCCATGTATTTCAGTGATTTCTCGAACGATATCTTGCCCGATTCGTCGATGTCTTCCAGTTGCGGGATGGTGCCATCTATCGGCATACCCATGCCGGGGTTGGTACCGTAGGTAATCATCGGTTTGATCTGCGACACATCGAAGGTCACCTCCTTGTCGAAGGCAGCTCCTTCGTCGGTCTTCAATGTCTGCCAGTAAGCCAGTGCCTTGTCCCACTGTTCCCCTTTGGGCGCGAACTCACGTCCTTTGATGTAGTTGAATGTCGTTTCATCGGGGGCAACCAGTCCGCCGCGGGCGCCCATCTCGATGCTCAGATTGCAGAGTGTCATCCGTTGCTCCATGGTGAGGTTGCGCACCGCTTCTCCGGCGTACTCCACAAAATAACCTGTGGCACCGCCGGTGGTCAGTTGCGAGATCATGTACAAGGCCATATCCTTGGCACTCACGTGCGCATTCAGTTTCCCTTCGAAGTTGATGCGCATGGTTTTGGGCCGTGTTTGCAGGATACATTGCGAGGCAAGCACCATCTCCACTTCGCTGGTACCAATGCCGAAGGCAATGGCGCCGAAAGCACCGTGGGTAGAGGTGTGGCTGTCGCCGCAGACGATGGTCATCCCAGGCTGGGTATAACCGTTCTCCGGACCAATCACATGCACAATCCCATTCTTCGGGTTATTCAGTCCATAATAAATCAATCCAAACTCCTCCGCATTTTTGGCAAGCGTATCTACCTGGAACCGGGATACCTGATCGCGGATGGGTTTGTCCTGCCCCATGGTGGGGATGTTATGATCGGCCGTGAGCGTGGTCCGTTCGGGACGAAATACTTTCAGCCCGCGGGCACGCAGTCCGGCAAAGGCCTGCGGACTGGTTACCTCATGACACAAATGACGATCTATATATAACTGAGTGGGACCATCCTGCACGGTGGTAACCACATGGGCGTCCCAGATTTTATCGAAAAGGGTCTTCATATTTAATTGGTTCGTTAATTTACTAATTCATTTGATTCTGTGACTTGAAAATGATCACACTGTCAAATTATGCTATCATCACATTTTTTACTATTCCACAAACTTATTCACTGCATCGATGAATGCTTCCACAGAAGCTGCCACGATGTCGGTATTCGCAGAGAAACCGTAATAGACCATATCGTTGTGTTCCACCTGCATGTGTACCTTACCTACATCATCGCTACCGTGGTCGATGGCCTGAATCAGGAACTCCTGTATCCTCACCTTCCGGCGGATGATATTTTTTACCGCTTTGATGGCAGCATCCACGGGGCCGTTACCGGTGGCGGTAGCTTCGAAATGCTCACCTGAGATATTCAGGCCGATACTGGCCACATCACGTACTCCAATGCCGCAGACTACCTGTAGGTAATCTACCTTGATGCGGTGCAGACGAGCTTCCTTGCCTACGAGCATCAGGATATCGTCGTCGTTCACATTTTTCTTTTTGTCGGCCAGCTCCAGAAACTGCTGATACACGTTGTCCAGTTCTTCTGTTTCCAGTTTCACGCCCAGCAGCGCGAGGCGGTTCTTCAGCGCGGCACGACCGCTGCGGGCAGTCAGCACGATGGCATTGTCGTCGATGCCCACCTCTTTGGGATCGATGATCTCATAGGTCTCCACATTTTTGAGGACCCCATCCTGGTGAATGCCGGAAGAGTGAGCGAAGGCATTGCGGCCGACGATTGCCTTGTTGGGCTGCACCGGCATGTTCATCAGGCCCGAGACCATGCGGCTGGTCTGATAGATATGCTGTGTGTTGATGTTGGTATCGAATCCCCTGTCTTTGTGGCTCTTGAGCGCCATCACCACCTCTTCGAGCGAGGTGTTGCCGGCACGTTCGCCTATGCCGTTGATGGTCACCTCCACCTGGCGGGCGCCATTGATGACACCTGCGAGGGTGTTGGCCGTGGCCATGCCCAGATCCTGGTGACAGTGGGTGGAAAGAATAGCCTGCTTCATATCTACATGGTCGACCAGGTATTTAATTTTCGCACCAAAGTCATCGGGAAAACAGTAGCCTGTGGTGTCGGGGATATTGACTACCGTGGCGCCGGCATTGACGACAGCCTGTACTACACGGGCAAGGTATTCGTTGTCGGTTCGTCCGGCATCTTCGGCATAGAACTCCACATCGTCCACAAAACGACGGGCATATTTCACGGCCTTTACCGCCCGCTCGATGATCTCCTCGCGGTTGGAGTTGAACTTGTGCCGGATGTGGGAATCGGATGTTCCAATGCCGGTATGAATCCGCTTGCGCTTTGCATACTGCAGCGCTTCGGCGGCCACTTCAATATCTTTCTCCACGGCGCGTGTCAGCGCACAGATAGTGGGCCAGGTGACTGCCTTGGAAATCTCCACGACCGACTTAAAGTCACCGGGACTCGACACCGGGAAACCGGCCTCAATCACATCCACACCCAACAGTTCCAGCGCCTGGGCAATCTGTATCTTCTCTATGGTATTTAACTGACAGCCGGGCACCTGCTCGCCATCTCTCAACGTGGTATCAAAAACATAAATTCGCTCCATGATCAACCTGATTATCTTCGTTTCAACATACAATAAAAAAACCCTCCTCACGCGGGTGAGAAAGGTCATCTATATTTTTTTGCAATCGTACATGATGGATATGCCAGTCTCACCCTCTGAAGTCTTCCAGAAGTAGAATAGAAATGACTAGAATATCCTTTTGATGATGCATAACAATCAATAAAAATCTGTTTTACGCGTGCAAAGTAACAGCAAATAATTTTACCAGCAAAATATTTTCAAAAAAATATTCAGAAAAAATTACATTCTGTATTATTTTCAGCACAAATATCTTCAATTCGAAATGGAAGACGCCGTTTTTGAAAAAGTGGCCTGATCACACCGAATTGATGATAATGAAACAAACATAGCTGATAATTGTTCGGGAGATGTTATTTTTGCGGCATGTTTATGCATGGCGACAAATTAAAAGAGAGAATGAACGAAGCGGGCGAGAGGGGAAATCCTTTCCTGTTTGCTGTAGATTTTGAGATGGAGGAGGGCTTTTTCCTGGCCGATCCGTTGCAACAGCAGAAGGCACTGTTCGATATCCGGGGCATCAGCAATGCCCCACTGCTACCGGGAAGGGTACCCCCGCATCACTTCGAAGCTTTTCCCGAAGATTACAATACCTATCGGTTGCGTTTCGAGTCAGTGATGAAAGGGATGAAGCGGGGCGACTCTTATCTCACCAACCTGACCATCAGCACGCCAGTCAGCATGTCGCTCTCATTGCGGGAGATCTTTTTGTATGCACGCTCACCCTACAGACTCTTCCTTCCGGACAGATTTGTCTGTTTTTCTCCGGAATGTTTCGTGCGGATGGAAGAAGGAAAGATCTTTACCTTCCCCATGAAGGGCACCATCGACGCCCGACGCCCCGACGCCCGGCAAACCATACTGAACGACCCCAAGGAGCGTGCAGAACACAACACCATCGTGGACCTGCTGCGCAACGACCTGAGCCGCATTGCTACGGGGGTGACGGTAAACCGCTTTCGCTATATTGAGGAGCTGCAGACCAACAAGGGGCCTATCCTGCAAGTAAGCTCCGAGATTGAAGGCACCTTGCCGCCGAATTATCTTTCACAACTCGGCACCCTCTTCTTCGGGTTGCTTCCTGCCGGCTCCGTGTCGGGAGCGCCCAAGGCTGCGACATTGGCTCTTATTCACGCGGCAGAAAGAGAGAAGCGCGGCTACTACACCGGCGTTGCCGGTTACTTCGATGGCAGCAGGCTCGACACGTTCGTGCTGATACGTTTCATCGAGCAGAAGGATTCACGCCATAGCTTCCGCAGTGGCGGCGGCATCACCGCGCAAAGCGACTGCCGCAAAGAATACAATGAAGCGCTTCAAAAAGTCTATTTACCCTTTTAATCTATCTGAATATGTTTCTGGAGACCATCTGCATCGATCATGGCAATGTGTGTAACCTGGCGGGGCACATCGCCCGTATGCAACAGGCTGCCGCACACTTTCGTTTTCGGGCACCGGCACTGCCAGACCTGCTCCTGTTGCTGCCTGCGGAGTTGCATGATACAAAAGTAAAGTGCCGCATCCGCTACCGGGAAACATTGCTGGAAATCTCATTCGATCAATATGAACCCAAAAGGGTACAGTCTCTGCAAATGGTGGAGGCTTCACCCGATTATTGCTTCAAGTACACCAACAGGGATGAACTGAACCGATTGCTGGAACAAAAAGGAGAAGCCGATGAGATTCTGATTACCTGCAACGGCCTTATCACCGATACCACCTTCAGCAACGTGGTCTTCCGGCAGGGAGATCACCTCTTTACACCGGACAGCTGGCTGCTCAACGGCACCAAACGACAGAAGCTGCTTCGCGAAGGTACCATCACCGTAAGAAAGATCACCCGGGAGACAGTGCAGGCATATGAGTCGGTTCACCTGATCAATGCCATGCTCGATATAGAAGATACTCCCCCCGTACCGGTCAGTTGCATCTTTCCGTAGCATTCCAAAATGGGAAGGTTCGTTACTTTGTTCCATCAAAAAACGGTCCTCCCCAACAGAGAGAACCGTTCATCCTATGTATTTTAAAAAGCTGTTGGTCGCCGATTGCTGAAAGCTTTCTTGTCGACCGTGGCAACTCCATGTTGCTAAAAAGCTGAAAGCATCTTATCCAAAATCGTCGAACATGATCATTTCCTTCGGCACACCCAAGCTGTCGAGCATGCGCTGGGCAGCGTTGGCCATGGGGCCAGGACCGCACATGTAGTATTCGATATCTTCGGGAGCCTCGTGGTCTTTCAGGTAGGTGTCGTAGATCACCTGGTGCACAAAGCCTGTGGTATATTTCACGCCGGCAGCGTCGGCAGCCGGATCGGGACGGTCGAGGGCAAGACGGAAAGTGAAGTTTGGAAATTCTCTTTCCAGCTCGTGGAAGTCTTCCAGGTAGAATGCCTCTACCAGTGCCCTTGCACCATAGAAGTACGTCATCTTCCGGTCGGTAGTCTTCAGCGTCTTGGTCATGTGCATGATCTGCGAACGCAACGGCGCCATACCGGCACCGCCGCCAATCCAGAGCATTTCTCTCTTGCTGTTGAGGATCGGATGGAATTCGCCATAGGGACCCGACATCATCACCTTGTCACCTGGCTTCAGATTGAAGATATAAGAGGAGACAATCCCCGGGTTCACGTTCATCCATCCACCCTTGGCCTTGTCAAATGGCGGGGTAGCTACACGCACGTTCAGCGTGATGATATTTCCTTCGGCAGGATAGTTGGCCATGGAGTAGGCACGGATGGTATCTTCCTCGTTCTTGCAAACCAAATCCCACATTTTAAATTTATCCCAATCTCCTTTATATTCATCGTCGATGATAAAATCGGAATACCTGACGGCATCGAATTTGGGCACCCTGATCTGGCTGTAGGATCCCGGCTTGAAATCGATCTTTTCTCCTTCGGGCAGCTTCACCACGAACTCCTTGATGAATGAGGCCACATTGTGGTTCGAGATAACCTCGCACTCCCACTCTTTGATGCCGAATACTTCATCGGGAACAACAATCGACATATTTTCCTTCACCTTCACCTGACAGCTTAGGCGCCAGTTGTTCAGCTGCTCCTTGCGGCTGAAATGGCCCTTCTCGGTAGGCAGTATCTCTCCACCACCTTCTTCCACCCGGCAACGGCACTGTCCGCAGGTTCCCCCACCGCCGCAGGCCGAGGATAGATAGATATCCTGCGACTGAAGCGTGTTCAACAGGGTACTTCCCATCGGCACATTCAGTTCTTTGTCGTTATTTACGGTAATTTTTACGTTGCCAGACGGCATCAGCTTTGCCTTGGCGATTAGAATGACGACAACCAGGATAAGGATAATCAGCAGAAACACAATCACACTTGCCCATATCGTTAGTCCGCCCACGCTCAATAATACACTCATATCTATGTATTTAATTTATTTGTATACGAAGTTAATGTTTGGGTTAAATATTTATTCCGGAAAAACTCATAAATCCGAGAGCCATCAATGCAGTGATGATAAACGTGATACCCAATCCCTTCAATGGTTTTGGCACATGAGAATACTCCAGTTTCTCCCGAATGGCAGCCATACCCACGATGGCCAACATCCAGCCGATACCCGAACCAAAGCTATAGGCCGTGGCCATGCCGATGTTGGCAAACTCACGCTGTTGCATAAACAACGATCCCCCAAGGATGGCACAGTTTACAGCAATCAACGGAAGAAAGATACCCAGTGAGGCGTAAAGAGCCGGGCTGAACCGCTCGATCACCATCTCCACGAGCTGCACAAACGAAGCAATCACGGCAATAAAGATCAGTAAGCTGAAGACGCTCAGATCAACCGTGGCATATTGTTCACCCAGCCACACCAAGGCACCCGCTTTGAGTACATAGTTTTCCAGTAAATAATTGATAGGCAGTGTCAACACCAGTACAAATGTGACGGCAATACCCAGCCCCAATGCTGTTTTCACGTTCTTCGATACCGCCAGGAAGGAACACATCCCCAGGAAGTAGGCGAAAATCATGTTATCGACGAAAATCGACCGTATGATCAGACTAATTGCATCCATATATCATTGCTATTTTTTCGATTATTAATTGGTTTCTTCCTGCAACTCCTTGTTGTTTGCACGGTGTACCCAGATGATAACTGCCACCAGGAGAATGGCCATGGGTGCAAGCATCATCAACCCGTTATTTTCATAGCCTGCCTCATAGAAAGACTGTGGAATAACCTGATACCCCATCAGCGTGCCCGACCCAAGCAACTCACGGAAGAAGCCTACCACCACGAGAATCCAGCCATAGCCCAACCCGTTGCCTATTCCATCGAGGAAGGAGGGCCAGGGGCCGTTACCCAGCGCAAATGCTTCGAGGCGTCCCATCAAAATACAGTTGGTGACAATCAGTCCCACGAATACCGAGAGCTGCTTGTTCACGTCATATGCAAAGGCTTTTAGCACTTCACTCACAATGGTTACCAATGCTGCGGCCACTACAAGCTGCACGATGATGCGAATGCGGTTGGGTATGGTCTTGCGAAGCAGCGAGATGATCACATTGGCAAACGCCACCACGATGGTGACAGAGATAGCCATCACCAACGAAGGTTCCAGCTTGGAGGTTACCGCCAGTGCAGAGCAGATACCGAGTACCTGCACAATGATGGGGTTATTTTTGTTCAGCGGGCCCAACAAAACCGCTTTTGTTTTACTTGATAAAGCCATTTTTGTCCTGTTTTATATCGTCTGTCCCTATTGGGCAGCCTGTAAGTTCATCAAAAAACTCTTGTATTCTCCTACGCTGTTGAGCAGCATCTTATCCACACCCTGACTGGTGATGGTTCCGCCGGAGATACCATCGACATAATCGCGGTTGGCGGCCGATCTGCCAGGTTTTACTACTGCCACGGAAACGAAATTTCCTTCTTTAAACAGTTCCTTGCCTATAAACTGCTTCCTAAACGTGGGTGTCACAATCTCGGCTCCCAGTCCAGGAGTCTCACTCGCGTGTCCGAATTCAGAACCATAGACTGTGCTACCGTCACCCTCTACGGCCAGGTATCCCCAGATGGGGCCCCAAAGGCCTGCACCGCGCATGGGAAGGATGTATATTGCTGTACCCTCCACCTCTGCTTCGTATACCGGCAGACCAGCTGTGTCATCGCTGCCCAACTCTGTGGAAAAGGCAGGGTCGTTGGGCGTGGTACCTTCGGTGCCTTCAATTTTGGTTCCGTCGCTGTTTATCAGGTAGGCATTCTTCACCAATGCATCGTACTGGCTCCGTGCTTCATCTGCACTCGCGTCGATATTGAGCGAACGCAAGATCTGCTGCATCTTGTCGATGTTCACGTTGGCTGTCTGTTTCTCGATCAGCACCTGATGGGTGAAAGCCAATCCCAGCGCAACAATAATCACCATTACGGATGCATATATGATTGTATATCCACTGTTTTCTCTGTTCATAATTGTATTGTTATCCAAATTTACTTTTCTCTTTGATCGCCCTCCTTCACTTTGCTGCCGTTACGCGTAGCGCAAACAGAGAAAGGAGTTGAAGCGAAGCGAATAACTTATTTTGCCGGGGTGGCTCGTTTCAAACGTCGTTTGATGTTGCCGTCGATCACGTAGAAGTCGATGAGCGGTGCAAAAGCGTTCATAAACAGGATGGCAAGCATCATACCTTCGGGATAACCCGGGTTGAAGACGCGAATGGTGATCGCAAGCAGACCGATCAGGAAGCCATAGATCCATTTTCCTTTCTCGGTACGAGCCGATGTCACCGGGTCGGTAGCCATAAAGACGGCACCGAATGCAAATCCGCCCAACAGAAAATGATACTGCACCGGCATCTCCATGATGGCATTTTGTGCAAACAGGTTCACCAAAACAACGGCCACAGCACCACCCAAAAACACAGAGAGGATAGTTTTCCAACTCCCCACACCGGTGGAAATCAACAAGATGGCACCCAGCAGAATGGCAAAAGTAGAGACCTCACCAATAGAACCAGGAATGAATCCGAAGAACATATCGCTGATGCTTAGTGGCTGACCGGTAATACCCTGGAAGGTAAATTCTCCGAAGCTGCCTGCATCGCTGACAGCAATCTGCCCCAGCGGCGTGGCCCCCGAGAAACCATCGACGACGCTTCCTTTACCCATACCAAAGGTGTCGGCAGTGCGCACCCAAACCTGGTCGCCCGACATCTTCGAAGGATAAGAAAAGAACAGGAAGGCACGGGTGATGAGTGCCACGTTGAAGATATTGTAACCCGTACCGCCAAAGACCTCTTTGGCGAAAATGACGGCGAAGGCGGTAGCCACGGCAATCATCCAGAGCGGTGTATCCACCGGCACAATCATTGGAATGAGGATACCCGTTACCAGGAACCCTTCGGCCACCTCTTCCTTTCTAATCTGGGCGACGATGAATTCAATGCCCAGACCCACCACATACGATACCACGATCTGGGGCAATACTGCCAGAAAACCGTAGATAAACTTTGTGAGGAGGGAAGTTTCCAGCCCCAAGGCCATATAATGTTGCAGCCCCACGTTATACATACCCATGAGCAGGGCAGGTATCAGCGCGACGATCACGATGGTCATCGTGCGTTTCGAGTCGCGTGCGTCATGAATGTGCACGCCCGATCTCGATGTACTGTTGGGCACAAAAAGGAAAGTTTCAAATGCATCGTAAGTAGAATGAAGCCAATGCAGTTTACCGCCCTCCTCGAAATTCGGTCTTATCTTATCAAGATATTTTCTTAACGCTTTCAAAGTGTTCTGTTTTAGTAATGTTTATTTATTGAATACTGCTTCCCGCTTATTCCATCTCCTTGCGAAGCAGGTCGAGACCCTTCCGCACAATGCGTTGCAGCTCCAACTTGGAGGTATCCACAAATTCGCACAGCGCAAAGTCTTCGGGTGCCACCTCGTAAATACCCAGCTGCTCCATCTTATCGATATTAAACGCTATGATGGATTTGATCAACTGTTCGGGAAAGATATCCATGGGGAAAACCTTGTCGTATTCGTTGGAGACAATAATGGCTCGCGGACCGCCCATCAGTCGGGCATCGAGACGAAATTTCTTCTTGAAGGGCAGGTAGGTGCCGCCAGCGCTATAACGCTTGGGTGAAAGCGATGCCCAACCAAAGGCCTCGTGTATATCATCACCTTCGGGGATCACCGTGACTTGCTTATCATAGGCACGCAGCACGCCATCGGCTTCAATCTTACGCCCGGTGAGAGGATTGCCGCTGATGTAACGCAGCGAAATTCCTTCGGTTACGTTTTGTGCAAAGATTGACTTCAGTTCAGAGCCAATCGCCATATGGTAATAACCAGTCTGCTTCACTTCCGATCCGGTGAGGGCCACCGTACGGGTAAGGTCGGTGATTCCCTTGTTGAAGAGACGGCCAATGATGGCCACATCGGGGGCATTGAGCGTCCACACCACCTCTCCCCGGTTTACAGGCTTGATGTGGTTGATCTGTACACCCACATTTCCAGCGGGATGGGGACCGTTGAATTCGGTAATTACCACGTTCTTTGCTTCACGCAAGCCTTTGAGCCTGGTGGTGCTTCCGATGGAGAGGTAAACCTTCCCGGTGGTGAGCTTTGCCAGTGCATCGAGTCCGGCTTGCAGGTCGGCCTCCTTATCTTGCAGCAGGAAATCGGTTGAAGGTGCCAATGGAGCCGTATCAAACCCGGTCACGAAGATATCGCGTGGTTGCTTATCTGGCAGCGCCACCACGTCGTAAGGACGCTGTTTGATCAGAAACCAGATACCGGCATCGAGGATCGACTTCTTCACCTCTTCACCCGAGAGTGCAGCCACGTTCTTTACGTGCTGTTCTTCATACTGCATGTTGCTATCGGCTTTGATGACAATGCGCAGGATGCGTCTTTTTTCACCCCGTTCAATGGCAGTAACCACACCGCTCACGGGCGAAGCAAAGAGCATGTCGGGATGATTCTTCTCGTAGAACAGTGCCGTTCCGGCCTTGACAACATCGTTCACTCTGACGGCTAACTTAGGAGTAATGCCATGAAAATCTTCGGGACAGATGTGCACAAACTCACTCTTCACCGTGCCCCTGATGACTTCTTCAGCCGTACCGAGTAACGGAATTTGCAAGCCTTTCTTAATGTTTATTCGATTAGCCATATAGTTATAATAAATTACCTTGCTTGTAATCTTTCTGTAAACCTTTTATAAATCAAAAGATTTTGTCGTTATGCAGTGGTTTTGCATCGGAAAGTTATTCCTTTAAAAGCGCAAAGATACATCTTTTGGGACCAAATATAGAAAAATATTCCCGGAAAATAAAGAAATAATTCTGCAATAAAACGGCAGCATCTTGTTGGCGGCGCCTCTTTTACTTTTCTACAATTCCAGCCATCTCCGGGTCGATCATGATGCGTCCGCAATATTCACAGACAATGATTTTCTTGCCCAGCTTGATGTCCATCTGTTTCTGGGGTGGAATCTTGTTAAAGCATCCCCCGCAGGCTCCACGTTGAATGGGCACCACACCCAGGCCATTGCGTGCATTCTTTCGGATGCGCTTGAAAGCAGCTAGCAGGCGGGGCTCAATGAGAGCCTCTGTTTTTTTCGCCTTTTCGCGGATTTTCTCCTCCTGCGCTTTTGTTTCCGACACAATGTCGTCAAGTTCTTTCTTCTTCATTTCCAGATCGGCTGTCTTATCCTTCAGCAGTTCGCCGGCGGTCTCAATCTGTTCTTTGATGGAAGCGATCTCCTGTGTGAATTCCCGGATATGCTTTTCGGAAAGTTCTATTTCGAGGGTCTCAAACTCAATCTCCTTTGAGAGATGGTCATACTCCTTGCTGTTGCGCACATTGTCAAGTTGCTTGGTGTATTTTTCAATCTTTGTCTTGCTGGCATCGATCTTTCCTTTCTGCAGCTTGCTGTTCTCATCCAATTGCTTCAACTCAAGCTGAAAATTATTCACACGCGTTCCCAGGCCGGCGATCTCATCGTCGAGGTCCGACACCTCCAGGGGTAGCTCCCCTCGCAACGTCTTGATGCGGTCTATTTCCGAGAGGTTAGACTGTAGTTTGTAGAGCGATTTCAGTTTATCTTCTACAGAGACTTCTTTTTCAACGGGTTTTTTTCTTATTGCCATGATGTTCTAGTTTTATGATTGTTTCTGTTTGTATCTTTATTTTCGTTGCCGACGCCATCTTAACAAAAAATGCAGCAACCGAACGACGATCAGATCGTTTCGTTGCCACATTTCTCTGTAACTGCGGGAACAAGTCGGACCGCTTTCTTTTACAGATATTTCACCGGGTTCGAGTCGAACGCCGATTTATGCAGTGCAAAGGTAGAAAATTTTTTCGAAAGCAGATCGAAAAAGATATCTTTTGTGCATATCTCCGACTCGTAATGACCTACTACCGCGAGCAGTATGCGCCCCTCCACGTCGTAAAAGTCGTTGTATTTTGCTTCGCCGGTAATAAAAGCATCGGCCCCATAAGCCACGGCATCGGGAATAAGAAATGCTCCCGCACCACCACAGAGCGCCACATCACGAATTTCCTTTCCTCGAATCTTGGAATGGCGGATGGCGGGCAGGTTAAAAATATCTTTCAACCAATAGAGGAACTCCTGCTCCGGCATCGGTTCGGGCAGCACTCCCACCACTCCACTGCCGCTCTGCGGCCAGTCGTTGGCAATGGGATAGAGGTCGAACACCGGTTCCTCGTAAGGGTGTACCGCCAGCAGTGCGCGCAGCACCTCTTCCTTTCTCATGGCCGGAATCACCGTTTCAATGCGTATCTCAGGCTCAAAATGCAGCGTGTCTATCTCACCCACATGCGGGTGAGCTCCCGTGCGGGCGCGAAAAGAACCCTCACCCGACAGGTTATAGCTGCAGCTGTCGTAGTTTCCAATGTGGCCGGCGCCGGCATTAAAGAGAGCATTTCGCACACTGTCAGCATGTTGGATCGGTACGGTAGTCACAAACTTCAGCAGGGCGCCCCGTCGCGGCTGCAGGATCTTCACCTGCTGCAGCTCCAACATCTCCGCCAACTTGTAGTTGACACCCCCCTGTGCATTGTCGAGGTTGGTGTGAGCGGCATAAATCACGATATCCTGCTTGATGGCTTGTATGATGCATCGTTCCACATAAGTCTTCCCGGTGAGCGACTTAAAAGGTCGAAAAGCAATGGGGTGATGTGCTATGATGAGGTTGCAGCCCAAGGAGACCGCTTCGTCGATCACATTCTCGGTGACATCGATGCATAACAGGACGCCGGTAACGTCCCTGTTGGGGTCTCCCACCTGCAGTCCGCTGTTGTCGTACTCTTCCTGCAGCGGCAGGGGTGCAAGCTGTTCAATGGTTTGAAGTATCTCTTTGATGCGCATGGTTAAACCGCTTTAGCGAATGATTGAATTCCACAAATATACCATTTTTTTTGCAGCTTCACTCACCTGTCATGCATAATATCCCAGTGTGACAGGTAGCAGCATCAGTCGCTATCCTTCAATATCAGTCGCAGCGAATTGTTTTTGGTGAAATAGTTCCAGGCCCAGTTGATGAAGATCACCAGCTTGTTGCGCACACTCAGGATCAGCATCAGGTGGAGGAACATCCAGACAAACCAGGCAAAGCGGCCTTTGAACTTCACAAAGGGCAGGTCCACCACCGCCTTGTTACGCCCCACAGTGGCCATGGTGCCCAGGTTTCGGTACTCATACTCTTTCAGCTCACTGCGACCAGCTTCCATCCGTTGCAGGTTGCGAGCCAGGTTCTTCCCTTGTCCAATGGCCACATTGGCCAGCTGCGGATGTCCTTTGGGATACTTTTCGGTCTCCATGTAAGCGACATCGCCTATAGCAAAAACATTATCGAGTCCTTCCACCCGGTTGAACCGGTCTACCTTGATGCGGCCATTGCGCAGCAGAGATACCTCAGGAATGCCGCCAATGGCATTGCCCTGCACACCGGCCGACCAGATCACACTCTTGCTGCGGATGGTCTCCCCGTTATTCAGGGTAAGCACCTCTCCATCATAATCCCGTACCAGGGTGTTGGTCATTACGATCACATCCATGGAGCGCAGATATGACTCGGAATATTTTTGTGCGAAGGAACTCATGGCCGGCAGCGTATGCGGTCCTCCCTCCAGCAGGTAGACATTCACCTTCGAATAGTCGATGTTGGGATAATCTTTCGGCAACACCTCCTCCTTCATCTCGGCGAAGGCACCAGCCAGTTCCACACCGGTGGCGCCACCTCCCACGATCACAATGTTGTTCAGTGCCCCCTTGTCTTCGGTGTAGAGAATTTTTTCAAAATTCATCAGCGTGGAATTCCGGACATTCATCGCCTGGAAGGTCGACTTTAATCCCATGGTATTTTCTTCAATTGCCTGGTTCCCGTAGAAGTTGGTACGGGTGCCAGTGGCAATCACCAGGAAGTCGTAGGAAAACGGTCCAATGCTGGTTTCCACCACTCTTTCCGCACTGTTTACCGACAATACCTGTGCCAGGCGGATACGCACATCTCTTCTGTTTTGAAATATCTTCCGGATCGGAAACGAAATGGTAGCAGGCTCAATCTGCGACGCGGCAACCTGGTAAAACAGGGGGGGAAACTGATGGTGGTTGATCTTGTCGATCACCATGATGTCGAACTTGCCTTTTTTTAAATGATTTACGAATTGCAGACCGCCGAATCCGCAACCTATCACTACAATCTTTTTTTTCATAACCTCTGCAATCTGATGAATAATAAAACATTTGGCAGAGAGAAAAGTTGCAAAAAAAGGCATGAAAAAAAGCGCTACGAATCACTCGCGGCGCTTTCTTAATGTTTAACATTTTAAAAATCACAGCTTCACTGCAAATACACTATCGACTGAGGTGTTAGGTCTCCGTCGTAATGACAATGTACCCACAGTGTTTATCGTAAAAGAAGATCAGGCTTTCTCTTCCGGTGTGGCATCGCCTTCCGGAGTAGCAGCATCTTCTTTATTTTCAACTGTTTCGGGTTGCACATCCTCGGTAGTCTGTACATTTTCCACTTCGGTAGTTACCTCTGCGGGTGTCTGCACATCTTCTACGGTCTCGGTCTCCTTCACGGCCTTGGCTTTGGCTGCCTTGGGCTCTTTCTTTGCCTTGGGAGCAGCAGACTCGGCCGCAGGGGCATCAGTGGCTTTCCTGCGTGAACGACGGGTCTTGGCCTTCTTGGCACCGCCATCGCTCAGCATGTTCTCGTTGAAATCCACCAGTTCAATAAAGCATGTAGCTGCATTGTCGCCCAGACGGAATCCGGTCTTGATGATGCGGGTATATCCTCCCGGACGGTCTGCCACCTTCTGCGATACAGTCTGGAAGAGTTCGGTCACAGCCACCTTGCTCTGCAAGAGACTGAATACCTCTCTTCTCGAGTGCGTACTGTCTTCCTTGCTTTTGGTGATGATGGGTTCTACAAATTTTCTCAATTCCCTGGCTTTGGGAACAGTCGTAAAGATACGCTTGTGCATAATGAGCGAGGTAGCCATATTGGATAACATCGCGCCACGATGTGCTGTTTTGCGTCCTAAATGATTGAATTTCTTATTATGTCTCATTGCAGTTGTTAGTCTTTGTCTAATTTGTATTTCGATGTATCCATGCCAAACTGTAGCTTCAGGCTGTCAAGCAGTTCTTCCAGCTCGGTGAGCGATTTTTTGCCAAAGTTACGGAACTTGAGCAGATCGTTCTTGTTGTGCGACACCAATTGTCCCAATGTCTCCACATCGGCAGCTTTCAGGCAGTTGAGTGCCCGTACCGAGAGATTGAGATCAGACAATTTGCGCTTCAACAGCTGGCGCATATGCAATACCTCTTCATCGAACTCTTCGATGCTTTCTGCATCGGAGGTTTCGAGCATGATCTTGTTGTCGTCGGAGAACAGGACGAAATGTTGAATCAGTATCTTGGCAGCCTCCTTCAACGCCTCTTTGGGTTGAACGGATCCATCGGTGGAAATCTCAATAATCAGTTTCTCGTAGTCCGTCTTCTGTTCAATACGGTAATCTTCTATCTCATATCTTACGTTGCGGATCGGCGTGTAGATCGAGTCAATGGCAATGGTCTGCACATCATCGGTGGACAACATCTCCCGATTTTCATCGGCAGAGACGTAACCACGTCCTTTGTTGATGATCAGTTCCATGCGCAGATCGGCCTTCTTGTTCATGCGGCAGATCTCCAGCTCGGGATTCAGCACTTCGAAACCGGTCAGTAATTTACCAATATCTCCGGCTTTAAACACTTCCGTTCCCGAAATTGCGATGATCACTTTTTCCGTATCAAACTCTTCTACTATCCTTTTGAATCTTACTTTCTTCAGATTCAGAATAATACCTGTTACATCTTCAATTACGCCAGGAATGGTCGCAAACTCATGCTCCACTCCGTCTATCTTAACCGATGTAATAGCGAATCCTTCAAGCGAGGAAAGCAGGATACGGCGCAGGGCATTACCTATCGTGATACCGTATCCGGGTTCCAGGGGGCGGAATTCGAATTTACCGGAGAAGGCGTCCTCCTGTAACATGATTACTTTATCGGGTTTTTGGAATGCTAATATTGCCATGAAATTATTGTTTAGAATATAATTCTACGATGAGTTGTTCTTTGATGCTTTCCGGGATATCCGCTCTTTCGGGCACATGCAACAGCTTACCACTCACGGTAGAGTTTTCCCACTCAAGCCATGGGTATTTGCTGTGATTGAAACCTGCAAGTGCATTAACAACCACTTCCATCGATTTTGATTTTTCTCTTACACCCACTACATCACCCGGTTTTACGGTATAGGAGGGGATGTTCAATATCTTACCGTTCACCACAACATGACGGTGTGTAACCAACTGACGTGCAGCAGCCCTGGTGGGAGCAATACCCAGACGGAAGACAATGTTGTCGAGACGCGACTCCAGCAGCTGAAGCAATACCTCACCGGTGATACCGCGGCTGCTCGATGCTCTGTCGAAAGTCAGGCGAAACTGTTTCTCCAGTACGCCATAGGTGTATTTAGCACGTTGTTTCTCCCGCAGCTGGATCCCGTACTCCGAGGTCTTGCGTCTGCGTGAATTACCGTGTTGTCCCGGTGGGTAGTTCTTCTTGGAGAGAACCTTATCGGGACCGAAAATGGGCTCGCCAAATTTGCGGGCGATTTTTGATTTTGGACCAATATATCTAGCCATTGTTACAATTTTAAACTTTACTGAAGCCTAAACTGTGCAGCCGCGATTACAGAGAAGTTGTGTTGTAATCAATCACAGCTCAAGTTTCAAGATGAATGAAACTTACCTTATTATTAAACCTTTCTCTGTTTCGGGGGACGGCAGCCATTGTGGGGCAGCGGTGTCACGTCGACAATCTCGGTTACTTCAATGCCTGCTCCGTGAATGGTCCTGATAGCCGATTCGCGTCCGTTGCCGGGACCTTTCACATAGGCTTTCACCTTGCGTAATCCCAAGTCATAGGCAGTTTTGGCACAATCCTGCGCCACCATCTGAGCGGCATAGGGTGTATTCTTCTTTGAGCTTCTGAAACCCATTTTTCCGGCGGAAGACCAACTGATCACCTCCCCATCTTCGTTGGTTAACGAAACAATGATGTTGTTGAACGAAGAGGAGATGTGAGCCTGGCCCACGGCGTTCACCTTTACATTTCTCTTTTTTGCTGCAACTGTTCTTTTTGCCATGTTACCTTCTGTTATTTAGTAGCTTTTTTCTTGTTAGCAACGGTTTTCTTTCTTCCTTTGCGCGTGCGGGCATTGTTCTTTGTGCTCTGTCCGCGCACCGGCAAGCCGATACGGTGACGAATGCCACGGTAACAGCCAATATCCATCAATCGTTTGATGTTCAACTGAACCTCTGAACGTAAATCACCTTCCACTTTGAATTCGTTGCCGATGATCTCACGAATGCGGGCTGCCTGGTCGTCAGTCCAGTCCTTCACTTTGATGTCTTTGTCAACTTCTGCTTTTGTTAAAATGGTGTTCGCTGCACTGCGTCCGATGCCGTAAATATAGGTCAGGGCAATTTCGCCTCTCTTGTTCTGCGGCAGGTCGACACCCACAATTCTTATAGCCATATATCTTTAATTATTTGATTACAAATGATATAATTATCCCTGCCTTTGTTTAAACTTGGGATTCTTTTTGTTGATGATATACAAACGACCCTTTCTTCTTACAATCTTGCAGTCGGCCGTGCGTTTCTTGAGTGATGCTCTTACTTTCATATGATTTGTTTTTATTTTTTACCTGTTATTTTGCTGGGTGCTGACAGCTTACTTATACCGGAACGATATCCTTCCTTTTGAAAGATCATACGGCGACATTTCCACCCTCACCCTGTCTCCCGGGAGAATACGGATATAATGCATGCGCATCTTCCCGGAGATATGAGCGGTAATTTCGTGCCCGTTTTCCAGTTCCACACGGAACATCGCGTTCGATAAGGCTTCGATAATCGTTCCGTCCTGTTCTATTGCTGCTTGTTTAGCCATTCAATCAATGCTTCTTTTTAGTTGATTTCAGTAATAAACTCGAATGTCGATAATATATCTGCTTTCCCGTTGCGGATGGCAATGGTGTGTTCAAAGTGGGCAGACGGTTTACGGTCTTTCGTACGCACCGTCCAGCCATCGTTTTCAAACACAACTTTTTTGCCGCCCATGTTGATCATCGGCTCAATGGCTATGCACATCCCATTCTTGATGAGCGGCCCCGTACCGCGGCGACCATAATTGGGTACCTCGGGGGCTTCGTGCATCTGCCTGCCTATGCCATGTCCTACCAACTCCCTTACTACCGAAAAACCTTTCGATTCGCAGTAGCTTTGAATGGTGGAACCAATATCTCCAATCCGTTTATCTTCCTGTGCCTGCTCAATTCCTTTGTAGAGCGACTCTTTGGTCACACGAAGCAACTCTTTTACTTTTTCATCAACTTCTCCCACACAAAAGGTGTAAGCCGAGTCGCCGCAAAAGCCGCGAAGCTGAGTGCCGCAATCCACCGAAACCACATCACCCTCTCTCAGGGGTTTGTTATTGGGGATACCATGCACTACGTTCTCGTTGACGGAGGTGCAGATTGAATTGGGAAAACCGCCATATCCTAAAAAGGTGGGAATGGCTCCATGATCTCTGATAAACTCCTCGGCGATTCGGTCGAGCTCCAGCGTGGTCACTCCCGGTCTGATGTGGTGCGACAACTCTCCGAGCGTCTTTCCCACCAGACGGTTTGCTTCCCGCATGAACTCAATTTCTTCGTCGGTCTTCAGTATGATCATCTTGCTATCCATCGCATCTTTCCACGTTAGTAAGCAGCAATTGAACCTGTTCTGCCTTTGATCTTGGCGCCCGATTTCAAGAAACCGTCGTAGTGTCTCATCAGCAGGTGACTCTCAATCTGTTGCAAGGTATCGAGTACCACACCCACAAGAATCAGCAGCGACGTGCCACCGAAGAACTGGGCAAACTGAGAGTTGATTCCCATCATTCCCGCGAAAGCAGGCAGGATGGCCACAATAGCCAGGAACACAGAACCGGGGAGGGTGATACGCGACATGATGGTGTCGATGTACTCAGCCGTTTTCTTTCCAGGCTTCACACCCGGAATAAACCCGTTGTTGCGTTTCAAATCTTCGGCCATTTGCACCGGATTCACCGTGATGGCTGTATAGAAGTAGGTGAATGCAATAATCAGCGTCGCAAAGAGGAAGTTGTACCAGAAGCTGGTAAAATCCATCAGCGATGTCCAGAAACCACCTCCCTCACCGGCAGAAAATTGCGCAATTGTGATCGGGATAAACATGATTGCCTGTGCGAAAATAATTGGCATCACGTTGGCGGCATTTACCTTCAGCGGGATATATTGTCTCACTCCACCATATTGCTTGTTACCCACGATGCGCTTGGCATACTGTACGGGCACCTTGCGGATACCTTGTACCAGCAGGATGGCAGCAGCAGTCACAGCAACAAGGAACAACAATTCCAGCAACAGCAGGATCAATCCCCCCGGAGCATCAATCAACCGGTCGTACTCAGCCACAAGGGCATGAGGCAGACGGGCGATAATACCAATGAGGATGATGAACGAAATACCGTTGCCAATGCCCTTGTCGGTGATGCGTTCACCCAGCCACAGCACAAACATGCTGCCACCGGCAAGAATCACCGTCGAAGGCAACACCCAATCCCAGAAACCACCAGGAATGGCACTGCCCACGGCACCGTAAAGGTAAGCCGGCCCCTGCACGAGCAGGATGGCTACCGTGAGATAACGGGTATACTGGTTAATCTTGGTACGACCGCTTTCACCCTCACGCTGCATTTTCTGGAATGCAGGTACGGCAATACCCAACAACTGCATCACAATGGAGGCAGAGATGTAGGGCATAATACCCAGGGCGAAGATGGATGCGTTGGCAAAGGCACCACCCGAGAACATGTCGAGCAAACTCAACAAACCGGTACTGGCATTCGACTGAAGTGCCACAAGTTGTTCCGGATTGATTCCAGGTATTACCACGAACGATCCAAACCGGTAGATGGCAACAAATCCAATGGTAATGAGGAGCCTCTGACGGAGGTCCTCAATTTTCCATATATTCTTTATTGTTTGTACAAATCCCATCGCATCAGAGTTTTTTTGCAGTTCCACCTGCAGCGGTAATGGCCTGTTCGGCCGACTTGGAGAAAGCGTGTGCTTCTACCTCCAGCTTTGCTGTGAGGCTGCCTTTGCCCAGGATTTTCACCAGATGCTTGCTGGCAATCAGGCCGGCATTGACCAACACTTCGGGAGTGATGGCGTTGAGCTTCTGTCCGTCGGCCAGTTCCTGCAATGTTTCCAAATTAATCGCTTTGTATTCAACTCTTTTCAGTGGTTTGAAACCGAATTTGGGTACACGACGCTGCAATGGCATCTGTCCTCCTTCAAAACCGACCTTCTTTGAATAACCCGATCTTGATTTTTGTCCTTTATGTCCTTTGGTAGAAGTACCTCCTTTACCTGATCCGGTGCCGCGGCCAATGCGCTTGCTGGATGAGGTTGCTCCTTCCGCCGGTTTTAAATTCGATAAATTCATTGTATGTATCTTTTTATCGTTATAAAATTCAATTACTCAACTACCGTCACCAGATGATGCACTTTGCGGATCAATCCCCTTATTGAGGGAGTATCCTCGTGTTCCACCACGCGGTGCATTTTGGTAAGTCCCAGTGCATCCAACGTCAGTTTCTGATCTTTCGGAGCGCCTATTCTGCTTTTTGTCTGCTTTACTTTGATTGTAGCCATGTCAGATTCCTCCTTTAGTTATCCGTTGAATACTTTATCCATACTTACCCCTCTGTTTTGTGCCACGGTGAGCGGGTCTCTCAACTCGGTGAGTGCTGCGATGGTGGCCTTTACCAAGTTGTGTGGGTTAGATGAACCTTTCGACTTTGCCAGCACATCAGTGATGCCCACGCTCTCCAGTACGGCACGCATGGCACCACCAGCCTTCACGCCAGTACCGGCGAAAGCAGGCTTCAGAAACACTTCGGCACCGCCAAATGCAGCTACCTGCTCGTGAGGAATGGTTCCTTTATATACGGGTACCTTGATCAGGTTCTTCTTGGCAGCTTCTACACCTTTGGCAATTGCCGTGGTTACTTCACCTGCTTTACCGAGTCCCCAGCCTACAATACCATCCTCGTTGCCCACTACAACCATGGCTGCAAACGTGAAGGTACGGCCTCCCTTGGTCACCTTGGTAGTACGATTAATAGCCACTAAACGGTCTTTTAACTCGATGTCGTTTGTTGTTTTTACCTTATTATTCATTCCTGCCATAATCGTTAAAATTTAAGCCCACCCTTGCGAGCAGCATCTGCCAATTCTTTAATACGTCCATGATACAAGTATCCGTTTCTGTCGAAGGTTACTTTTTCTACACCGGCCTCTTTGGCATGTTGAGCTATCAGCTCACCCACTTTGGCGGCAATTTCTTTCTTGGGAAGCTTCTCTTCTATTTTCAGTGAAGAAGCCGATGCTACCGTTTTGCCGGATAAATCATCGATGACCTGTGCATATATCTGTTTGTTGCTCCTGAAGACGGACAAACGAGGGCACTCGGGAGTACCGCTAATCTTGCCGCGTACACGGGCTTTTATTTTTAATCTTCTTTCGTTCTTTGTTACCATTGCAATTTCAGTTTTCGTAGATTATTTACCTGCTGTCTTACCCGATTTACGACGTACCTGCTCACCCACGAAACGGATACCTTTACCTTTGTAAGGCTCGGGTTTACGGAACGAACGAATCTTGGCACAAACCTGTCCAAGCAGTTGTTTGTCACATGACTCCAATATAATGAGCGGATTTTTGTTTCTCTCCATCTTGGTCTCCACCTTGATTTCTTTGGGTAATTCCATCTGGATACTGTGGGTAAAGCCCAACGAGAGCTCCAGCACTTGTCCACTGTTGGTCACACGATAACCAACACCCACAAGCTCAAGTTCCTTGCGGAAACCTTCCGATACGCCTGTAACCATGTTATGTAATAAAGAACGATAAAGGCCATGCTTGGCACGGTTTTCTTTTTCGTCGTTGGGCCGTTCAATGATCAGGTGACCTTCGTCCACTTTCACTTTCATGCCGGGGCTCACCTGCTGCTGCAATTCACCCTTGGGTCCTTTGAGTGTGATCACGTTATCCTCTCCCACAGTCACAGTTACGCCTGCAGGTACGGCGATGGGTAATTTTCCTATTCTTGACATATTGCTCCCTCCTTCAAATTAATAAACGTAACACAATACTTCACCTCCCACTTTCTGTTCGCGGGCCTCTTTATCTGTCATTACTCCATTTGAAGTAGATAATATGGCAATACCCATCCCATTGAGTACGCGTGGCATTTCCTTGTGACCGACATACTGACGCAAGCCGGGTGAAGAAACGCGTTTAAGTTTTTTGATGGCATTGACCTTGTTCACCGGATCGTATTTCAGCGCGATCATGATGGTGCCCTGGGGGCCATCTTCTACAAACTTGTAGTTAAGAATGTAGCCTTTTTCAAAAAGAATCTTTGTGATGTCTTTTTTTAAATTTGATGCGGGAATTTCCACCACACGATGCTTCGCCTGGATAGCGTTCCGTAACCGCGTCAAATAATCTGCTATTGGATCTGTCATATAATAATTGTTTAAATTGATCCCGACTACCGGGACAATATTTATAAATGTGCTAATTTACCAGCTCGCTTTCTTCACTCCGGGAATCAGTCCTTTCGAAGCCATTTCGCGGAACTGAATGCGGGAAAGGCCAAACTGACGCATGTATCCCTTGGGACGTCCGGTAAGTTTGCAACGGTTGTGCAACCGTACCGAAGATGCATTCTTGGGAATAGTCTGGAGTGCTTCGTAATCGCCTTCGGCTATAAATTTAGCTCTTTTTTCGGCATAACGGGCAACCATCTTGGCTCTTTTCACCTCACGGGCTTTCATTGATTCTTTTGCCATTATCTATTTTTTTTTGATCGTTTTGTTGGTTGATCGCTCACTAATTAATCTTTCTTAAACGGTAACCCGAACTCTCTCAGGAGCGCGTAGCCCTCTTCATCGGTGGGAGCGGTGGTCACGAAAGTGATGTTCATTCCCAACAGACGACTGATGTTGTCGATATTGATCTCAGGAAAAATAATCTGCTCCTGAATGCCCAGGGTGTAGTTACCACGCCCGTCGAGTTTGTTCTCGATTCCCTTGAAGTCACGAATACGGGGCAATGAAACACGTACCAGTCGCTCGAGGAATTCATACATTTTGTCGTGGCGCAGTGTCACGCGCACGCCAACCGGCATTTTCCGGCGAAGCTTGAAATTGGAGATGTCCTTGCGCGATAAGGTCTGTACAGCCTTCTGACCGGTGATCGTCGTCAGTTCGTTGATGGCGGTCTCAATGATCTTCTTGTCGGACACGGCAATACCCAAGCCCTGGTTGATTACGATCTTTTCCAAACGGGGAACCTGCATCACCGATTTGTAGTTAAACTCCTTCATCAAAGCAGGAACTACACGTTCTTTGTATTCTTTCTTTAAACTTACTTCGTATGTTGCCGTACTCATTTAATTACCTCCCCTGATTTTTTTGCGTAACGAACTGATTTGCCTTTATTGTCTACTTTTCTGCCAACGCGGGTGGGTTTGCCCGTCTTGGGATCTACCGGGTTCAGCTTCGAGAGATGCACGGAGGCCTCTTTCTTTTCAATGCCACCATTCGGATTCTGGGCGTTGGGCTTGGTATGTTTCGATACGATGTTCACGCCTTCCACCACGGCACGGTTCTTGTCAATAAGAACCTCCAGCACGCGGCCTGTTTTTCCTTTGTCTTCGCCGGAATTCACGTAAACCGTATCACCTTTCTTTATATGTAATTTTGTCATAGCCTGTGATTGTTGAATAGTTATAATACTTCGGGAGCTAAGGAGACAATCTTCATGTTCGTGGTACGCAGCTCACGGGCTACCGGTCCAAAGATACGGCTTCCTCTCAACTCACCAGCATTGTTTAACAACACGCAGGCATTGTCGTCGAAGCGTATGTAGGAACCGTCGGCACGACGAATTTCCTTCTTCGTGCGCACGATGATTGCTTTGGTTACAGACCCTTTCTTGATATCACTCGAGGGGATGGCACTCTTTACACTCACGACAATGATATCCCCTACCGATGCGTAGCGTCTTTTGGTACCGCCCAGCACGCGAATGCAAAGTACTTCCTTGGCACCGCTGTTATCGGTAACCGTTAATCTTGATTCTTGCTGTATCATCTTACTTGGCCCTTTCCATTACTTCAATCACTCTCCATCTCTTTGACTTGCTCAAAGGACGTGTTTCCATTATACGCACGGTGTCACCAACGTGACAATCATTCTGCTCATCATGGGCGTGAAATTTCTTCGTTTTATTAACGAATTTCCCATATATAGGGTGTTTCTCTTTCCATTTTACAGCAACAGTAACGGTCTTATCCATCTTGTCACTGAAAACGACCCCGATTCTTTCTTTCCTTAAATTTCTCGTTTCCATTCTCTGTTTATTGTTGTTTTTTCAACTCTCTGGCACGCAACTCCGTGTGAAGGCGGGCTATCTCTCTGCGTTTCTCTCTTAATGAGCCTGAGTTATCGAGCGGAGTGATGGTGTGGTTGATCCTCAACTGGGTCAACGCTAGCACTTCAGCGTCCAGTCTCTCTTTCAGATCCTTGTCTGACAGCTCTTGTAATTCTTCCTGCTTCTTCATCTCTCTTTACGATTTTTGCTCATAATCATAATCCGTCCGAACCACAAACTTGGTGGTTACCGGCAACTTCTGGGCAGCTAGACGCAGCGCCTCTTTTGCCACTTCAAACGATACACCTTCTATCTCAAAAATAATTCTTCCGGGTGTGACAGGTGCCACGAATCCTTCGGGGTTACCTTTACCTTTACCCATACGCACTTCGGCAGGCTTCTTGGTGATAGGCTTATCGGGGAAAATACGTACCCAAACCTGTCCCTGACGTTGCATGTAGCGCGTTACTGCGATACGGGCAGCTTCAATTTGACTTCCGGTGATCCACTTAGATTGCAATGATTTGATCCCAAAAGAACCGAATGCCAGCTCATGACCACGACCGGCATTGCCTTTCATGCGTCCTTTCTGCTGTCTTCTGAATCTTGTTTTCTTTGGTTGTAACATATTTTCTTCAATTAAGCGTTTTTGTTGTTTCTTCTATTCCGTCTACCGCCGCCACGAGCGCCATCAGGACGGTTTGCACCGCCACGGCTGCTACCGTTGCTATGTTGACGATTGTCTTTCGATGTAGCGAATGAAGGAGCGAGATCTTTTTTACCATAGATTTCACCACGACAAATCCACACCTTTACGCCAATGATTCCTACTTTGGTCAATGCTTCAGCTTGGGCGTAGTCGATGTCGGCACGGAAGGTGTGCAGCGGGGTTCTCCCCTCCTTATACATCTCCGAGCGGGCCATTTCGGCGCCATTCAAGCGTCCCGAAACCTGAATCTTGATTCCCTCGGCACCCATTCTCATGGTAGCAGCGACGGCCATTTTCACGGCACGGCGGTAGGCAATCTTCCCTTCAATCTGGCGAGCTACGTTGTTGGCCACAATCACGGCATCAAGTTCCGGTTTCTTGATCTCGAATATGTTGATTTGTATATCTTTGTCGGTGATCTTCATCAACTCCTCTTTCAGCTTATCCACTTCCTGACCTCCTTTACCAATGATGATACCGGGGCGGGCAGTGCAGATGGTGATGGTCACCAGCTTCAAAGTACGTTCAATGACAATACGCGATACACTTGCTTTGGACAGACGGGCATTCAAATAGTTGCGAATCTTGCTGTCTTCGAGCAAGGTATCACCATAATTATTTCCGCCGTACCAGTTGGAGTCCCATCCCTTGATGATTCCCAAACGATTTGCTATCGGATTTACTTTTTGTCCCATCTTCTTAGTTTTGTTCTTGTTCTTCTTTCTTGAATGTG
>Ga0265294_10001856_pt1 | contig 28210 bp, 20 predicted proteins | sample MunlanPumphouse3_FD_192504 | JGI IMG/M metagenome (GOLD analysis project Ga0265294, IMG submission 192504) | Groundwater microbial communities from a municipal landfill in Southern Ontario, Canada - Pumphouse #3 | ecosystem: Environmental > Aquatic > Deep subsurface > Groundwater | place...
AGAATAATTATTTTGGAGCATTTTTAAAGATTTAGTTGCTCGTTTTAGGCTTTCGTGGGCTTCTTTTAGTTCGTCACGGTGAAGAGAAAAAATTGTATTTTTTGCTTCAAATAAAACTGGTGAAGAAGCGGCAATAATAGCTCGTCGTGATTTTGATTGATCTCTATAATCATTAATTAGTTTCTTAAAAAATTTTTTGTCTGTCATAAATTTAGATTACTCGAAAAACTTCATCAAGGCTGGTTTCACCAGCTAAAGCCTTTAATAAGCCGTCAACTATCATTGGCACCATACCCTCATTGATGGCCGCTTGTTCAATTTCGTAGTCAGTTATAAGGTCGCTTTGAATTAATTTCATAATAGAAGGCGTAACTGTAATTGTTTCATAAATTCCTACGCGCCCTTTATAACCAATTTGGTTACATTTGTCACAACCGGTGGCTGTGTAAAAGATTAGATCTTTAGGAATTTTAATTTCAGGATTTTTTATTTGTAATAAAATACTGCGGACTCGACTTAGAGTATCATCGTCAACAGTAGCGGTTTGTCGGCAATGTGGGCAGAGGCGGCGGACTAATCTTTGACCAATAGAAAACTCTAAAGTATTAGCCAGCGCTTGGCGTTCCACTCCTAGTCCGGAAAAACGGGAAATTGCTCCGGCAGCTGAATTAGCATGAATGGTTGATAAAACTAAGTGTCCAGTTGAAGCTGCCTCAATGGAGACTTTAGCTGTCTCCGTATCGCGGATTTCGCCAATCATCATGATGTTTGGGTTTTGGCGCAACAGAGAGCGCATGGCCGAGGCAAAAGTGTAACCTTGTTCCGTGTTAATTTGAGTTTGAATTGTGCCAGCTAGTTGATACTCAATTGGGTCTTCTACGGTAATAATTTTAATGTCGGGTCGGTTTAGTTTATTTAGAATTGCGTATAAGGTTGTTGTTTTTCCAGAGCCGGTCGGGCCGGTGGTAATGATAATCCCCTTGGTTTTTAACATGGCCTTTTTAAGAGATGAAAGAGATGGGCCGCTAACGCCAAGATTTTCTAAATTTAAGTTAGCTGCTGCTGCTGATAATAAGCGGATAACAATTGTCTCGCCATAGCCACCAGAAATAATTGAAATACGGCAATCCATTTTTTGTTTAGGTAGATGTAGGCTGAAACGGCCGTCAATGGCAGCTCTTTTAATGTTGGTTGCGAAACCAGCTAAAATTTTCATTTCGCCAAGAACGGGCAAATAAGAAGTTTTGGGGAGATTAATAATGTCGTGTAAGACGCCGTCAATTCTAAAACGAACCTTTACTAAATTATCCGTTGGTTCAATGTGGACATCACCAGCATCTTTAATGATTGCTAGCGACATGATTAAATTAACAATTTCTCGAGGAGAAATTATTTTAACTTGTTCGGATATTTTTGAAATGTCGTTTGGTGCTTTTTCAGCTTTTTTTAAATCTTCTTCTTTAATTATTAAACCTCTACCAATAGTCTGAGAAATAACAATATCGTAGAGTTCGTTGATATAGTCAAAATCACCAATAACGCGGTAGACTTCAGCAACCGAAGTAATCCCTTCAAAACATTTAAGGATTCCGTCTTGGAGCATTGTCGTCATCCCGTTTTCGATTGCTTGTTGTAAAATTTTAAAAGAGGGGGCCCGATCAATGGTTAGTTGTTTTAACTTTTCATCCATTGTAAACAGCTCATAAATTCCAATTCGCCCTCGATAACCAGTATAACTGCAGTGTTCGCAACCTTTGCCTGCTTTCCAAAGGGGAGGAAGTTTGTCTGGCAGACTTATTCCCGATTTTGGAGAGATGACACCAATGATTTTATTAATTTGCTCTTTTTCAGTCTCGTTTAGATTGTGAACCTGGCGACAATGGGGACAGAGACGACGCACTAGGCGTTGGCCGATAACAACATTTAGAGCGGGAGGCAAGAGATAGGCCTCAACGCCTAAATCCAATAAGCGGGGAATAACTCCAGAGGCATCATTGGTGTGTGTGGTGGAAAGGACTAGGTGCCCAGTAATTGAAGATTGTAGAGAAATTTTTGCTGTTTCTGAATCACGAATTTCTCCAATCATTAAAATATTTGGATCTTGGCGTAAGACCGAACGTAAAGCTTCGGAAAAAGTATATCCTTTCTCTTCAGAAATTTGACTTTGGTTAATACCAGGTAGTTGATATTCAATAGGGTTTTCTAAGGTAATGATTTTTATGTTTGGATTATTTAATTCATTTAGAATCGCATAAAGAGTGGTAGTTTTTCCAGAGCCGGTCGGTCCGGTTGTTAAAATCATGCCGTTAGGTTTTTTAATCTGCTCTTTAAGTATTTTTAAATTTTCTGGTCTTAGTCCTAAGCGTTCAAAAGAAAGTGATTGAGCTGAAGAGTCGAGCAGACGCAAAACTACGCTTTCTCCGAAGGATGTGGGGAGAAAAGATGAACGGATGTCAATTTTGTGATCATCGAGGCGGACGCTAAATCGGCCATCTTGAGGTTGTTTAGTGATATTAATCTTTACCTTGGCTAGAATTTTTAGACGAGTCACAATACGCTGCCATTTATCCCTGGTAATAACGGCTGCCTCATGTAAAACGCCATCAATTCTTAAACGAATAATAACTCCCTTTGCCTCAGTTTCAATGTGAATATCGCTAGATTCTGAGCGAATTGCTGCTGCCAAAATTAAAGTAACAACATCGCTGATATTTACTTCATTAATCCTTTCGTTGAGTTTTCGGTAATCGCTTAAATCAGCTTGAAATTCTTTTAATTTTTGCGGGCTAATTTCAACGGTTCCTGTATAAGGGACTATTTTTGGGAGGTTTTTGTATAAACTAATTGCATAATTTAAGCTGTTTTCTGAAACAAAAAACATTTTTCCTTCGGCGTATAATTTTTTTTCAAGACTCTTTAAAAAATTAACCACTTCCTCAGTCGGGTTAGTGGTTGCAAGTCTAAAATTTTTGCCATCATAATAAAAACAAGCCAGATTTAAATCCCTAGCTTTTATTTCCTCTATTAAACTTAAAGCTTCACTACTAATAGGGAAGCCATTTAAATTAATATAAGGAAGTCCGAGAAGTTTAGCTTGTCGTTCGGTTTGGCGTTCAATCTCTCGAGCTTTAATTTCTTTTTGTTTGTGAGAGAATTTGTCTAAAGCTGAACCCTCCTCCGGCTCTTCGTCGGTAATCAGATTGTCAATTGAGTTAAGGCTCATAAGTTAAGAATTTTTTTTGGAATTCGTTTTTTTTGCTTTTGATTGAGTTTTTTTAGAAACTGTCTTGCTAATAATTTTTTTAGGAACGATCGCCGCTTTTGTTTTGACAGATGATTTTACTTTTTTGGGCTTAGATTTTAAGAGACGCTCTATTTTAGCAACAACGCTGTGGTCCTTGATTTCTAAATAGAGATTGGTCCAAGCAGCAGTTTGAAAAGTCATTAAGAAAGAAGCTACTAGAGCCAAGAATAAAAAGGAAAGTAAAACAAGAATAGCTAAAGGGGCAGATAAGCCAAAGAGCATCAGGGTTAACATGATAGGTAGAGCAATAAAAGTTAGGATGAAAATAGTGATAAGGCTGACAGTGAAGTTGATGAAGAAAAGGATTAGAGCCATTTCTAAACTTACCAACCAGTTATTTTTAAACAAACTCCAGGCTTTGATTATGCTAGCCGTAAAACCTTTTTTTTCTAGAACAATTTCAGCCATGGCGTATTTAGCTAAAAGAGATAAGGAGAGGATAGTCGGAATAAGAATTAAGAAAAAGAGGGTATAGGTTGCTACCGCCCAAAGAGAATCTTGGAAATACAGAAAAATCAAAGGAATGCTTAAGAAAACGCTAGCGGCAAAAATAGCGATTTCTATAAAAACGCTGGTAGCTAAAACGCGCCAAAAACAACCATCTTTTTTAGTAAAAGCTTCCCATAAACTAATTTCTTCTTTGGTCTCGCCTAGGCGGTCTTTTTTTGTCCAATTTATTAAGGCAATCTGGGATTTAACTGATAACCATAAAACTAAAAACAAGAGGCCGCCAACTAAAAGGATTAAAAGAATAACCGCTAAGCTGGTTGCCCAGTCAACGCTTAAAGCGCTCAGAAGAGAAGGCCAGAGTTCGGAGGGGATGCTGTTGTTGGCTAGTAGGCGATCATAAATATTTGCCCCCAGACTATCACTAAGAGACTGATTAATAATTTGGTATTCGCCGCCAACGAAAACCAAGAGAGCAAAGAAGCCGAAAATCCAGAGTTTTTTTCGGCTAAGCGCTAAACGCCAAGCAGCGCTTAAGATGGGGCGATGGATATGCATAGAGTTAAAATTTTTTTAAAATTTAAGAAAAAATAAATTTTTGGGTTAGCGCTTAGAGATTGAAAAACGCTTATAGATTTGTTAACATTGTAGCATATTTAACGGGAGTATTCCAAATTGTTGCTCTCGCTGCTTTTGTGGGCAGATTTACCTTTTATGACTTATCTAGAAAAAGTAAAACATTTGTTAGCGGAAAGCCTTAGTTGCCAGGTGACTGATTTTGTTTATCCTCCAGAAACCAAGTTAGGTCACCTCAGTTGGCCTTTATTTAGTGAGGCAGCAAAAAGAAAAGAGGCGGCCCCTCTTTTAGCTATTAAACTGGCAGCTGAGCTGAATAATTCTAAAAAATTGCCAGCCGCAATTAAAGAGGTTCGTTCGGTCGGTCCTTATTTAAATTTCTTTTTAAATCCTGACATTTTCGTGCTTGAGGTTGGGGCTGAAATTATAAAAGCAGGAGACCGCTTTGGCTCTCAATCTAAGAAGTCAGAGGCGGCAGTGATGATTGAGTATTCTAACGGCAACACCCACAAAGAATTACACGTTGGGCATTTGCGTAACATTTCTTATGGAGATGCTGTTACTAAAATTTTAGCAGCGTCTGGAGAAAGAGTTATCCCGGTTTCTTATATTAATGATTTTGGCATTCATACGGCAAAAACAATTTGGAATTGGCAGCGTCAAAAAAAATACCATTTAGCGCTTGAGCCAAAGGGGTATTTACTGGGTCGTTGCTATGCTGAATCTGTTAAGTTAATTGGCGAAGACGAACAAGCTAAAAAAGAGGTGAGTGAAATCATGAAATTAATTGAGGGTCGTCAAGGAGAGGTTTATGAGTTGTGGCAGGAAACCAGGCAGTGGAGTATTGACTATTTTAATAGTGTTTATGAAATTTTAAATATTCGCTTCAAAGATACTTTTTACGAAAGTGATTTTATTGATCGTGGCCTTAAAATAAAGGAAGAGCTACTTGATAGAGGGATTTTAAAAAATAGCGAAGGAGCGGTAATTGCTGATTTAGAATCAGAAAATTTAGGAGTCTTGCCGATTATTCGTTCAGATGGGACAGCTCTTTATGCGGTTGCTGATTTGGCCTTAGCTTCGGCTAAGTTTTCCAAATATGATTTATCAGAATCAATTTATGTTGTGGATGTTCGCCAGAGTTTATATTTTCAGCAGCTGTTCGCAGTCTTGCGACGGATGGGTTATCAAGAGAAAATGACGCATTTAAGTTATGACTTTTTAACTTTAAAGAGTGGAATGATGTCTTCTCGCACCGGGAACGTGATTACTTTCCAAGAAGTTTTAGATGAGGCGGAAATACGGGCGCGTCAAGAGATTGAGAAGCGCCACGATAAATGGAGTGAGGACAAGATTTTTAAAACCGCTCGTGCTTTGGCGGTGAGCGCCTTGAAGTTTGAAATGATAAAAATCGCCGCTGATAAAGTTATTACTTTTGATATTGCCGAGTCCTTGCGTTTCGATGGTTACACGGCTGCTTATTTACAATACACTGGTGCGCGGGCTTCTAGTCTGTTGGCTAAGGGTAATAATTTTTTAAATTCTGTTCAGGCGCCAAATTATGAAGAGCCTGAGCTTGTCTTTGCTTTAAAGTTAGAACGTTATTCCGAAGCGCTAGATAAGGCGGCAACTGATCGCGACCCTTCAGTAATCGCTCGTTATTTGTTTGAACTGGCTCAAGCTTTTAATGATTATTATCAGCAGCGACCAATTCTAAAATCCCCGCCACAAGTAGCTTCGGGGCGTTTGCGATTAGTGCATTCTTTCAGTCAGGTTTTAAAAAATGGTTTTGATTTGTTGGGACTTATTTATTTAGAAGAAATGTAATATGTCAGAAAATATTAACGATTTAATGGAAAAAATAGTTTCTCTTTGTAAGCGTCGAGGTTTTGTTTTTTCGGCTGGAGAAATTTATGGCGGTTTATCTGGCTCTTATAGCTATGGTCCTTATGGAGTTACTTTAAAAAATAAAATAAAAAAACAGTGGTGGGACCGCTTCGTTTCAAGTCGAGATGAGGTTTATGGGCTAGATGGTCCAATTATTTTGCCATCGCGTCTTTGGGAGGCTAGTGGGCACATTGGCGGTTTTAATGACGCAATGGTTGATTGTAAAAAATGCCGTAAGCGTTGGCGCGCTGATCATTTAGTGGTAGAAGCCACCGGTCAAGATTTGGAAGGAGATTTAGATGCTTTAAATAAAGCTCTCTTAGAAATTCCTTGCCCGGCTTGCGGAGCAAAAAAATGGAGTGCCGCGAGATTTTTTAACATGATGTTTAAAACTGAAATGAATGGCGTTGATGATTCCGTTTATTTGCGTCCAGAAACAGCTGGGGCAATTTTTGCTGAATTTAAAAATATTGTTGATGTTATGCGCCCTAAGTTGCCTTTTGGCGTTGCTCAAATTGGTAAAGCTTTTCGTAATGAAATTATCGTTGGCAATTTTATTTTTAGAACTCGAGAATTTGAGCAAATGGAATTGGAATATTTTATCGATCCAGAAAAAGATTGGCAACCGATTTTTAGTGAGCTCTTAAAAGAGCAAGAAAACTTTTTTATTGATGATCTTGGTATTAATCCTGAAAAAATTCGCCAATACGAGCACCCTAAAGAAAAGCTGTCTCATTATTCTCAGAAAACAATTGATTTAGAATATGATATGCCTTTCGGAGGCTTTAAAGAGTTGTGTGGCTTGGCCCATCGTGGTGACTTTGATTTAAAGCAGCACAGTCAATTTTCTAATGAAAAGTTAGAATATTTTGATGTGGCCTCAAATCGTCGTTTAACCCCACATGTTTTGGAGCCGAGTTTTGGTTTGGATCGTTGTTTTTTAGTTGTTCTTTTGTCAGCTTATTGCGAAGAAAAAATTTCTGAAAAAGAAACTCGGGTAGTTTTAAGGTTGCCAGTTAATTTAGCACCAGTGACAATTGCCGTTTTCCCACTTTTAAAAAATAAACCAGAGTTAGTAGCCGCCGCCAGAAAGGTTTATGAAAATTTGCGTTTAAATTTTTCTTGTGAGTTTGATGATAATGGTAATGTGGGTAAGCGCTATCGACGTCAAGATGAAATTGGTACGCCTTTCTGTGTGACCCTTGATTTTGATAGTTTAGATGATGATTCAGTGACTGTTCGTGATCGCGATACAATGACTCAAGAGAGAATTAAAATTTTAGAATTAGAAAAATATTTTTTTGAGCGTTTAAAAAAATAAAAAACTATTGCTATCGTTTTCATCTCGGAGTATAATTAAATTAAGTTTAATGGTCGATATAATTTTTTCAAAAAATTTTAAATTAGTTCCGACTGAAAGGAGGTGAAAATATGCCAGCAAAGAAAAAAGTTGCTAAGAAAGCTGCTCCTAAAAAAGCAGCCGCAAAAAAGGTGGTAAAAAAAGTTGCTAAGAAAGCTGCTCCTAAAAAAGCAGCCGCAAAAAAGGTGGTAAAAAAAGTTGCTAAGAAAGCTGCTCCTAAAAAAGCAGCCGCAAAAAAGGTGGTAAAAAAAGTTGCTAAAAAAGCTGCTCCTAAAAAAGCAGCCGCAAAAAAGGTGGTAAAAAAAGTTGCTAAGAAAGCCGCCCCGAAAAAGAAAAAATAATTATTTTTAAACCATTTAAAAATTATACAAAAATCGTCCAGTTTCTGGGCGTTTTTTGTAATTGAGGAAAAATTGATTACGCTTGTGCTAGGTTAAGATAATGAAGCGCTTTCTTGTTTTTGGCCTTATTTTTTTTCTGGCGGCGGTTAATTTTTTTAACCAGTTTTCTCTTTACCCGCCTTTAGGTTCAGTTAAGATTTCTTTTTTTTCGGTTGGCCAAGGGGATGCAATTTTAATTGTTACTGGAGATAAGAAAACTCTGCTAATTGATGGTGGTCCCGATAAGTCTATTCTCTCAGAAATTAATAGTGCTCTGCCTTGGTGGCATCGTCATTTAGATTTTGTTTTGTTAACTCATGAACACGACGATCACCTCCTTGGTTTAATTGAGCTTGGCGGGCGCTATCATTTCACTCAAGTAATGTATGGGACGGTATCTGAAGAAAATAATTTTATTAAGGAGTGGTTTGCTGATTTAAAAAAAGATAAAATTAAGAAGTATCAAGTTAAAGCGTCAGATTCTTTTTCTTTGGGAAAATATTGCCGAGTTAATATTTTAAGCGCAGCTGTTAGTCGGGAGGTAAATGATCAATCTTTAGTGAGCGAGCTTGTTTGTGGGGAGCGTAAGTTTTTGTTTATGGGGGACGCAGGAGAGGCAATTGAAAACATTTTAATTGATGAGGGGTTGGGGGCTTATGATCTTTTAAAAGTTGGTCATCATGGTTCGCTTACAGCGAGTCAAGAGAAATTTTTAAAAATAGTTAGACCAACAATTGCTGTTATTTCAGTTGGAAAGAATAATAAATTTTTTCATCCGCGTCCGGAAGTTTTAACAAGACTTCAAAAGACGGCTGGGGATATCTTGCGTACAGATGAGTTGGGTACTATTAATATTATTGCTAATAATAAGGAAATTTATTTAAGAAGGGGCCCTTAGGTAAACGTCTGTTTACTAGGGGCTTGACAAAGAATTCTCAGTGTGATATCTTAAATCGTTAGCAATTCGGTTGTTAGCCAAGGTCGATTGAAACGGGTTAGGCACGACAAGCATGGGGATTTTCTTACTAGGGTTTTTTGGGCCTGTGAGAGGATATCAAAAATGGTATTCTGTCATAGGCTCGGGGATTCCTAGAAGAGATTTTCTTGCCTGCCCGTTTGAGTCGATCTTTTTAAAATAAAAGCGCCCCCTTAAAAAAGGGGGCGCTTTGTTTTTGATTTATTGGGTTAGCTCTGGCGTTGAACTGGCTTTATTTTCGGAATCATTATTCTCTTCTTCTGTTTCTACTTTCAATTCTTCTTCTGTTTCTTTCTCTGGATCTACGCCCACCAAACAAATGGCTTGCCAGGGGACATAGTGAGATTTGAAACGTTCAGTTTTTTCTTCGCCGTTAGGGTAAATTACGGTATAGTCAAAATAAGTATCAGCGCCATTGTGGGAGCTTTCGGTACATTTTTTTTCTCCAGGCTTCAGGTCAGTTGTTTCAACGATTTTGGTTGGCGCCGGTTTAACAATGTTAAAGATTACCGGCGTTGTGGTTGTTGCTTGGCGCCCGTCTGATTTACCCCAAAAATCAAAATAAAGATTATCACCCTCAATTCGTGATTGAATTAATATATAGTCTGGGGTGTCATTAATAAAGCGAACGTCTGGTAGGGGGTCGTAAATAGTAGCATCCATTCCTGCTGGCTCATAATAACTTACTCGGTAAGAATGGTTCTGACGCATAGTAATGGGTAGTCCTGTCCCGAGGGCGGATCTAAAAATAGTTGTGGCTACTTGGCAAAGTCCGCCTCCATATTCAAGGACTGTTTTGTCTCCTTTAATTACATATTCTGGCAGATAGCCAGCACTAGCGTCCATGTCGCCGAGGGATTTAATTAAAGAAAATTCTTCGCCAGGGGCGATCAGTAACCCGTGCAGCGTGTCGGCGCCGATTTTAATGTTGTGCCGCCTGTTTTTAGAAGAGCCGACAAAGTTTGATTGTCCGACTCCAACAATCTCCTCAATTCTTAAAGGGTTTTCACCACTTTTTATTTCCGGCAGAAGTATATCTACACTGAGCTGGGCCTCGCTAATATTATTTTTTAAATAATTTTCATAAATAGTTTTTACGCTAGCTTCGGTATTTAATTTTTTTCCAATTGCTGATGGAGGCCATCCAGTTAAACGTTTTTCTTCTAATTGATAGCGGGGCGTTTGTGGTTCTTGGTTAATTTCCGGAGCAATTTTTTCTTCTAAATAGCTTTTAATTTTTTCAAAATCTAAATCTATTGTTGGGGGGTCGCTTGTAAATTGAGGAACAATCCAGCTGGCGATAGTGCTGGTCGCTATAGTCCAGGTGCTGGTCGCGTTTTCAATCTCTGTTGGCATTATTAAAGTTAGGGAGCCTCTTTTAACCAAAGTTTCAGCTTTTTCACTTAACCCCTCTAAATCCGAGATATAAATTTTTGGGCGAACTGTTTCGGTAAATAAAACTATTTCCTTATTATCTAAATTAGTTAAATTTTTATGAAAAGTTTTTAAGGCTGAGTCAAAGTTTATTTGTCGACCGATACGTTCTGGTAAAATTACAAATTCCCATTTTCCTCCCAAATCTTCGCGAATCATAAAACTTGCATTTTGAGGGGTGATGGTCAGCTCACTTAAATTGTCCGTTAGGTATTTTTTAAATAATTCTTCGTCGAGCTCGTAGAAGGTGTTTAGATGAGTGGGGCTGAAATAGCTTATTAAATATTGGCCCCAAGAATTAGCGCTTAAATTTTCTTTTAAAAATTGATCAATTTTTTCTTGTTGCCAAACAAAAATTGGCAAGCTTGCTTCAACGTTGAATTGGGCAGCCGCCGGTATAGCTATTTTAATGTTATTATGACGAGCCATTAAGCCGCGCTGTTCCCAGTTTTGTAGTTCTTCTTTAATTAAGGCTCGAGCCTCCTTTAATGATTTTTTACCAACAGGAATTGGCCCTACCATTGTGCCAGGGTTTATTTTATCGGCTTGAGATTGCCAGGCTAAAAAAGAAATGCCCACGGCAATTAAAATGGTTAATAAAAAAGCCCCCAAGGAGATTAAAATTTTTTTCTTTGGCGGCAGCTTTTCTAATTTTTTCATATTTGGTTGTTTCTTACTAGACAGTCAATAAATAATTGATTAAATCTTTTGGAGAAAAATTTTCCTCATCAGCTTTTTGACTGTCTAGGAGTTCAGAAAAATCAGGAGTATTCATAATAATTAATAAGCAATTTCGATTTCTTGATTTTGGTCTTGTTCGTAATCTAAACGCTTTAAAGTAATGGTAAGAATTCCGTTTTCGACATTGGCGCTAATTTCTCGATTATCCACTTCTGCCGGCAAAATTAAAGAGCGGTGGCAATGACCAAAAAAACATTCTCTATAAAAATAATCTTCTTCTGGAATATCCTGATCGTCGTCTTTTTGGTACTTAATTGTTAAGAGGTCGTTGTGTAAGGAAATTTTTAAATCTTCAGGTTCAGCACCAGGAACAATTGCCCGGATAATTATTTGACTGGGGGTTTGATAAACATCAATAGCTAGTTGATAATCGTGACTCTGATCGTTAGACCAGTCATTGATGGCTGGACGACTGTTTTCTTGAATCGTTGCTTGGCTGGGTTTATTAAATAGATTGTTGAGCATAATAAAAAATTGCGGTGGGCCCGTGCAGACTCGAACTGCAGACCTCTACGATGTCAACGTAGCGCTCTAACCAACTGAGCTACGAGCCCGCGTTTATTGGCCATTTTAATATTAACAATAATAGAGCTAAAAGTAAATATTTTTAGTTTTAAAAAGTGCGCCCAGATGGAATCGAACCATCGACCCCCGCTTTATAAGAGCGGTGCTCTAACCACTGAGCCATGGGCGCCAAAGTTCTTTATAAGATATATCATCCGTTAAATAACAAATCAAGTGAGGAGAGTTTTAAATATTTAACCAAGTAGACAATTGTTGTTTTAAACTGTCTAAGTATTTCTCAATTTCTAGTGGTATTTTATCTGTTTTTGAAAGCAAAGCTTGAGCGAGGCGAAAATTACCTTGAGGTTTGTATTCCTTAAGTAATTTGAGAGCGTCCATGTTTTTAGAGGCGGATAAGATTGTTTTTAATTGTCCGTTTTTTTCAGGATCTTCAAAAATTAAAGTAATTACTCTGGCTTCAGGAATGTTGGTGATTAGCTCGTCGATGATATCAATTAAGTTTTCAGCATTGGCACCAGTATTTTTAAAATCTTCCTGGTGGATATAAGACCAGATTAAGGCGCTGTTTAATTCCGATTTTAAGCCGGCTAAAACTTTTCCCCATAATTTTAAAGTAGAAAAATTACGGGAGCGGTATAATTGATTAACTATTTTTTCTCGTTCTCCTCCGGCCGCTATTAGCAAAGATGCTAATTCCAAAGTTTTAGGGGTTAGGTGGTTGTTTTTAAAACTTTTCGTTCCAGAAATTATGCCGGCCAGTAAGCTAGTAGCTATTTCGTTGTTAATTAAACGACGTTCATTCTCTGAAAGAGCAGAATATAGAATTTCGCTAATAGTGGCAGCGCTTAAATCAACTAAATTTATTTGACCAAATTCTTCATTTTCTGCCTGGCAATCTAAATTTATAATGTCGGTTTTATAAAATAATTCGATATTATCTGTATAAATATTGCCTAAGACATCCAAATCAACGGCGCCAACAACAATAATCAAATCATGTGGTGGTAGGCCGTTTTCTGTTTTAACACTTTTAGCATCGAGGGGTCTTTCTTTAGGAAAAATAAAAAACTTTAATTGTTCCCCATCGTAGTTATATTTTATTCGGGCGACCTCAGCTTCTTTGGCCGGTAAGCTAATTATTAGAGGCTGTGAAGATTCCAGTTGATGTTTTATTTTTTTTAAACTTGGTAGAAAATTCCAAGTTTTTTGGCGCCAAGAAGGAGGCGCTGCTAGGGTTGGCTGCTTCCCTAATTTTTCTAATAGTTGAAATAAAGTAGCACTAACTGCAACCGCTTCTCCGGGCCAGTCAGCCGGAAAAACGATAAGGGGCGTTTGACTCTTCATTAAACGGTTTAAAAATTGTTCATCGATATTTAACATGGAATCAAAAATAGTTAGTTTCCTAATATAACCCGCCAGATAAACTTAGTCAAGTGTCTAAAACCCTGATTTTTATTGACTGGCAGCTAGTTTTCTGGTATTTTTGATTAGTATGAAGAAAGAACTCGCCAAGGCCTATGTGCCACAGGAAAACGAAAATGATATCTATCGGTTGTGGGAATCTTCTGGTTTTTTTAATCCAGATAATGCCCCTTTACCAAAGACTGCTCAAACTTATACGATTATTTTGCCGCCTCCGAACATTACGGCAAAATTACATATTGGTCATAGCGCTATGCTCGCGATTGAAGATCTGCTTATTCGTTATAAGCGAATGAATGGGTATCGCACTCTCTGGCTTCCAGGGACTGATCATGCGGCAATTGCGACGCAAATGGTGGTGGAGAAGAAAATTTTTGAAGAAACCGGGCAAACTAGACATGATTTAGGTAAAGAAATTCTTTTAGAAAAAATTTGGGAATTTTTAAGAAACACGCAATCAGAAATCTTAGGGCAAATGCGTAAACTTGGTGCTTCTTTGGATTGGTCTCGTGAAGCTTTTACTTTAGATCAGGCACGTCAAAAAGCTGTTAATCGCTTGTTTGTTGAAATGTATCAAGAAGGGGCAATTTATCGTGGCGAACGGATTGTCAATTGGTGTCCGCATTGTCAATCAACTTTAGCTGATGACGAGGTTGAATATAGTGAGCAAACAACTAAGCTCTACACTTTTAAATATGCACCCGATTTTCCAATTACAATTTCGACTACCAGGCCGGAAACAAAATTAGGTGATACAGCAGTAGCAGTTAATCCAAAAGATGAACGTTATCAAAAATATCTTGGTCAAGAGTTTAGTTTTGATTTTGTTGGCCAGAAATTAACTATTAAGATTATTGGTGATCGCAACGTTGACCCTGATTTTGGCACGGGTGCTCTAGGAGTTACTCCGGCACATTCGATGGTTGATTGGCAGATGGCTCAAGAAAACGACTTGGCGGTTATTAAGGTTATCAATGAGCAGGGCTTAATAAGAGAGGGATTTGGTAACTACTCTGGCCTGAGTGTTAAGGACGCTCGCGAAAAGTTAATTGCTGAGCTTAAAGAGAAGGGTTTACTTATTAGCGAAGAAGAAGTTATTCATAATATCTCTACTTGTTATCGTTGTGATACTCCAATTGAACCATTACCTTCAAAACAATGGTTTGTTAGTGTCGACTGTCCTTTAGAGCGCCTGGGAGGTAAATCTTTAAAAGAGAAAGCTCTGGCGGTTGCTCAAGAAGGAACTCTAAAATTTATTCCAGAGAGATTTAATAAGCGTTATCAGGATTGGATGAGTAATCTTCACGATTGGTGTATCTCTCGACAAATTTGGTTTGGCCACCCTATTCCAGTTTGGTATCGTGGCGCCGAAATTTATTGCGATTTAAAAGCGCCCGAAGGTGAGGGTTGGGTTCAGGACGTTGATACTTTAGATACTTGGTTTTCTTCGGGGATGTGGACATTTTCTACTTTGGGATGGCCAGATAATTATCGAGATGGTAAAAAATTTGGAGATTTGGCTAATTTTCATCCAACTCAAGTTTTAGAAACTGGCTATGAAATTTTAACCCTATGGGTTTCTCGGATGGTAATGATGTCAATGTTTGCTTTAGGTGAAACGCCTTTTGAGTCAGTCTATTTGCACGGAACGATTTTAGATAAGCATGGTAAAAAAATGAGTAAAAGCAAAGGGAACGGCGTTGATCCTTTAGTGGCGATCAATGAATATGGCGCCGATGCTCTGCGCCTGTCTCTTCTAATGGGTAGTACTCCTGGCAACGATAGTCGTTATAGTGCTGACAAGGTGGAAGCAAAACGCAATTTTATTAATAAGTTATGGAATATCGCTCGTTATATATTAGCGCAGCCAGGGGTGGCGGAATGTCAATTAAATTCTGATCCGGAGCCAAAGACAATTGCTGATCGCTGGATTTTGGCTGAACTCAGTATTACTATTTCTGAGGTTCGCAAGCGTTTAGATAACTTTGAATTTTCCTTAGCGGCTGAAATTTTAACTGAATTTACCCGTGATAAGTTGGCTGATTGGTATTTAGAGATTGCTAAAATTGAAGGCGGAAAAACTGAAATCCTTAATTATTTATTGTTAGCAATTTTGCGTCTTTGGCACCCTTTTATTCCGTTTGTTACTGAAAAAATATGGCAAAGTTTTCAGACGGGAGTTTTAATGATTGAGCAATGGCCGACCTTTAATTTGGCTGTAGACGAACAAGCTAAGTCGACTTTTACTTTTTGGCGTGATTTGATTGTGGCTATTCGGAATTCTCGGAGTGCTAATAAAATTGCACCCGGGGTTCAACTGGAAGCTTTAGTTTTTTCCGTCAATAATCAGAAAGATATTGCTCTTGGAGCAGAGCTGATTACTAAGCTAAAAACTGGTCTTTCTTCTTTAACTTTTGTTAATGAAGATCCTAAGCCCGAAAATGCTATAACAGTCGTAGTTCAAGATACAATTTTTTATTTGCTTGCAGCCATTGATCCTGAAAAAGAAGCGGCCCGAATTACTAAAGAACGGGAGGTTCTAGAAAAATTAATTTTTAATTTAAGTGAGCGCCTCGCTAATCAGGAATTTGTAAGTCGAGCTCCAGCTAAAATAGTTGATCAGGAAAAAGAAAAATTAGCCGCCTATCAACTTGAACTCAATAAACTAAAAGAAACGATTTTATGACTCTAAAGCGTTATTTGTTAGTTATTTCCGCGGCAACTGCTGCTTGTGCAACTATTTTTCTTTATATTGCCAGCAGTATTAATCCAGAAAGCACAAACTGGCTTGGTTTTCTGTTTTTTTACGGATCCCTATTTTTAACCTTATTTGGTTTAGCAGCGCTACTCGGATTTCTCGTTCGTTTTGTCGCCTTGAGATATGAATTGGCTTTTTATTCGGTGCGCAATGCTTATCGTCAGGCCTCTCTTTTTTCTTTTTTTGTAACTACTCTCCTTTGGTTGTTATCGGAGAGTTTATTTACCTGGCTTAATTTAATAATTTTAATAACTCTATTTATAATTGTTGAGGCAATTTTAACTCGGCCTAGCAAGAACCGACCTTAGCTACTTATATGAAAGAACAATTAATTAATTTTGAAAAAACTTTTTTAGTCGCCCTAGAACTCGTAAAGACGTCTAAAGAATTAGATGATTTTGAACATCGTTTTTTGTCGCGTAAAGGCGAACTGGCTGAATTAATGGGGCAAATAAAAAATTTAGAAGGTGAGACTCGAAAAGAATTTGGTGCAGCTGTTAATAAATTAAAAAGTGAGTTGACTCTTAAGTTTAAAGAAGCGCAGTCTAAGCTAAGTCCTGTTAAAAACGAAAACCTTATCTCCGATTTAACTTTGCCTGGTAAAAAAGTGGATGTTGGTCACCTTCATCCTTTAACCTTGGTGCGGCGAGAGATTGAAGATCTTTTCACTTCCTTGGGTTTTATGATTTTAGATGGGCCAGAGTTAGAGAGCGATTATTATAACTTCGAAGCTTTGAATGTTTCTAAACATCATCCGGCTCGCGATATGCAAGACACTTTTTATGTTGATAAAAAAAATGAAGACGGGGATTATGATTTGCTAATGCGTACGCAAACCTCCAACGCTCAAGTTAGGGCTTTAAAAAAATATGGCGCTCCTTTAAAGGCAATTATTCCTGGCCGCACTTTTAGGAATGAAGCTACTGACGCTCGTCACGAACATACCTTTTATCAACTAGAGGGTTTAATGGTTGGTGAGAATATTAATTTTGCTCACTTAAAAAGTTTTTGTGAAATTGTTGGGAAAAAACTTTATGGGCCAAATACAAAATTACGAATGCGTCCTAAGTTTTATCCTTTTGTTGAGCCCGGGTCTAATGGTGAGTACACTTGTTTTTTGTGCGCAGGAAAAGGTTGTCGAGTTTGTAAGGGGTCGGGGTGGTTGGAAATTTTAGGCTGTGGTTTAATTCACCCTGATGTGCTTCGAGCTGGTGGGGTAGACCCAGAAAAATATTCTGGCTTTGCTTTTGGTTTTGGTCTTTCGCGTTTGGTAATGCTGAAATATGGTATTGACGATGCTCGTCTTTTGATGAGTGGTGATAAAAGATTTTTAGAACAATTTTAATGAGTTAATCTATTTATGTTAATTTCTTACGACTGGTTAAACGACTTTATTAAACTACCTAAGACGGCGACTCCTGAAGAGGTGGCTTCAAAATTTACTAAACATACAGTTGAGGTCGAGGGGCTTAAAAAGCAAGATTCTCAGTGGCCTGGAGTTATTGTTGCTAAAGTATTGGCGGTAGAACCGCATCCCAATGCCGATCGTCTGCGGGTTACACAAGTTGATATTAAGTCGGAAGTTCTAACAATTGTTTGTGGAGCGCCTAATGTTGCCGCTGGTCAATTAGTAGCAGTTGCTACTTTAGGAGCGGTGCTGCCAAATGGTTTAGAAATAAAAGAATCATCTTTGCGTGGGGTTGTTTCCCGGGGAATGATTTGTGCTGAGGATGAGTTAGGCCTAGGGGACAATCATGAAGGCATTATGGTTTTAAATAAAAATGCCAAGATTGGAGAGCCACTGGCAAAATATTTAAAATTAACCGATGTAGTTTTAGAGATTGATAATAAGTCTTTATCTAATCGTTCTGATCTTTGGGGCCACTATGGCTTAGCTCGAGAGTTGGGCGTAATCTATGAGGCTCCACTTAAGGATTATTCAGAATTATTAGAACCAGAAATAATTGAGGGGGAAGAAAGTTTAAATGTTAAAGTAGAGGATACCCGATTGTGTCAGCGTTATTTGGCTTTAGCTTTTGGAGGAGTCGAGGTTGCTGAATCGCCGCAATGGCTTAAGGATCGTTTGCAGGCAGTAGGCGTTCGACCAATTAATAATATCGTTGATTTGACTAATTATGTAATGCTAGAAACTGGTCAGCCGCTTCACGCTTTTGATCGGGCGCTGGTTGATAAAATTACTATTCGCTTGGCTAAGAAAAAAGAACAGCTAGTTTTATTAGATGGCCAAGAAAAAGAATTAGACGAAGAAATGTTAGTGATTACTGACGGGGAGCAACCGATTGCAGTCGCTGGAGTTATGGGTGGAAAAGATAGTGGTGTTTCTTTGACGACTAATGAAATAATTTTAGAGGCGGCCAACTTTGAAGCAGTTTCTATTCGCAAAACAGCCGCTAAACTTGGAGTGCGAACTGAGGCTTCAATGCGTTTTGAAAAATCTTTAGATCCAAACTTGGCGGAAATTGCTTTGCGTCGCTTCTATTCTCTTCTGAAACAGATAGTTCCAGGGGTAAAGGTTATTAGCAAAATTTCTGATCAGAGAAAATTTAATTTATCGGTAGAGCCTGTATCTTTAAGTCTTGACTGGATTAATGAGCGGGCCGGCCAAGAAATTCCCGCTACGAAAGTTGTTTCTATTTTGGAGCGACTAGGCTTTTCTCTTACTAACGACAACGGGGTGTTGTCAGTTTTAATTCCTAGTTGGCGGGCAGCGAAAGATGTTCGTTTAAAGGAGGATATTTTAGAAGAGATTCTTCGTTTCTGGGGTTACGACAATTTGCCTTCTTTAGCCCCAATGGCGTCTTTAATTCCGCCGATTAGACTAGCCGATTTAGATTTGGAAAGAAAATTAGAGGATTTTTTGTCTGGTTCTTTAAACTTAACTGAAGTTCAAAATTATAGTTTTGTCAGTCATCATCATTTAAAGAAGTTAGGGCTAGGTGAGAGTGCTTATTTGAAATTAGCCAACCCTTTGTCTGATCAATATGATTATTTGCGTCAAAATTTAGCTGTCAATTTATTAAATAATGTTCGTACTAATCAATTCAACTTTTCTCGTTTAGCTTTTTTTGAAATTGGGCGTGTTTATTTTGATACTCCTGGGATTTTTGATAAAGCTGGTGATGATAATGACCGTCTTCCATATCAACAAAAACGCTTAGGTTTACTTTTGGCAAGCAAAGAAGATTTGGATAATTTTTCGGTCGTGAAGGGTTGGGTAGAATCTTTGTTTGAAAATTTGTTTGGGAAAAATTGGGAGCCAGAGTTTGTTGTTCCTGAAGATTTAAGTTCTTATGGTGACCCTAGTCAAACGGTCAGGGTGCGCTTAAATGATCGAGACTTGGGAATGATAACAGTTATTTCTGCTTCGGCAGCTAAAGAATTTGGTTTAAAAATGAAGGCAGTGGTGGCCGAATTAAGCTTAGTTGAAATTGAAGCCTTGTTAGCAGTCTGTCCGGTTCATAAATATCAAGCACCTTCTAAGTACCCAGCAGTTGAGCGAGATTTAGCCTTTGTCGTTAGCGGTGGAATGTTGTATAATGATTTAAGAAAGGAAATAAAAAAATTCAATCCATTAATTACTGCCGTTGAGTTATTTGATACTTATCAAGGTGGTCAATTAGGAGAGGATAAAAAAAGTTTAGCTTTTCATCTTAGTTATCAAGCCGAAGATCGCACTCTGCGCTCAGAAGAAGTAGAGGAAATTCAAAAAGAATTGGTTAAATATTTAGAAGAAAAATTTAGTGCTCAAATTAGAAATTTTTAATTTTCAAAAAATATGTTTGAAACTTCAGGGGACATTTTAAATTTAGTTTTAATGGTTTGCATTGCCGTCTTAACTTTTTTTATCTGTTGGGCTTTGTATTATGTTATTGCAACTGTTAGTAAGGCTAAGCGTTTAGTCGATAAGGCTGACCGAATCATAAATAATGCTGAAGGCTTGTTGTCAACAGTTAAGTCAACTCTCAGCGACAGTGGGCTTTATTTAAAATTTTTTAATTTAATGGCTGGTCAAATATTAAATATTTTAAAGAATAGGCCTTTTCGTTGGGCGGCGACAGAGAAGAATACTTCGACAACACAAGCAACTAGAAAAAAAGCGACTGTTAAGAAAAAAGTTTCAAAAAAGAAAAGTGCTAAAAAATAAGTAGCAATTAAATAAAAAAAAGCCCCTATTTTAGGGGCTTTTTTTTAAGTAAATAATAAACTATTTTTGAAAGCCACAACTCTTTTGGCTGCAGATTATTTTTCCCTGACGATCTTTAATGAGAAGGCTCTGGCAATCAGGGCATTTTTCTCCAGTTGGTTGTCCGTAGTAAGCAGTTTTGCAATCGGGATAATTATCGCAGGCATAAAAAGCGCCGCGTTTACTAAATTTTTTGACAATTTTTCCTATTCCGCAGACCGGACAAGGAATTTCAGGTAAAGAATCATCGCTAATATTTTTAATATTCTTGCATTTTGGGTAAGCAGTGCAAGCTAAGAAGGGTCCGTAGCGACCGGTTTTAACAGCCATTGGGCTGCCACATTTAGAACATTTTTCGTCTTTATATTTTTCTGATAAAGCGGTTATTTTTGGATCGATTGTTTTTTTATCAGCACCTAAAGGTTTAATATTTTGGCAATCAGGGAAACCGCTGCAGGCTAAAAATTTTCCATAGCGACCAGTTTTAATAATCATTGGACGTTGGCATTTTTCGCAAATTTCTTCGCTGCTTTCTTCGGGCATAATTTCGTTTTTATTTATTTCTTGATATTTTACTTCTAAGTTGTCGTGGAATTTCTGATAAAAATTATTAATTACTGGTTGCCAATTAATTTTTCCAGCAGCCACTTCATCTAAATCATTTTCCATGTTGGCGGTAAATTGATAATCAACAATTTCTGGAAAATGTTCAACTAATAAATCATTAACAATAAAAGCAATTTCGCTTGGCGCTAAGCGTTTGTTGTCGTCACGGGCGACATAACCTCGATTAATAATAGTATTAATTGTTGGCGCATAGGTTGAAGGGCGGCCAATGCCATGCTTTTCTAACTCTTTAACCAAAGTTGCATCGGAATAGCGAGCTGGGGCTTTAGTAAAATGTTGTTCAGTTTGGAGCTCTTCTAATTCTAAAGTCTCTCCTTCTTTAACTATTGGCAATATCTGCTCATTTGTTTTTTCTGGGTAAATTTCCAGGTAACCATTAAAAATTAAAACTTGTCCGGTGCTTCGTAAGCCAAAATCATTAGCATTGATGTCGATTGTAGTTGTTTCTAATTCGGCAGCTGGCATCTGGGTAGCTAAGGAGCGTCCCCAAATAAGACGGTACAAGCGTTGTTCGCTTCCTTCTAAGCCATTAATTTCATCAGGATGGGCGCCAGCTTCGGTTGGGCGGATTGCCTCGTGAGCCTCTTGAGCATTTTTGTTTACTTTTTTAAAGGTGCGAGGTTTATCCAGGATATAGCGTTCCCCTAAGGTTTTCTCTAACCAAGCGCGACTCTCTTGGAGGAATTTTTCTGATAAGTTTAGTGAATCGGTTCTCATGTAAGTAATAAATCCCCTTTCGTAGAGTTTTTGAGCGATTGTCATCGTTTGCTTAGCGGAAAAACCTAATTGGCGGTTAGCTGCTTGTTGCAAAGTTGAGGTTGTTAACGGAGTGGGGGGATTCTTTTTTACCTGCTTAGCTTTAACCGCGCTTACTCGGTAATCTTCTTTTTCTAAAGCTTGTTTGTATTGAGAGGCTAATTCCCCTGTTAAGGAAAGAGGTTTTAAAGTTTGGCCAGCGACGCTAACAAGTTCTGCCTTTAAATCTTTTTTAGCAGCCGTCTTTAAAAGAGCAGCTAGGCTCCAGTATTCCTGAGCGGTAAACTTTTTTATTTCGCGCTCTTTTTCTACAACTAGGCGCGTGGCTACGCTTTGAACTCTTCCGGCTGATAGGCCTTTAGCAACTTTTTTCCAGAGAAAAGGTGAGAGTTCATAACCAACTAATCGGTCCAATAGGCGCCGGGCTTGTTGAGCTTCTACTAGATTCATATCTAATGGACGGGGATTTTTAAGGGCTTTTAAAATTGCTTCGGCGGTGATTTCATGAAAGGCAATTCTTTCACTGTTTTCCGGCGTTAAATTTAGAACCTCGCTTAGGTGCCAAGCAATTGCCTCCCCTTCGCGATCTTCATCGGAAGCGAGAATAACTTTTTTTGCTTTGGCGGCCTGTTTTTTTAATTCAGTTACTCGCTTACGAGCACTGCTTGGAATTAGATATTTAGGAGTAAAGCCATTTTCAATTTCGATTCCCATTTTGCTTTTTGGTAGGTCGCGGACATGACCAAAGGAGGAGCTAATTTGGTATTCTTTTCCTAAAAATTTGGCAATGGTTTTGGCTTTAGTTGGTGATTCGACAATAATTAAATTCATAAAATTAAAAATCAGAAACTTATCTTGTAGTTAGTGTACTATTTAAGCTGAGACTGTCAACCATTATTTTAAAATTAATTTAAAAAATCTCTGGGAATAATCAGAGATTTTATAATCAGTGAGGTGATGTCGTCAATAAAGAAACAAGCCGCCCCTCCTCGGCTTGCCGCTTCATGGCGGCATCGCCCCACTGCTTATTTTTCTAATTCTGTAAGAGCACAATCGATGGTTTCGTTTAAAATATTTTTTTCTGATTCAGAGAAGTTAGTTAAGACAAAACGATCAGCGGGGATTTGTTGGCGCAATTTTTCGTTGGCAACACCAATTTTTAAACGTCTAAACTTCTGAGTCTTGAGGTGATTAATAATTGATTTAATGCCATTATGCCCGCCACTGCCAGAATCATTTGTCCAGCGATATTTCCCGAGTGCCTGGTCGATATCATCGTGAATAACTAAAAGAGTTTCACTTAAATCAGCGTCGTTCTTTTTAAACAAGCCAAGCTTTTTTGGAAGTAGTTGATAGTAAGCAAGGATTTTTTTGACCGGCTCGCCTGATTTATTCATAAAAGACAAGGGTTTGGCGTATAGGTAATTTCTTTGGCGGTAGATTTCGCAGTTAAAACGTTTACTGCTTTCCCATTTTACTGGGCCTAAGAGACGATCGAGGGCGTTAAAACCAACATTATGACGATTTCCGGCATATTCTTTTCCGGGATTACCTAGGCCGATAACGATTTTCATATAATTATTATAAACTAAGCGACTACAATTTTCCTTTAACAAAAGTTTAAAAAAAAGTTAAGAAAAATATTTAAAAAATATAAAGTTTTAAGGCGTTTTTAGGAGGCGCGACCATGAACACGCTTGTTATTAACAACCTCCATTTTAATTGGTGTTCCTAAAAAATTATATTTTTCGCGTAAGCGATTCTCCATAAAGCGAACATAAGAAAAATGGAGATTATCTTTGGAGCCGATTCTAATCATAAATCCGGGAGGGTTTATGTGGCTTTGAGTAAATTCATATATTCTTGGCGCTTTAAGCCCTTTTCCTTTAGCTGGTAAATGAATTTTAACAATTTTCGAAAGCAACTTTTGTAATTGTGAATCAGAAATTTTTAATTTACGGGCAGAGTCAATCTCAAGAACAAGATTTAAAATTTCGGGAACCTTTAAGCCGTTTTTGGCTGAGACAAATAACAATGGCGCCCAAGCTGCAAAAGGGAATTGATTATAAATTTTTTTTGTCCACTCTTTTACATTTTTGGGTTTTATTTTATCCCATTTGTTTGCTAACAGGACCAAGCTTTTTCGCTGGTCAATTATTTCTCCAACGAGGCGAGAGTCTTGTTTGGTTAGTGGCTCGGTAATATCAAAAACAAAGAAGACTAAGTCTGATTTGTGGAGAGCCGATAAAGCTCTTTCGCCACTGGCTTTTTCCAAACCAGGGCGCTTATGTCCTTCTTTAGTTAGGCCAGCGGTGTCAACAACACGAATATTTTTTTCTTGCCAACTTAGAAAAGCATCTTGGGGTTCGCGAGTAGTGTGGGGCTCATCGCTAACTAAAGAACGGTCGTAACCTAATAAAGCGTTAACTAAAGAAGATTTTCCTACATTTGGCTTACCAATAAAGGTGACCCGAATTTCTTCCGGATTGTTTTCTATGGTTGTTAAATTATTTTTCCATGACAATCTTAGTAAAATCTCACTTAATAAATCACCAGTTCCCGAACCGCTAGAGGCGGAAATTAAGCTTGGCTCGCCGAGGCCAAGCTTAGTAAAAGTGGCCGCTTCACTAGCATATTTAAAACTATCTACTTTATTTACTACGACCATTACTTTAGCGGCTAGCTCTGGATTGCTTTTTAAAGTTTTGGCTAAACGTCGGTCATCGGCAGTTAAGCCATCGCGATTATCGACAATAAATAAAATTAATTGAGCTTCGGTCAATAATTTAGCCGCTTGTGCCTGGGCCATAGAATTAGCAGTGATTTTTTCCTCTTTTCTTTTAACTTTTTTTTCTATTTGGTTAAAATCATAAAATCCAGCCGTATCCGCTAATTCAAACTCATGGTTATCCCAAGAAACAGTCCCTAGGTTGCTATCACGAGTAGTGCCCGAAATATCAGAAACCAGCGCTTGCGATTTTTCTGTTAAGCGGTTAAAGATAGTTGATTTTCCAACATTAGTTCGTCCAAAAAGGATGACTAACGGTAATTGTGAAAATCGTTGAGTCATAAATTATTTTTTGTAAGTTTCTAGATTCCAATTAGAAGCATCCGTTCCTAAAATAAGAATTAAGCGCGCATCGCTGTCAGTGGATTTAAAATTTTCTAGCCAATCAGGGGCATCGTAAGCGAGGGGCGCCGGGGTGATAGTTTCTAACAACTTTAAAGCATCATCTTCTTGGCCGTAAGAAAGATCATATATTCTACTATCTTTTATCTCTCGGTTACTTGAATTGCTGGCGGTAGCGGTAAAACCGTAGGTATTTAAAACGGTTGCCGTCTTGCCGGCCAAGCCGCTTATCCAGGTGCCGTTTAAAACGGTTAAGCGGACCGGTCTATTTAGAGGCTCAATTGGAGTCGAAGTATTTTCAGGGATAATAACAGCATCTAAAGAAGTCGTCTCTTCTGGCTCTGGTCCAAAGATTTCCGTGGCTAGGTCTTTAATTTCGGAAAAATCTCCCGCTCGGGGAACCAATAAATAGGCGCCGTTGTAGCCGATTTGATCAACTAATAGTCCCTCGCGACTGTTATCTAAAACCTTGTTAATGATATTGGCGGTATTTATATCCTTAAATTCTTTCCATAAAGAGAGGCCTTCAGAAATGCTTAAGTTTGTGACTAAGTGTTCTGATAATTCATTTGAAATATCAATTAAGCGACTAGGATTTAAAAGAACATTTGCTGAGAGCAGTCTATCTTTTGTCGCTTTTAAAATCAATTGTTGTCTTTTGGCGCGAGCAAAATCGTTTCCTTCGCCACCAACACCGTAACGACTGCGAGCAAACTTTAAAGCTAGAGAGCCATCCATTTTTTGAGGGCCAGCATCTACATGGAGATGCTCAAAGCGCGAATAATAATCAGGATTGTTTTCTTGTCCCATGATAGGGTAAGCGTAATCGTCTAAAGTTCTTTCAACATTTACGGTAATTCCTCCAAGGTGATCAATGATGTTGATAAATCCCTCAAAGTCAACTCTAATGTAATAATGTATAGGGGTGTCTAGCAGCTCCGATAAAGCAGTTGTCATTGCGGGGCCGCCACTGCCAGCTTCTTTATTTTCAGCATAAGCGTGAATGGAGTTTATTTTATTAGAGGGGCCACCTGTTAAATTAGGAACTGCTAAGTCACGGGGAATAGAAAGTAAGGCAACTTGTTTTGTTGAAGGTTTGAAGCTGGCGAGCATGATTGTGTCGGCTAAGTAGCCGCCATCATGATTTTTACCACCGATTCCAATTAGCAGAATATTAATTCGATCATATTCTTCGCCAATTAGCTGCTTGTCGTCGGTTGGAATAATGTGTGAAAGCTTATTGATGATGTTGCGGTTAAACCAAGAATCATCTCCAGATCCAGAGATAATCATTTTGCTGGTAAAAATTATAGCTAAAACGATCATTAACCAAATAATTTTTATTATCGGGTGCTGTTTTTTTCGAGGTTTGGTGTTATTTTTTTCGGGTGTACCCCCTGTTTCTTCCCAATTATCTTTAAAATTAATCATAAAACGGTTAACACTCATAAAATAAGCCGCTACTTAGACCGCGGTTTAATAAATTAAGTCTTAGTTATTGTATAATTATCCATTCCTTTTGGCAACTGTTTAAAATGCATAAAAACGCCAATCATTAGCGTTTTTTAAGGGGAAAATTTAAATGGTCGGGCTGCCCGGAATTGAACCGGGGTTACACGAACCCGAATCGTGCGTAATACCACTATACCACAGCCCGAAAAAATGAACGTGGACTTGAGGGGACTCGAACCCCTTACCTCAGCAATGCGAATGCTGCGCTCTACCAGATGAGCTACAAGCCCAATTTAAAAAGTTAAGCCCGTATTTTGTTGGTCGGGCTGCCCGGAATTGAACCGGGATTACATGCACCCCATGCACGCGTACTACCATTATACTACAGCCCGATTTTTAGTCTTAATTTAGCTTAAATAATATTAAGTCCCTTTTTATTTTTTGTCAAAAAATAAAAAAATCTTTAAAAAAACTTGACTAATTATTTTATCCGCGCTACAATGCTTGTCAGTAGCCTGCGTGAGCGGGCTTTTTTATTGCCTAAAAATTGTCTTTAGCGTAAGATGAAAGCGTAGAATATAAAAATATTTATGCCATTTCAATTAAAACATGAACAAATTGTTTTTTCAGGTATTAAGCCAAGTGGCCGCTTAAATATTGGTGGTTATATTGGTTCGTTAAGCCAATGGGCGGAGATGCAGGAAAAATATACCTGCCTTTTTTGTGTTGTTGATTATCATGCGATTACAGTTAAGCAAAAGCCAAGTGATTTAGAAAAATGGACTTTAGAATTAGTTAAAACATATTTGGCGGCTGGAGTTAATCCAAAGAAATCTATTCTTTTTAGGCAATCAGATTTAAGTGCTCATACAGAATTAGCTTGGATTTTAAATTGTACTGCCCACATGGCCGATTTAAAAAAGATGACTCAGTTTAAAGAAAAATCGCTTGGTCAAAAAGAAACTGTTAGTGTTGGCTTATTTACTTACCCAGTTTTGATGGCGGCTGATATATTGCTTCATCAAACCGATATTGTTCCGGTTGGTGAAGATCAAAAGCAACACGTAGAATTGGCTCGAGATTTAGCTAAAAGATTTAATAATGAATATGGTCGGGTTTTTGAAATTCCAGAATCAGTAGTTAGAAAAAATGGGGCTCGAATTATGAGTCTTCAAGATCCCTTTAAAAAAATGAGCAAAAGCGAAAACGGAGCTGGCTGCATTGACCTCTTAGAAGATATTGAAGAGGCGCGGAAAAAAATTCGTCGAGCAGTTACGGATTCCGGCAATCAGATAAAATATGATAAGAAAAACAAGCCGGCAATTTCCAATTTATTGACCATTTATTCTCATTTAAGTCGTCGTAGTATTGATGAAATTGAAAAAGAATATGAGGGTAAGGGGTATGGTGATTTTAAAAAAGATTTAGAGGGTGTAGTGGTTGATTTCTTGAGCGCCTTTCAAAAGAATTATAATAAAATTTCTGATCAAGAGGCTCTTAAAATCTTAGAGGCGGGCCGTGAACGCGCCGAAGAAATGGCTCAAAAAACTTTAGTGAAAGTAAAGAAATTAATTGGTATAAAATAAAAAAAACTCTCCTAGAAAGGAGAGCTTTTTTTTGTAATCTACAACCTATAAGTTTCGCTTCTAATCGGCACCGTTTCGGGTCGACTGACATTTTAATAAATTAAAATGTTTAATCTCCCTAGAAAGGAGGTGATCCATCCACAGCTTCCGCTACGGATGCCTTGTTACGACTTCGTCCCTGTCATCGGTCTCGCCTTAGTCCCATAAATGAGCCTTTGGGCGCTACCAACTCCCTTGACGTGACGGGCGGTGAGTACAAGACCCGAGAACGTATTCACCGTGACATAGCTGATTCACGATTACTAGCGATTCCAGCTTCATGGAGTCGAGTTGCAGACTCCAATCCGAACTGAGAAAAGTTTTAAGGGGTTTGCTCCAGCTCGCGCTTTGGCGTCCCTTTGTACTTTCCATTGTAGCACGTGTGTTGCCCAAGGTGTAAGAACCATGCTGATTTGACGTCATCCCACCTTCCTCCCATTTAAAACGGGCAGTATCTTATGACATATAAAACATAAGAAAAGGGTTGCGCTCGTTTCCCGACTTAACGGTACATCTCACGACACGAGCTGACGACAACCATGCAGCATCTGTGTAGCACCCTCGAAGGCGGATCTGTTTCCAGACCTTGCAGCTACATGTCAAACC
>Ga0265294_10001857_pt1 | contig 28196 bp, 34 predicted proteins | sample MunlanPumphouse3_FD_192504 | JGI IMG/M metagenome (GOLD analysis project Ga0265294, IMG submission 192504) | Groundwater microbial communities from a municipal landfill in Southern Ontario, Canada - Pumphouse #3 | ecosystem: Environmental > Aquatic > Deep subsurface > Groundwater | place...
TAACTAATAATCCTAAAAAAATCCAATATATATATGCTACCGAAACAACACTAATATTAAAAAAAGCTTGAATTAAATAAGCACATATTGCTACAAGAATAGGAAAATAATATTTTTCTTTTTTTAATCTTTGAAAACCTTTTTTTAAAGATAAAAACAAAAACAATAAATAACAAAATAAAGATGGCAATCCTGTAGAAACCGCTATATGTAAATATTCATTATGTGCTCTATCAAAAGGTTGAATACCACCAAAGGTATCTATCATTTCAAAATAATATTTTTCAATAATAACTTTTTTTAGTTTTTCTAAACCATATCCAAATAAAGGTCTTTCTAAAATTAATTCAAAGCTTTTTTCCCAAACATATATACGAGAACTACCAGCTCTTAAATAAGAAAGATCTTTTTCTTTTTGGTTGATTGTTTTTTCTTTTATTAAATTAACATCCTCTTTTATACTTTTAAATCTCGATAGATATTCTTGATCTTTATTTATATTTAAAATAACAAAAGATATAGTAAAAACAGAAATTAAAACAACAAAAGATCTAATAAATTTAGGATTTTTTTTAACATAAATTAAAAACATAAAAAGTATAAATATAAATGCTAGCCAAGCACTTCTAGTCCTAGTTATTATAAGAATTGAAAACAACAATACATTAATAAACAAAATATATTTCTTATTGTTTTTCAAATAAATATACATACTAACTGGTAAAGATAAAATTAAATAACTTCCTAAAAAATTAGGATTACCTATAGTAGAAAAAATTCTATCGTTCCAGATAGGTGCATTTCTAATAATATCTCTAGGAATAAAATCCAAACCAAAAAATTGCAAAAACCCATATATACAAACTAATATTGATGTTATAAAAAAACCATACAAATGCTTTTTATCAAATTTGTAATAAGTTTTTGTAAATAAAAATAATCCTAAATATAAAAATATAGTTATTAAACCTTCTTCTCTTTTTCTAGCACCAAAAACAGATTCCATAGGATCAACTGAAAATATTGTTGAAATTATAACAAAAACAAAGTATAAAATTATTAATTTTGTTATTAAATCAAATTTTATTTTTTTTCTTTCTGGAGAAAGAATATGAATTAATACCATAAATAAAAACAATATGCCTACAAAAATTAATTTAGGCAAATAAAAATAATCTCCATTTATTGAAAATGGAAATATAATTAATGGAGTTACCATTAATATTAAAGATATTAATTTTGAAATGTTTTCTGTTTTTTTCATTTTATACCCTAAAATAATTATACTATATTTTAGTTAATATTTTTACTTAATGACAATATTTTTTGTTTTACCCTTTCTTTTTCTTCATCATCTTCAATTATCATTGGTTGATAATCGTTTTTAGGGAATGAAGAAGAACAATAAGCAGGAATTATATTTATTTCATTATTAATTAATTTTTTCCCTATATAATCAAAAGATGCTTGTAATATCATAGTATCGTTTTCACTACCCAAAGTTCTCTTACCACCATATGAAAAATTTCCTAAAGAATAAGCTATATATACCCCTTTATACTTTTCAATTCCTTGTAATACATGAGGATGATGTCCTAATACTAGATCAGCACCATTATAAACTAAAAAATAAGCTAATATTTCTTGTTTTTTAATATAATTTTTGTCATAGTTGTTTCCACTATGCATACATACTATTTGTAAATCAGAATTATTATTTGCTTCAGCTAGATACTGTTTAATGTCATCAAAAGTATCCCAGGCAATACTGACAATAGCTATCTTAATACCTTTAATTTCTCGATAATTTATAATATTTTTATAAGCATATTCTATCCCATAATCTTCAAGAGCTTTTTTAGTATCTTCTAATCCTTTTTCTAAATAATCCATAGTATGATTATTTGCTAAACTTACGACCTCTATATCAGCTTCCTTTAATATTTTAGCATAGCTAGGTTTGCCACTATAAACCCATTTTTTAACAGCGTATTCTTTGCTATCAGTAAAAGCATTCTCTAGATTAGCAATGGTCAAATCATCGTCTTCAAAGATGTTTTTTACTTTACTAAAGAAATAACTTGCACCATTATTATCAAAATATTCATTATAACTATTAATATAACTAGCATTAACATCTTTTCCTAACGTGCAATCACCAACCGCACTAATTACTATTTTTTTTATTTTCTCTACTGGTTTTTCAATTGGTTGTTCTTTTGCTTTTTCTATAGTTACTGACTCTATTTTAATTGGTTCAACAACATTTTTCATAACTAAATTTTTCTTATTTTTATTTGTAGTAAAAAAAGATGATGTTAATATTGTTAAAAACATTCCCAAAATAGCTAAAATCTTAATTTTATTATTATTCATATGTCACCTCTATTGGCATATATTCTAACATCTCAAATATAATAAATCAACCCTATTAACATATAAAAAACGAACCTCCTATTGGAAGGCTCGATTACTCTCTTAATGGAGCTTTACTCATCTATTTCCTCAGCCATTAACTCACTAGTTGATAATACAATACCGCTTATTTTAATGAAAGTCTACGATTTTATAGACATACATTTATAATACATTTCCGATACGAATTTAATATACATGTTATTACCTTGTATTAATTGGATTAACTGGCATTTTGTTATAAATTTTAAACAATTAGATACTATATTCAAAATATATTTTTGCTTTAAATTTTAGGTTCAATACGTTTTTAATACGCTTTTATTATCATTTGGAAGCCCCACCTTACAATACAAAAATTACATACATAAAATCATTGCTTTTAAGCTGAATAGTAACTAAAGTTTATCACATCGATATCAATATATTCTAATAATGAATCTATTAAACAAAAAGTCCAAAATAAATCCTCAATAGAAATAAACTCGCTTAAAAAAGTTTTATTGTTACTAATTATCGGAACAAGAAACTTAACTTCATGAACTTGAGTCCATTCTCCATATTGCCTCATGAAAATCTTATAGTCAATTTCTTTAGATTTGTGCTTTTCAAAATAGTTTAAGATTGTACTTTTATTTTTGTTCCACAACAAAAGACTTTCGGTAATATATACATCTTCCCATTTTTCAAAAAACGGAAAGTGAACCAATAAATTTCTAAACATAGTAAACGTTTCAAGTTTGATTTCCAAATCTTGAGAATTATAAGCAGAGTTTTTTAATCTTTTTATATACTCTCCTTTTGTTTTTTTATCAGTGAGCAATTCGGAAACTAAAAGCGAAAGTTCTTTTATCGTTTCAAACATATCTTTTTGATTATATGTCATTGGTAAAATAACATTTTGCATTTTATTTCTTATTTTGTTTCCTAAATTAGATAAAACTTCTTCTCTCATTTTATTAATACTCCTGCTTTAAAATTTTAATCATGCTTATTTATCTTCATTTAATTTTTTAAATATAAAATCCTTATCAATCATAAAGCAAACTTTAGTTACATCTCTATCAAAAAAACGATTATATGCATCATCATTTTTCTGACCTTTAGGAGCAATTTCTAGAATTTGACCATCAATCGCCTTCGGATATGGCAATTTACTAATGTCACGCATTTGTATTGCCTCTCTAACCATGTTGTAAGTTCTACCAAACAATTCTACATCTTCAGCATTAAAAGTTATTTTTTTAATATCTTTAAATATTCTAAAACCATTTTTTATTTTCGAATTACCTTCATAAAGCAATACAATAAATGTAACTTCTTCAAAGTAATTTTTCCACCTAGAGTTTTCCCATTCTTCTTCAAACTCGCTTAACACTAAATTTCTAAATGACATTCGCTCTAATGGATAGTTGTGTTTATCTATCGGAATATTTTTAATAACATAGTTTGTCTTTGAAAACAAAGGATTTTTCTCTGGTAAATCAACATCTTTTCCGATGATTTTATCCGATATCATTTTGTTTAAATTTTTAGGTATTCTATCTTCATATTTATTTTTAAATATTTCCTCATATATAGCTGATTGAGTTTTACCAATAAATTTAGACACTTGAGCAAATACATACTCTTCAATGGTTTTGTATTGTACACCATCTGCTTCAAATGCAAATTTGATACTTCTTAGGACTCCTGTCATATATGAGTTTTTTAGTGCATAAGCTCTTCTCATTGCCATTTCCGGAGAATTTGGCTGATTAGTAACATCTAGGCTATTTATTCCTTTAGGACATGCACCTAAATATGAAGTAAGCCCTTCAGACAGTTCATGAGCTTCTCCAATTACAACTTTTTGTTTAATAATTTCAAAATCATTTTTAATAATGGTTATATCGCCTTGTTCATCCATATCATAAAGTTGAAAATCTTGAATAACAAAATCAGCTGGACTTTTGTCCTTCTCGTATTCATACCAGATAATTAATAGCTTTCGATTTTTAAATAATAATTTGCTAAAATCAAACTCTTCATTAACAATTGAATTATAGTCTATTTTACTTAGTACTAATCTTTCTTTAGCAGATATAGTTCCATTTTTATTCCTGATAAAACCAGTTACTTTTAATTCTATACCTAAATTATCGAAGTCAGCTTTCGCACTATTATTGAGTGAATAACCATAAAATCCTTCTTCGATTACTTGTCCCAATGCGCCTTTATTTCGCTTTAGGTTTTCTTCTAATTTACCGTCTTTGTCAAAATCTCTGAAAGTATGACCCTTAATATTCTCCGTATACTTCAACAATTCATCAATTGTATTAAATTTTTTCATAAAAACCTCCTTTTTTGTCAAATCGATCTTGTATTTATATCAAATATATTGTAAACTTTATATAGAGAAGAAAACACCCAAAGGGTTGATCTTTTGCTTTAATTATATTATAATTTATTTTAGATATATTAACAAGGAATAGGGGGCTAATAAAATGAAAAAAACAGTAGTTGAGTTGTTTGCGGGTGTTGGTGGTTTTAGAGTCGGCCTAAACAACGTTGAACTAAAAAACGATAAAGTAATTGAGGAAAAAACATTTGATTTTGTATGGGCAAATCAATGGGAACCAGCTACTAAGTCTCAGGATGCCTACAATTGTTATATAAAAAGATTTGGCGATAAGCACGTAAATAATGATGATATTAATATAGTAAACAAAGAAGAAATCCCTAGCCATTCCCTACTTGTTGGCGGATTTCCATGTCAAGATTATTCAGTTGCTCAAAGCCTTGTCAAAAGTAATGGAATTGAAGGCAAAAAAGGCGTTCTTTGGTGGAATATAAACGAGATTCTTCAAACAAAAAAACCACCATTTCTTTTATTAGAAAATGTAGACAGATTATTAAAGTCACCGGCAAAACAAAGAGGAAGAGACTTTGCTATTATTCTTCGTTGTTTTTACGAGAATGGTTACGATGTACAATGGAGAGTCATTAATGCTGCTGAATATGGATTCGGGCAAAAGAGAAGAAGAATATTCATTTTCGCCTATCATAATAAAACCAAATACGCAAAAGCGTTAAATAAATTTGATAGTAGTAACATCATTTTAAAAGAAAGCGTATTCGCAAAAGTATTTCCTGTTAAAAATTCGTATATAAAAATTAATTCAGTTTCAATAGAAGAAAAAACTATTCTAAATATAAGCCAGGAATTCAAATCTGATTTTTATAATGCGGGTGTAATGAAAAACGGTAGTATTACATCTATTCAAACTGAAGCAATTACAACTAGTGCGATAACTTTGAAAAATATAATGGTTAATACAAAAGTAGATGCTAGTTATTTTTTAACAGCTGATCAAATTAGGAAAATGGAATACCTTAAAGGTTCTAAACGAATTCCAAGATTAAGACCTAATGGAGAATCTTATAATTATACTGAGGGTTCAATGCCTTTTCCAGAAAATTTAGATGCTCCAGCTAGAACAATGCTAACTAGTGAAAAAAGCATTAATCGTAGTTCTCATGTTCTACAAGACTCTCAAACAAAGAAACTAAGATTTTTAGTACCAATTGAAGCAGAAAGAATAAATGGGTTCCCTGATGATTGGACCAACACAGGTATGCCAGAAAAGAAAAGATATTTTATGATGGGAAATGCTTTAGTAGTTGGAGTTATAAAAAAACTCGGAACTGAAATTAGTAATATAATTGATGATGAATAATTTAAGGAGAACAATCTCCTTTTTTTGTAATTCATTAAAGTTTTTTACACATAATTAATACAAATTTAATACAGTGCCTTAATACAAAGGTTACTAAAAAGTGTATTTTTTCCACTAAATATGCTCTTTTTTAATCAAAAAATGCATAAAAAAAGAAGATTGCAAATATGCAATCCCTTTATTTATAAGGCTCATTTGAAAATGAGCAGTACTTTCTTAATGGGGCGCATGGTAAAGGGATTACCAGTAAAATACCATAAAAAAACCGAGGCTAACAACTAGCCTCATTATAGTATATTTTTTTAGTTAAAGTCAAATTGCAACCTACACAGATTTTACTTATAATACTTTTATAATAAAAAGTTTATACCAAAAATTAATAAATATACTATTATAGTTTACTTAAAAAATTCATTACATAATTATCAATAACTTTAATAATGCTTTGTGCTTCATTACCTTTTAATTCAGTATCAATCCTACCTGCTATATCAATTAGTTTAATTGTTTTTTCAAGGTATTCTAATTTTTTCAGGTTTATAGAGTATCCTTTAATTAAATAGTCGTTTAAAATGCTAGTTGCCCATTTTCTAAATGCAATACCCCTTTTACTACTAACATGATATCCGACACTTATTATCATATCTAAATTATAATATTGGACACTATATGATTTGCCTTCACTCGCAGTATGCTCAAAAAATGAACATACTTCTTTTTCATTAAGATCCCCATCTTTATATATATTTTGAATATATCGTATAATACTTCTTCTATCTTTAACGAATAAATCAGCCTTTTGTTTTTGAGTTAGCTATACAGTTTTATCTTTAATATCAATAATATATCTTTCTGCTTTTAAAACATAATTATAAAGTTTGTTTTCAATATATTTAACATGAGCTTTATTCAAATTATTATCCTTACTTACAAAAGCCAAACACTCATTCCAAAATTCTTTTTTAGCCATTTAATTTTTAATTGGCACCAATTAGATAAAAGTTGTTACCCCTTACCAGTTTGATAAGTTAATTATATTGTAATCATATCTAATGTTTAATATATTAATATTTTTTTCTTTTTTCTTATAAGATAATGATTAGAATCTCCTTTTTTCTCCCAAAATTAGTATTAAGGTTAAAATCATCACATCACTACTCCTAACAATTTATAAAAAATTTAGCTATTACTTTATAATAATTCTGTAATTTGAATAATCAATTTTTATATCTTTTGATATATAATTAAACATTTTCTCTAGCATTTTTATTTTTTCATTTTTGGACACAATTAGGCTCAATGATTCTTTATATAAATCTATAAACTCCTTCTCTGGTCGAGTTTTTTTTATTGCTTCAAAATAATTTGAATTTTGATCGTATACTCTGTACACCTTTAACGTTGGTAATTTGGGGAAGCCTCTCATTTGATGATATAATCTTTGAATTTTATCAATTGTTAAATGGTATAAATGTTGAAAGAATATATCGTTTTCAGGTTCAAAAGATAACTCTTTTAATTTTTTTATTTGCTCGTAAACTACAATCAATTTATTTTTAACTTGTTCGATGTTTAATAATGGTAAAGGTTTAGAAAAACACTCTATAACATCCTTTTTCAATTTTTTTAAACTTCCTGTTCTATCCATTATTATTTTTCCATACCCAATAATAGACAATAACATATTTTCCTGGCTTTTAAAATCTTTTTCTAAAATATTATATATATTTGTTAAAGTTCGTTCTACATAATCTATTTTTTTTCCATTAATTTCTACAGTTCCTTTTATAATTTCATTAACCGATTCATTAAAAATAACATATACATCTAAATCCGAATTATTATTATGGTATCCCGTATACGAACTTCCATAAAAAATTATACCTTCAACATCTAAATTTTCTCTATAAGCCATTTGTTCTATAAATTTTAATAAAACAGACTCTTTATTATTCATAATTCATACCCCATTAATTACTTTTTTTATTTTTAGATTCAATATATTTGATTTTTATTCTATTGAATTTTTTCATTTTACTATATTTTTTATAGATTACCATTATCTTGGATATACTAAAGAAAAAAGATAACTTATAAATAATCCAATTAACTTTTAATATATCTCTAATACATTTTTCGTTGCTAGATTCCCACATTAGCAACTTCTTTTTTTGACTTTCTGAAAATTTATAAGAATTTCCAAATGAATTTCGAATACAACGGAATAGAGCATTACGATAATATTTTTGTTCCATGGAATTTAGCTTTTTATTTTTACACCAACTATAGGTACTTTTTACAATTTCTAAGAGTTGCATATATTTATCATAATCTTTTTTAGAAGTAATTGAAGATATATCTTTTCTATAAAAATAATACGTATAATTATGGTATACAATATTTCTACAACTCAAAATTGCTTTAATTCCCCATTCTTCATCTTCGAAAATTAATCCATTATGAAAAAACAAATTATCTCTTATTAATAATTTTAGAAATAATAAATCTCCATGCACGCCCATATATCTTATTATCTATTAATAATTTTAAGTTTTTATCTCTATTAGCCGTCATTTTTTCAAATGAGTATTTCTCAAGAATAAATCTATTACTATTCTCAAAAAATTTCGTAGTATTTAATAAAATCAAATCTGGATTTTTTATAAACTCTTTTTCTAATGATCTAAAGGAATCTGCTTCTATCCAATCATCACCATCTATAAATGCGATAAATTTACCTCTTGAGTTATTGATTCCTGCATTACGTGCTGAAGATATGCCTTCGTTTTTTTGAGTGATAATTTTAACATTATTCTTTCCATAAGTTAGTTCTTCACATATATTCAAACTGTTATCATTGGAACCATCATTTACTATAATTAATTCATGGTTCTCTTTCATTTGATTCAGTACTGGCAAGAGGCATTCTTCTATATATTTTTCATTGTTATACACAGTTATTATTATTGAAAGTATGTAATCTTTAACCATTTTAAACCCTACTTATATCATTTATATATTTTCGATATAAATTCATTTCTTTAGAAAATTCAATTATTCTATTTTCAATATTATATTTTCGATCATATTTTCCATTATTTAAATAAGTATATATATCATTTAGACAATATAACATGTTATCATCTTCTTCAAATAAATATTTTTCAATTAAAATTCCTTTTTCATATAAGGATAAGTATCCGTCGCTTATTTTTGTAAAATCAGTATCATAATGTATATATCTTAATTCCATTGATATATTGTTTTTAAAATGAATAATAATTCTTTTTTGTAATGTCGACGTAGTCAAATCACTTTCATGTAGAATGCTGACGTTTTCTTTCGTTATAATAATAGTTCCTTGAGCATGATTTTTTAATTCCCCGTTATCATTTTTCATATCACGAAAACTACAATAATTCATTATAGGATTTTCAGTAGTAGTCAAAAAGTAATTTGCTAAATATATTTGATGGGGCATTTCTATTTCTAAAACTGAAGGAATCTCTTCTCTAATTGCTCTCCCATTAAAACTATCCTTTATTCGATTTTTGGAAAAATTGGTATGTATATATCTAATTATAAGTTTTCTTTCTTCTATTATTTTTTTTGCTAATGTTGTGATCTTAGAATATAAATAATTACTTATAGAAATTATATTAATATTAGCTTTTTCAACAAAATAATTTTCATCAACTACAAACGGTTTTTCTACAATTATATCTTTAATTCCTAATTGTATTATTTCTTCAATAATAGAAAGAAATTGAGATTGTGGAGTACATATATCAACTATAACATTATTATAAGAAATTTTATTTTCTTTTAAAACATCAAAAAGTGAGTGATATATTGGATATTCTAAAAAAGTTTTTTTGCTAATGTCATTATCAACAAAATATATATTACCTATTTTCTGTATTTTTTTATAGGAGGTGTAATGTAATAATGCAGCATTACCCGTTCCAATTATTACTATGTTTTTCATAATTCTATTGTCCTATTTCTGCTAGTAATCTATTAGAGATTAATTTATAGTTTTCATATAAAAACTTAGCAATATTTGTTCTTAAAAAAGCAAAATTTAATAAATCTTGGCGATTATTATCTGAAAGATATTGTTTGTATCCATAAGTACTATTTAATATTTGAATTAAATATATATGTACCATATATTTTAAATCATATTCATTCAATTTAACAACCTTATTAAATTCCTTAACGTAGTTAATAAAATTATCTATATTAAAATTCCCATTCACACATTCTCTATCAATATAGCTATATGAACGAATGATTTCCCAAGTAATAGGCATATAAGAAGCTGCAACAAAATCAATAATTGCATTAATTGTTCCATTTTCATTATAAATGAATTGCATTACGCTGTAGTCACCATGGGTATTTTTATAAGTTATTTTTTCTAATTCTTCATGATTCAATTTATTTTTAATATCACTAATCATTTCTATTTTTTTATTAAAGTCATCTTTTATTCTGTTACCAATTTCGTTTTCAGGAGTTAACTCCATTAACTCTTCATATTTTTTGATACTCGAATTAAATGAGTTCTCACTATACCACCCAGATATACTTCCACCTGGTAATGTATAAGGAAATGTTCCTAAAGCTTTTACGATTAAACCCAAATTTTGTGCTGATTCTATGGTTTGTTCATAATTGCCTGAATTCTGTTCAATAATATGTCCTTCTATAAATTCCTGTAATATTATATTTTTTCCATTAAAAACAAACTGATACTCTCCATTTAAGCATTGAATGTAACGTGGTACTTTTAGACCTTGGTTTTTTAAATGATTAATAATGTCTATTTCTTTTTGGATTTCTTCATGTTTATACTTTGATTGAAATTCTTTTAATACATATCTAGCTGTATCGGTAATTATTTCGTACAAATTAGCACTACCTCTATCAATCCTATTAATAGTTATCACTTCAATATTATAATTATCTTTTAATTGTTCTTTTATTGTTTCATTAGTAAATACTGTTTCTTCTAACATGTTAATGCATCTCCATTTCTTTATCCAAATTTTGCAATACTGTATCTATATCTCCTCTAATTATTGAAATCGGAAGTTTTAATTTTGTAATTTTTTCTAAAGCAGATTTTATATCATGATTATTGATAGAGAGTTGCGTACCATCAGTAAACATTGGAATATTACTATGCCAATTACAAAATGGAAAAATATTTTTTATATTATGGTTTCCATTAGTAATAATCGATTCATTAAATTCACCATTTTTAGCTAATCCATATAAAAGAATTATTTTTACTATCTTTATTTTAGAATTTACAACTTGCTCACTTAATTCAGTCTTTGAGCCTAATTCTTTTACATACATTGAACCTTTAGTTAAAAATAATTCCCCATCATTAATTGTCATCCAACTCTGATCTGATGAATAAATCTTAAATCCATACTCCAAAGATTTTAAAGATAGAGTCGTTTTTCCTTGTCTAAAGTTACCTAGCAATAAAATCCCTTTCTCTTCTTTACCTATTACTCCCGAATGAATATATATATTCGATGAGTTATTTAAAGTATTGGCAATTATATTATTAATTAGAAAAAATAAATCCGTCTTTTGTAAAAAACCTTTTATTTCATATTGAAGATCATTTATTTTTACTCGAGTAAGACTTTTTCCAATCTTCAAATAATTTTCTGATTTTCCATTAAATTTTTCAAACGACAAAAAACGTTTAATTATTAATTCATTATATTCTTCAATCTCATTATATACCGATAACAGTTTAGTGTCTATAATATATGTTTCTTTCATCTATCTCCTTTTCTTTCCCAACTCTAATAAAGGATATAGTACCTTTTCAGGTTCCAATTCAACTCCAAATTCATCTCTATTAAATCTATGAAAATCCGTCCCTACTGTTGTAATTAAGTGGTATTTTCTAGCAAGTAATAAAAAATACTCTTGGAATTTATTGTCCTCTCTTTTATTTACAACTTCAATTCCCATCAAACCACCATTGACTAATTTTCTCAATAAAGGTTCAAATTTTTCTAAAGTTTGATCTCTAAATACTGTTACAGGATGTGCCAATACAGGAATTCCCCCACTATTTAATATTAATTGTAAAGCTTCTTTTGAACTAACTTTTTTCATAGGTATATAATCTGGTGTTTCTTGTCCCATGTATTTATTAGAAGCTTCATATATATGATTAATTATTTTTTTATCAAGTAATATATGATTTATATCTCTTTTGGTAAAATATTTTGTTTTAAATTTTTGAATATCCTCATCGGTAATGTTAAAGTTATACCTAGCATTTAAATTTCTAACAATTTGATAACATCTTTCTTCATTTTCTAATAAATTTTGTTCTAAAATATCATCAATTTTTTTTCCATCAATAAGATAGTATCCTAATATATGCATACGAAATGGTAATCCACAGTCAATTTCAATGCCAGAAATGAGTTCCGTGTCTCCTGCTAATTTTTGAAGTCCAGTAGTTACGTCCATGCCACTGATATTATGATCAGTAAAAGCTAGTACTTGAAAATTTTTACTTTTTGCTATTTCTATTAATTTTTTTCGAGTTTCCAGGCCATCTGATAAATTACTATGTACATGTAAATCAAATTTTTCTTTCATACTTCATTATTTAATCATACTTCAAAATTTCAATAAAATTATTTTTTTGATTACGAATTTTAGAAATAATTTCATCATCATAAGGATGAATCGTGATATATTCGCTTAAAAATTTTTTATCTTTATTTTTTTCTAGAAGTAGATTAAAAAGCTCCTCTCTAAATTTCTTATTAATACCATTTAATTCATGACCCCCAACAATCACTAAATTTTTCCTATTAATCATTAAAGGATCTAAAAGGTATTTTCCTTCTCTAGGTGTACTTAATATAATTACTGTTTTTTGAAATCCAATATGTTCAAATATATTTTCAAGAACCTCAGATAAACCAGTTGTATCGATATATACATTATATTCTTCCATCTGCTCATCATATAAATAAATATTTATACTAATATTATAAAAATTAAACATTTCATTTTGAAGTTTTACAATTTTTTCTGTTTTTCTTTTAACAACTACGCCGATATTACTATATCCTTTATCCAACAAATAAATCAAGCAAGTAAATCCAATATTTCCTAAACCATATATAATTATCCGATCTTCCAAATTTATATTCTTATTATACATTAAAGCTGTTATTATCTCAAATCGGCTAAAAGCAATATTTTCTACAGTATATCCTGTTTTAAATTTTAAAACTTGATCGTTTAATTCTGATTTTTTAACACCATGATCAATATTTAACACATATTGAAATCCATTAGCAACTTCAGATATTCCCATATAGCCATGATTATTATGCTTTTCTGTCCCCCGACTAATTACACTATATTTTGTTTTCAGCAATTTACTTTTTTTCATATAAACCTCTTATTCCTTCAACAAATATTTTAGTAGTTCTATTCCAGCTATACTTAGAATCAGGAATTTGTTTCTCAAGTTTTTTTAATTTTTCTCTATTTTTAACTGCATAATCCATAGCCTCATAAAGACCATTAGGATTATCAAAATCGTAGAGTATCAAAGCTTCTTTTGTTAAGAGTTCTGTAATTATTTCTGTATTCGGAGAAATGCTTATTTTTTTATAAGAAGAAATTTTAACAAAATTGATTGAAAAAAACCATTTTTAAAAGCAGGAAAGTTTAAATCATACACATTTAAAAATACATTTGTTCTATTAGAAATTTTTTTCCAATCACTATCTCCTATAAAATATGGAATTCGTAGAATCCTTTTATCTTTAATGAGTGTGTGAACATTCACTCCGCTATTTTTAGATTCTGGTCCTGCAATTAATAAGTAAGTATTACTATCATCAATTCTTTCAAAACTTTTTATAATTTCATCTAATTGTTTATATTTATATATATTTCCCACAAAAGTAAACAAGAACGAATCATCTGGTAACGCCTTTAAATCGACTATTCCTTTATCAAAATTTCCATTTAACTCGTTTATTCCCATAGAATGAACAATTGATTCTTTATCATATTTTAGTTTCACTTGTTTTCTCATATATTCTGTCAATGTAAACAGTAAATCTGCTTCCATTATAAAAGATTTTACAACAAATTCGTCAACTTCCGTTGTTCTCCTATCAATAGGAAAAAAATTATGAATTGACCAAAGTATTTTCCAATTTTTCTTTTTTAATTCAATAATTTTATTCATAAAATCATTAGCACTTTTTAAATCATTACTATCATAAAATCTTTTTAGACGATTAAAATAAATTATTCCGTTACTTTTAGGAGATTCAATAGGAAGATCTGGATTAATAATAATTTCAAATTCTTTATACTTCTTTAATTTTTCAACTAAATTATAAATGTATGGACTAGGGTGTGAAATCCCGGCATGTAATATATATATTTCCATATTTACCTCTTTTTTACCCTGGTATGCATTTGTTTAATTTTATAACCAATTTGCTCAACAGAGTGTGCATCTGATCCAGTAGTATAATTAACATTATACTTTTTAAACAAGGATAGCATATATTCTATATGTTCATCATTCCATCTTAAACGATCGCTTGTATTAAATTCTATCATGGTATTTGTTTGACTACACAAAAGTACAATTCTTTCTAATTTATCTTGATATTGTTGCCAACCATCCCTTAACAAGATAATATGACCAATAATATCTACAGAATAAATATTTAACATGTCAACGATTACATCATAGTAGTGACCAGCATCATTAAATTTCATCCCATGAATTGCACCAATTACATAATCAAAATTTCCTATATTCAATAAATTTAAAGTCTCTTTTCTAAATTCATAATCATAAGAAAAGTCAATTTCAATCCCATAATTAATTTTTATATTAGGAAATTCTTGTCTGGCTCTTAAAATATTGTCTTTAAATTTTTTTATTATTTCTTTATTATATAATACAGCTGTCCTTTTAGGAGACATTCTATTGCCATGTTCTAACAAAACTACTTCACTCAGTCCTTCGTCAATACATCTTTCAACATATAATTTCATTTTATCATAGTCTAATACACTATTTCTTACATGTATATGCATATCTTTTAACATCGTAAAACTCCTCACAATCTCAATTTTTATTCCTTATTTAAATACATATCGTAATATACATCTAAAATTTTGGATTCTAGTATCCAATCTTCTACTATATTTAAATTAACTTGATTTTTTAATTCTATATTTTCATTAATTGCTTTATTAACGGCTACAACAATAGCGGCTTTAAAGATATCATTAGATTTATTAGGAATAGACTCTGAATTAAATAAATTTACTGATCTCCCATTTCCCAATACGCTTATATGCTTGTCATATATATAATATTGTGTTCCATAATTTGAAATCTTGTTAACAATTGCTTTATTGGTATTCTCATACTCAACAAACACAGATAAATCTGCTGTTGCTCCAGCTGTTACATATGAATTATCAGGTAGATGTTTAATCAACTCATCTGTTATACTTTTATAACCCGATGATCCAATTACTAGAAATGGTTTTTCTTTCTTTACTGCGTTAACTGAATTTCTATAAGTGTTGAAGCCTTTTTCTCCTGCAATAATCAATTTCATTACGTCAGAATCATATATGATAATCTTTATTCCAAAGCTCCTAAATCGCTCAGCAATGATTTCTCCCATATCTCCATATCCACATAACAGAATTGTTCGACCAACAATTTTTTCCCCACCTAACAATTGAATTATTCTAGTGAAGATAGAATTTGCTATTTCAGGATATATTATTTTTCTTTTTAATGTTGTTTTAGCAACATTTAGAACAGGATATAGCAATTGATTTGAGAATTTATTAATTCTCCTCAATCCCATTTCTGTTAACTCGATTACCGCTTTTATATTTGGGTAAACCCTATTATTTACTATTTTTGATAATATAGCACCGTCATCAATAACAATCATTTTTTTATCACGTCTAGATTCAATAAAAAGTTTTATCTTATTTAATTCTATTTCGTTATTCTCGTCATTCATAACTGTTTTATTATCTAAAACTTCAACATGAAATCCCATCTTTTTAAATGTTTCTCGAATCTCAAAGCGATGTTGAGTTTGATCTCCCTTATCTAAAGCCAAAATATCATTAGGATTTACCCCCATTGTAACAAAAGCATTTAACAATCCTATATTTTCTTCTAAAAAATGATCTCTCCAAATAATAGATACACCTTTTAGTGTTTCCTTATTGTCTTGAGCATACCAATTGACAATTGGCATATCGTTTATAATAGCTTGCATTTCATCATCGGAGTACTCCATACATATCTCCCTGATAATCTCTTTTATATCATCATTAATATCCGAATTAATTAATATTTCGCAGTGCTGACTTGAAAACTTTGGAACCGAGAAACTTCTATTTGGAAATGTTGTTGAATTAAAATCTATATCTAACTCATTTTTTAAATCTATACCTTTTAATCTCTCTTGGACTCTCTTTTCAAAATTTTCTTTTTTATCATAACATTTATATTTCACAGCTTTATCTCCTATCGTTTTTTATTTTGTATATTCTTTTCCTTTAATTATCACGTCTATTATATTTCCTTTTATAAAACCTATGTACAAATCATTTACTAACCCATTGTATTCAAAAGTTGGATCTAAATTATTTATTTGCAAGCAATCTCCAAAATTAAAGTGTTGATCCTTTCCATCTTGGATTAAGTATTTCAAGCCTTCTTCCTTTGTTAGAGTATGAAGAGTATAAGGAGTGTTTATATCAAATTTCATATATGAAATAGATTTAATTTTCCTTTTATATTCCCAATCTAAATTGAAAGTTTCACAATACTTTTTGGGTGTAAAATGAATTTTATTCTGTTCAAAGTTTCCAGTAACCCCAACTAAATTTAATGATTCAGCTCTAATTGTTATATCATAACTAGTTCCATACGTGTACCATTCGCCATTTTCTTTTCCAATAAATGCTATATCATTCGCCAATGGTAGACAATTACCTATCGCAGTATGAAAAAAAAATGCAGTAGATTTTCCTGACGCAATTGGTCCGAAAAACAACATAGCATCCTGCTCAAAAGCAACTGCTGACGCATGAATAGGAAAATATCCCCTTTCAAGTAAATTTCTAAATATTAATTCTGAAAATAATTTAATCACATTTAAATAATTATCGAAATTATTTTCATAAAGACTGATTTTTTGTCCATTTCTAACAACTAAATTTTCATTTGAAAACTGATTCTTTTGACTATATGAAAATATTACTCCTTTATCATTATGCACATTATATGGCGACATTCTAAAAGGCATAACAGTTTTATCAAATTTAATATTTGTTAAATTCGGTATGTTTTTTATGCATTCTAAATCATATACTTTGTTATTAACAGCATAGTTAGACAGAGTATTTGGAAAATACTCCTCAATCAATGAATATATTTTTTCATTTCCAAAAATACGAATTGATAGTACATCTGAAAAATTAAAAACTTTAAAATTTTTCATTTAACACCTCCATTTATTTTTGATATAAAAGATTTGTAACCTTCTTCAAAACTTAATTTTAATTTATCTTCTTTATTATTCATACTTAAATGCATCTCTAAAGAAACATAATATTCATAACAATCACTTTTTAATAATGAAAGAAACCTATTTATTTCTAAATTACCATAACCAGGAACAACATACTGATTATCAATACGGTCTCTCAAATGAATATAAACAATATTTGTTTTTAACATTTCATAAGTTTCAAAAACATTAAATCCGCATACATGATAATTTTCAATATCAAATAATAATTGAATATTAGAATGCTTTTGAATAGCATCTAAACAATATTTAGGATCAGAACCATAAGTCTTAGGTTCATTTTCTAAAAGAAGTGTAATATTATTTTGAAACGCAACTCTATTTAATACTTCTAAATCACAATTACTAAATATTCTTATCTTATCGCAATTAAACATTTTAGCAATTTCAATATATTTTTCTATTGATGACAATTGTTTTTTTCCTATTGGAGAATCTATCAATGATACATTTATCTTAAATCTTTCTAAAATTAATTTAATATTATACAATTCCTCATATAACAGTTCAAATAAATATTTTCCATTTATTTTACGTAACTCTATAAATTTTATAGAGTTATTATTTAGTATTCTTATTTGTTCATAAAAATTGGGTGCTATTTCATCGTTAATTGCACTAATCAAAAATCTATTTTTCTTCATAAATCTTTCCCAAGCCATATTTATTTTCTAGAATTGTTAATATATGATCGCATAATGTTTCTTCATGTCCTTGATAAAGATGATTAGCTTTATTGATAATTAATATCCCTTTTAAATATTTTTTTTCTAAATAAGGAAGTTTGGTAGGTATCTTTTCTACATACTTTGTCTCATCTTCACCAAATAGAATATATTTATCTTTTTTTATCTGGTTAAATGTAGTAAAATCATTATTATATTCACTTCTAAACGGGAAATTATCAATATCTGGATTATACATCATATCTAAAAAACTTTCTGAATTTTTATAAAAGAAACCACATTGAATTAAATCCTTTTGATTATTTTGCTCTTGGTAAGTTCTTGCCTTTTTTATTAATTCTAAAATGTCTCTTCTTTTAAACATTCTAGTTTTAAAATCCAGTGGAGATAAAAATACAATTTTATTAACATATTCTTGCATTTTATTATACTTCTTAAAATAATGAATAACCTTGTTACAGCCATTACTATGGCATAAAACGGTTATTTTTTTGGCACCATTATTTACAGCGTATTCCAACCATGCCTCAATATCCCAAATACAATTATCTAATAATTCAAAAACTGATCCAATTGGTACACCAATTTCTGAACCACCTAAAGTTTGACTAGTTAGTAACTGAAACGCACCTCTTGTGTGAGAACATATGAAGTTATAACCTTTTTTATTTAAATCTTCACCTATTTGATGAACGAAATCATTTGTTAAAAAATTCCCGCCAAGTCCAGTAAATATAACTACCCATTCTTTATTTGATTTTTCAACATCATAATGAATTCCAATTAAGTTTATATCATCTTGTGTAATTACTCTAATCCTTTTAATATTATCACTCCTTAATTATAAAAAAAGAAATATTTAAAATGAGTTAAAACTCAAAAAAAATACTTCTCATATTATAAAATAACTTTTGAAATGCAGCAGATATTATTACAATTTTTTTCATCGTATAATCCCTCTTTTCAAAATGCTTAGTTATTAATCTAACATAAACAACTTAAAAATGCAATTGTTTTACAAAATTATAAATTCAAATATTAAGTGTCCTTTTTTTTGAATTACCTAATTGATGTAAGTTTTATATATTTAATAATATCATATTACTGCTTTTGTAGTCGAACATAGCTCTTTTATAGTTGTTCATCCAGTTTTCAATAAACTTTATAAATTCTTTTAATATACTATCTATTTCTGTTCATTTTGAAATCCATCTTCTTATCATTCTGTTATTATTTTCATTACTTCCTCTTTTTCGACTATAATAAGGATGTGTATAATATCCTGATCACACTCAATTATTATAATTATACCATTTTTCCACAACAACTACCAGACTAAAAAGCAAAATTTTAAAGTTTTATAAGCTAGACATAAGGTTCCAAAGTTTGGGATATTTATATATTTCGAATTGGTCTCGGTTTATTTTTACGCAACCTTAATTCACAACCCAAATGCAACAGTTCTCTAAAATTATGTCTTTGATAATAACCCTGCTTTTTTGTTAAAATTTACTTTAAACTTTGTTCACCAGTTTTATTTATTCTTATTCTTAATATAACTATTTCGTTTCTCTTTTATATTGATTTTCCCAATCAAATTCGGACACATTTTATAGTTGCTAGTAAGCAGGATAAGCACGTATTACAACAAATCACCAGTGGTGATTTTAACCCTATAATACAAAAAATAGTTTTTTTTTGGTCTTTTTAACCGTTTGTATATTCTTTAATCCCAGTTGGACCTATAACATCTTTGCTAGCTAAAGCTATTATAAATTTTGTATCCTTATCAACTAATCCGTGTTTTATGAATTTTTCTTGATATTGTTCTATTTTATTTTCTATAATATTAATTATTCTTTCTAACAATACTTTTTTATCAGATGTATCAAACATAGATCCGTCCGTTTTATGATAATGAGCTTCTTCTTTTATATACATATCGTAATAAAGAATTATTATCTTTTTTTCTTTATTACTAAAAATTATTTTAAATGGATCAAATAGTGTAATATTAGTTTTTTCTAGTATTATTTTCTTTGCAGGAATTATTTCAAAATTTATTTTTTTATTTTTAATTAAATTTCTAAATTCTTCCTCTACTTTACACTTTTGGTTTACATTTTTGATTAAAAACTCGATAAAAATACCTCCTTTTTTTAATTAAATTTTTTACCCACGTAAAAAGGCCAGCAACCCTTATAGTTACTAGCCTTTTTTATTTTTTTAACACCCTTAATTGGGTGGAATTGGTATATGGGGCGATTGATGGGGATCGAACCCACGAATGTCAGGACCACAACCTGATGTGTTAACCACTTCACCACAACCGCCATAAAAAAATTAACAATGATATTTTATCATTATTAATTATTTTTTTCAAGAATTATCTCCAAGAATTGTTATTATCTCTTCTAGAATTTTTTCTTGCTTTTCTACAATCAGGACATCTTGTTGGTTCATTAGTAAATCCTTTTTCTTTGTAGAATTCTTGTTCACCAGCTGTAAAAACGAAATCTTTATTACAATCTTTACATACTATAGTTTTATCAGTCATTCAAAGTACCTCCTTTTTTTATTGATTTTTTAACTTATTTAAAGACCCAAAAAGGAGACATTGAAATAAAATTAAAATCTGTAGATAGTATAGCACCTTATACAAAAAAAAGCAATAACTACCATATTATTTCTTTTTTATTGTTTTTGTTCAAATAATTGTTTATTTTTGAAAAAGGTTTACTACCTTTAAAACCCCTTTCATAAGAAAAAGGAGAAGGATGTGCTGATTTAACAATATAATGCTTTTTATTATCAATTAAACTCTCTTTTGATATTGCTGAATTACCCCATAATACAAACACAATGTTAGTATGTTTATCACTTATTAACTTAATTATAAAATCCGTAAAAACTTCCCAACCTTTATTTCTATGAGAAAGAGGTTTGTTTTTTTCTACTGTTAATACAGTATTTAACAACAATATACCTTGTTTTGCCCAATCACTTAAATTAGTATCAGATCTTTTTATACTTAAATCATTATCTAATTCTTTAAATATATTTTTTAAAGAAGGTGGGGTTTTCATATTTTCATTAACAGAAAAACATAATCCCATAGCTTCATTTTCATTATGATAAGGATCTTGACCTAAAATAACAACTTTTAAATTATTAAACTCTGTTAATTCAAAACATTTAAATAAATCCTCTTTTTTAGGGAAAATTGTTTTAACTTTATTTTCTTTATTTAAAAATTTTATAAGATTTTTGAAATATTCTTTTTCAAATTCTTCTTTTATATGTTCATACCAACTATTAAACATTCTTTTTTCTTTCATAAGAACCTTTTCCTTTTTTAGGTTTCATTACTTTTGTGTAAGTTTTTCTTGTTTTTTCTATTCTTTTTTTTCTTAATTCCTTAGATTCTTTATACATAAAAACCTCACTTATGATAAGTTTCATTATTAATTATTTTAAAACATCTATATAACTGTTCTAAAAACACTAATCTAAATAACTGATTTGGAAAAGTCATTTTTGAAAAAGATAAATTATAATTGCTTCTTTCTAAAACTTCTTTACTTATACCATTAGATTCACCTATAACAAATACTATATTGCTATTTATTATTAATTGTTTTTCTAAAAATTTTGAAAAAGTGATAGAATCTAATTCATTTCCCAAAATATCTAAACAAATTAAAAAATCTTTTTCTTTAATTACATTTAATACTTTTTCTGTTTCTATTATTTCAAATTTTATATACTTATTTATTCTTTTAAAATAATCCTTTATTCCTTTTTCTATATAACTTTCTTTTACTTTGTCTGTACAAATTAATTTAATCATATTTCAACCACTATTGTTTTCTCTTTTTGTTTTGTAATAATTACATTACATTTTATATTTTTATAAACTTTTATATTTTCTAAAACCTTTTCTTCAGTGTTGTTTTCTTCACTTAAATGCATTAAAAATATATGCTTTGTACTTTTATCAATTAATTCAGATAAATAGTAACAACAATCATTGTTTGATAAATGTCCTTTGTCACTCCATATTCTTTGTTTCAAATGGTGAGGATATCTTCCATCTATTAACATTTCATTTTCATAATTACTTTCAATTAAATATAATTTTTTATTTTTTATCATTTCAAAATATTTGTTATTTATATAACCAGTGTCTGTTATATATACCAATTTATCATTTATTATAAACCCATATGACTCTATGTCATGTGAATTTTTTATAATTTTAAATTCGAAATCTAAGAACTTTAATTCCTTTTTAAAAAACTCCACATTATTAGATTTAACAAATTCTTTCATACTAGGACTTATAAAAACTTTTGTATTATATTTTTTACAAAAAACTTCAAGACCGTAAATATGATCAATATGAGTATGTGTAATAAAAATACCATCTATTTCTTTAGGGTTTACATTTAACTCAGATAAATTTTTTTCTATATAATTACAAGACATTCCAAAATCTATTAAAATTTTTGTGTTTTCATTTTCTATATATGTAGAATTTCCCTTAGAACCACTTGCTAAAACACAAACTCTCATTCTTCTTTTCTATACCCTATAAAAGTTGATGTATTTTTCTTAAATAAAACTTCAACTGTTTTTGTAGGTCCATTTCTATTTTTTCCTATTATAAATTCTACAACACTATTATTATCATCCATTTTAGATTCTTTATTATAATAATCATCTCTATATAAAAATGCTACTATATCTGCATCTTGTTCAATAGACCCAGATTCTCTTAAATCACTCATTAAAGGTCTTTTATCTTCTCTTCCTTCTACAGCTCTTGATAATTGTGCACAAGCTATTATAGGAACATTTAATTCTAATGCCAAAGTCTTTAATGCTCTTGATATTTCTGCTACTTCTTGTTGTCTATTACCAGCATATCTATTCGAACCAGAAACTAATTGTAAATAATCTATTATTATTAATGCTAAACCATCTTCTGATGCTGCAAGTCTTCTACATTTTGCTCTTATTTCACCAACAGTTATTCCCGGAGTATCATCAATATATATACTAGTCTCTGCAAGCTGACTAATAGCCTCATTTACTCTTTTCCAATCAGAATGTTCTAATCTACCAGTTCTTAATTTATAACTATCTATTTGCCCTATAGAGCTTATCATTCTCATGGCTAATTGTTCGGCACTCATTTCTAAGTTAAATATCGCTACTGTTTTTTTATAATTAACACCTACACTACATCCTATATTAAGTACAAATGCGGTTTTACCCATACCTGGTCTAGATGCTAAAATAACAAACTCGTTTTCATGAAATCCAGTTGTTATTTTATCTATATCATGAAACCCAGAAGGAACTCCTGTAACTTCTCCTCCAGATTCAGATAATTTTTCTAAATCAGATTGAGCTTTAAATAATACTTCTTGAATTTTTTTAAATTCTGTTGTTCTTCTGTTTTTTACAACATTTAAAATTTTTCTTTCAGCATCATCTAAAATTTCAGAAATAGAATCATCTCCAACATATGCTCCTGTTATTATTTTTGATGAAGTTTCAATTAAATTTCTAAGAACTGCTTTTTCAGTTACTATAGCCATATAATAATCTATATTTGATGCTGTAGGAACGGAATTTACTATTTCCAATAAATAATCTACATCTCCAATTTGTTTTAAAAACTTTTTATGTTTTAATTTTTCAGTTACAGTTGTTATATCTACCGCAACATTTTCTTCATATAATTCTTTTAACGCTGAAAAAATCTTACTATGTGATTCAATATAAAAAGATTCCTCATTTAAGTCTTCTACTACTTTTTGAAGAGCGTATTTTGATATAAACGCCGATCCTAATACAGATTGTTCAGCTTCAATATTATGTGGAAGAGTTCTATTTTCCATAATTACACCTCTTTTGATACTTTTATTTTTAAATTTGCAATTACACTTTTATGTAATTCGATTTTAATTTCATGATATCCTAGTTCAGATATATTATCACAATGTATCTTTTTTTTATCAATTTTATATCCTAGTTCAATTAATTTTTCGCTTATTTGTTTTGAAGATATACTTCCAAAAACTTTATCTTTTTCTCCAGTTTTAACAAAAAATTCTAATTCGATTTTTTCCAGTTCATCTCTAACTTTTTTAGAATTTGTTATATTATTTTCTTCTTCTAACAAAATTTTTGCTTTTTCTTTATTTATTTTATTTAAATTAGATTCATTATATGCTACAGCATAATTGTTTTTAATTAAAAAATTGTTTGCATAACCATCTTTCACTTCTTTTATTTCACCATTTTTTCCTTGATTTTTTAAATCTTTAACAAATATTACTTTCATATAACCTCCGATTAATTTTTATTATACTATATTTTTAATATTTCTAATAATTTATTATATACTTCTTTTATATTGCTAGATTTAATTTGAGTTGCAGCATCTGTTTTATGCCCTCCTCCTCCTAGTTCAACCATTACTTTTTGAACATCCAAATTGCCAAGAGATCTAGCACTGATCCCAATTTCATCTTTTGAAACTCTTCCTATTACAAAAGAAGCTTCAACGCCTTGAAATAATAATATTGAATCTGCAGATTTTGCTATATCCTCTTTATCATAAATCTTTCTTCCAAATGAGATTCCTATATCGTTATAAAACTTAGTATTTATTACTATTTTTTGTATTTCTTTATATTTACTAAAATCTTGTTTTAATAAATATTGAAGTTCTGAAGAATCTGCGTTAAAAGTTTTTAATTTTGCTAAAGCTTCATATGTATTAATTGTTGTTTTTAAATAAAAATTGTTTGTATCAATTGCAATTCCTGCTAACATAACAGTTGCTATATGAGAAGGAATATAAATATTTAATTTATTAATAATGTCTAATATTATTTCACATGTACTAGATTCTTCTGTGTTTATATATTCGTATAAGTAATTTTTAATAGAAGTGTTTCCTTTTATATGGTGATCTATTATTATTACCTTTTTTATTTTATTTAAAATTTCATTATTTTGAAGTAAATAATCTTTATTAACATCTAAAATTATTAATAAAGTGTTATCATCCGTTGTTTTTAATATTTTTTTACTTTTATCTATTGTAATGTTCAAATCAGAAACTTTTTCTAATGCTCTATTTACTCCAAATTCAAACTTTTCATCATCTAATAATATAAATGTTTTTTTATTTAAAGATGTAGAAATATAATACATCGCTAACATTGATCCTAATGCATCTAAATCTAAGTTTTTATGTGCTGTTATTATCACATTTGAAGATTTTTCTATTACATTTGTTATTTTTTTTACATCTATTTCCACAATATCACATCCTACTTAAATTATACTATAAAATAGGTATAAAAAAACAAGATATTTCTACCCTGTATATTTTACTAAAGCCATAAAACGAGCTTTTTTTACTTCACCAGCTATATATCTTTGGTGTTTTGCACAAGTTCCAGTTACTCTTCTAGGTAATATTTTACCATTTTCACTTATATATTTTTCAATTATATTAACATCTTTATAATTTAGAGTTTTTCCTGAGCAAAGCTGACAAACTTTTTTCTTTTTTCTATAAAATTCTGCCAAATTGTTTCCTCCTTCTTAAAATGCGATATCATCATCGCTTAATTCTATATTTTGACCAAAATCTACATATGGATCATTATCTACACTTGTAGTTTGAACGTTTTCTTTATAAGAGCTATCTTTTTGTTGTTTTGATTCTAAAAATTGAACAGAATCAGCAACAACTTCTGTTACATAAACTTTCTTCCCATCTTTATCTTCATAATTTCTAGTTTGAATTCTACCATCGATAGCTACTAAACTACCTTTAAAAACATATTTTTTCACATTTTCAGCTTGTTTTCTCCAAACAACTATATTAATAAAATCCGCTTCTCTTACACCATTTTGATTTTCAAAAGGTCTATTTACAGCTACAGAGAAACTTGCAGATGGAATATTATTATTAGTATATCTAAGTTCTGGATCCTTAGTTAATCTACCAATTAAAACAACTTTATTCATATATTCCTCCTATTTTTCTAATTTTATTATTATATGACGAATTATATCTTCACTTAAAAGAGCTAATCTATCAAATTCTTTTTGAGCTTTATCGTCTTTACAAGAAATCTCATATAAATAATAATAACCATTTTTATAGCCTTTTATTTCATACGCTAATTCTTTTTGACCAAATTCTTTTGAAGAATCAATTTTAGCTTTTTGATCAATTAAAACTTTTTCAAAAGATTTAATTACCTCTTTCAAATTTTCTCCATCGATATCAGGTCTAACTATAAACATTATCTCATATCTCATGTTTTTCCTCCTTTCGGTCTATTGGCTTTTAAAAAAAAGCAAGGAGTAAATTAATACTCCCTAAAAGTATAACAAAAATGTATAGATAAGTAAACAACTTTATACATTAAATCTAAAATGACAAATATCACCGTCTAAAACTTCATAATCTTTTCCTTCTAGTCTTACCTTTCCGGCTTCTTTTACTTTTAATTCACTTTTATATATTTCCAAATCAGAAAACTTCATAACTTCAGCTCTTATAAACCCTCTTTGAAAATCACTATGGATTATCCCGGCACACTCAGGTGCTTTCATTCCTTTTTTAAAAGTCCAAGCTTTAACTTCATCTTTTCCAACAGTAAAATATGTTGCTAATCCTAACAAAGAATATGTTGTTCTTATTAATTTATCAAGTCCACTTTCGTTTATATTAAGTTCTTTTAAAAACTCTAATTTATCGTCATCATTTAATTCACTAATTTCACTTTCAACTTTTGCACACATTTGTATTACTTCACATTTTTCTTTTAATAATAAGTTTTTTAAATTTTTGACATGCTCATTTTCTATATTTATGTCATCTTCTCTTATGTTTGCCAAATATATCATAGGTTTTAATGTTAAAAAATTAAAATTCTTTATTATTTCCAATTCTTCTTTAGTAAAACTTAAATTTCTAATTGAAATATTGTTTAATAAAGATTGATGTATTTTTTTTAATATTTCTAATTCTTGTAAAGACTCTTTATCTTTAGTGGTATTTGCTTTTTTTTCTATTTTTGAAATCCTATTTTCTACAACTTCTAAATCAGAAAAAATAAGTTCTAAATTTATAGTTTCTACATCCCTAATTGGATCTATTTTCCCTTCAACATGAATTACATTGTCATCTTCAAAACATCTTACTACTTGACATATAGCATCAACTTCTCTAATGTATGACAAAAACTTATTACCTAAACCTTCTCCTTTTGATGCTCCTTTTATTAAACCAGCAATATCTATAAATTCATATGTTGTTGGTACTAAACTTTCTGGAACATATAAATTTTCTAAAAATTCAAGCCTCTTATCAGGAACAACTACTATTCCTAAATTAGGATCTATTGTTGCAAAAGGATAGTTTGCTGCTAATATATTTTTTTTCGTTATTGCGTTAAATAAAGTTGATTTACCAACATTTGGCAAACCAACTATTCCTGCTTTTAAACTCATAAAACCTCCTAAATTATTGTGTTAGATCCAACACCAACAGGTATATTAATTAAATAATATACTATAAATATTAATATAAATAACAGTAATATACCTATAAAATATGGAATTAAAGCTTTATAAATATCTTTTATCTTTATATCTTCTTCTCC
>Ga0265294_10001860_pt1 | contig 28181 bp, 24 predicted proteins | sample MunlanPumphouse3_FD_192504 | JGI IMG/M metagenome (GOLD analysis project Ga0265294, IMG submission 192504) | Groundwater microbial communities from a municipal landfill in Southern Ontario, Canada - Pumphouse #3 | ecosystem: Environmental > Aquatic > Deep subsurface > Groundwater | place...
CGACGATCCTCGCGAGACCCGCCTTCGATGCGGCCGAGAGGACCGGCGGCCGGGTCGGGAGCCTGATCCGGAAGGCGGTTCAGCTCACAAACGGTCATTCCGGTGGGAACACCCACTTCGGGGCGTTTATCCTGCTCATCCCGCTCGTCCTCGGGGGAGACACCGAGGGGGCGCGGAAGGTCGTTGCCGCGACCGATGTCGAGGACGCGGTCGAGTTCTATGCAGCGTTCGGCCTTACGAGTGTTCGGATGGGGGAGAGCGAGGACCTGGACGTGAACGATCCGGCCTCGGTCGCCGCCATCCGGGAGCGGGGCATGACCCTTGCCGACATCATGGCCTACTCGGCTCCCCGTGATATGGTTGCCCGCGAGTGGACGAACGGATTTGCCCTGACCCGCCGATGCGCGGACCTGCTGCATGCGCATGGGTGCGGGCGTGAAGCGATCGTCGCGGCGTTCCTCGACCTCCTTGCATCGGAGCCGGACACCTTCATCGCGAAGAAGCACGGGATGGAGACGGCAGAGAGGACGATGCGGTGTGCGGCCGAAGTGCTCAACGGGGCGCGCGATCTCCGCGACTTCGACGCCGAGTGTGTCTCCGCTGGCATCAACCCGGGCTCGATCGCCGACATCACTATCGCCGGGATATACGTGGCGCTCGGGGAGGGATGGCAGTGGGACTGCTGACCGAGGGAATCAACGAGGTTATCGCGACCACAGACTACAACGCCGCCCCCATGGGGATCATCAACCGGAGCGGCTCCCTGCACATGGTCCTCTTCCGGGGGAGCCATACCGCGAGGAACATCGCCCGGGACCGCTGGGTGGTCGCGAACTTCGTCTTCGATCCCGTTATCTACGTCCGGACCGCGTTTGACGACCTGCCGAAAGAAACCTTTGTCCGGGAAGAGATCAACGGGATGGTCGTCTGCCGTCTTCGCGACGCGGAGGCCTGGGCCGCGTTTGCCGCCGACGTGGAGCGGTCGAGCGACGAGGCGCTCGTCGTCCGGCTCGTCCCCTTCCACGAGGAGGTGCTTGATCTCAGGCTGCACCCGGTGAACCGGGGCTTTGCGAGCATCGTAGAGGCTACGGTCCATGCCACCCGCTACGTCAGGAACCGCGATCCATGGCTCCGTCGGCTTATCGAGCACCACACCGGCCTTGCCCGGAAGTGCGGCGGCTCCCGGGAGTGGGAGGCGCTCGAACTCCTTGAGGAGTATATCGCCGACATGATTCGCGAATGACGGTTTTGCCGTTCCCAGGTCCGATCCCTGAAATGATCTGATCCGCCCGGCCCGCAGACAGAGGCGCGTATTCCCACTCCTGTTTTAATTGTATTGGAAATATAATAATCCATATATATGATGGCATACCACGAACCGCCCCGCAGGGAGGTACCTGGTATGGCGAAGATCTTTGAGACGTTACAGAACGATGGAAGGTTCAGCAGACTCGTCGAGATCATCCGGACCCTCGGCGAGGAGAAGATGCTGCAGGATGAAGGGCCGATGACGTTCTTTGCTCCGGTCGATTCAGCATGGGATGCGATCCCCGAGCCGAACCGGGCGATGATCTTAAACGACAAACAGATGCTCTCGCACCTGATTGACTTCTTCACGATCGGAAATCATAAGTGCACGCTCGATGCGTTGCTAGAAAAGAACGTCGTGCAGACCGTTGAAGGGAACCCCATTATGGTCCGGAAGACCGAGCAGGGCACGCAGGTGGACGAGGCCGTCGTGCTCGAGGGGAACATGGAGGCGGACAACGGTATCATCCACGTCCTTGATGGCATCCCCTTTGTGACGCTCTCGCAGGCCTTTGAGGCCTACGCAGCGAAGTGAGCAGGACCACGGGCGGACAGGACTTCACGGTCCGACCAGAAATCGCTTTTTTCTCCCACTGTATCAACATATCCGCAATTATATATATGTGGCTGAATGACTCCGATGGCCATGAAGAGTATCTTTGAGACTGCCCGGGAAGACAGCCGGTTGAGCACTTCTGTTGCGATGCTGCAGGCCGGCGGGCTGGCAGAGGCCCTCAGCGGGGGGGGCGAGTACACGGCGTTGTTTCCGACAAATGAGGCATATTCCACGTTTCCAGAGGAAGTGCTGGATGCTGTCATGGACGACCGGGAGCGGATCGAGGGCATGGTCCTGTATCACGTGATCCAGGGCAAACTTACTACGCGGGAACTGGCACGGATGGAGGCGATCAGGACCTTGCAGGGCGACCACCTGGATATTTCGGGCTCTCCGGAAACGATGCGGCTGAACGATGCTGCAGTCATTCAGCCCGATGTCGAGTGCACGAACGGCATCTATCATGTCATCGACAGGGTGCTCCTGCCGCGGGCTGTCGAGGCACGAGTCAGGAGATAGGCCTGAGTCCGCATAGGTGCGTATGCACCGGACATATTCGCCGGCGGGATTGTGAGATGCCGGATACCAGCCTCCAATCGGCTCCGGAGCCATGCAGAACCACCCGCAATTATATATACTTCCGTCCCTCCATCACCCGCCGGGAGTTGGTTCGCATGAAGAGTATCATCGCGACTCTGCGGGAATCGGAATCGTTTACCACGTTTCTTGACCTTGTACGGGCAGCCGATATGGAAGAGCGGCTGAGCAGTGAAGGCCCCTATACGATCTTCGTCCCGGATGACGATGCGTTCCGAGAGATACCCGGCCCGGAACTTGACGGGATTCGCCGGGACACCGACCGGCTCACCGTAGTCCTGAACTATCATATCGTCCCGGGGGTACACTCCATGATAGACCTCCTGGGCATCCGGACCCTGCGGTCGCTCCAGGGAGAAGACCTGACCATAGAGGTTGCATCGAAAGGGGTGCTGGTCAACAACGTCCCGGTCGTCGAGGCCGACGCGTGGTGTACCAACGGGATCTGCCACGCGGTCTCTACGCTGCTCCTGCCTCCAATTGCGAGGGCCGTTGAGGGGTAGCCGAACGTATAAATAATTCGGCACATAGTGGTGCGATTGGAGAGAGCAGCATGAAAAACATCATCGAAACCCTGGAAGACTCCAACACCCTCACCGTATTTCTCGAACTGATCAGAATCGCGGGCATGGAGCCGATGCTCCGTGAGAGGGGGCCGTACACGGTCTTCGTCCCAACGGATGAGGCGTTTTCGAGGGTTCCAGAGGAGCGGATGAACGAGCTCCGGCAGGACGCGGACAAACTCCTTCTCATCACGAGTTACCACGTCGTGCCGGGGCAGTTGACCTCAGAGGACCTCCGGAGTATCGCTGCCGTCAGGTCGAGCCTCGGGACCGACCTTGTCATACGGTCGTCTGATCGGGGCATCACCGTCAACAGTGTCCCCATCGTCGAGGCCGATGCGTTCTGCACGAACGGCATCTGCCACGCCATCAGCGCGGCGCTCGTCCCGCCGACGATAGAGATTGTTACGCCCTGATTGGGCTACCGCTCTGCCGGCAGGAGGAACCGCCCGTCCCGGCGGGCGATCCCGATGGCGGCAAGAGCGCTTTTCTCTTTATCCTTGATCTCGAGCATGATGTCCATATCTGTCGGCGCGGTCTCGGCGAGGAACCGCTCGAAGTCGGCAGCATCAAGGCTCTCTGCATGCCGGCCCCTCCGTCCGCCGGGCATCGGGGTGCTGTAGTCGATCATCAGGATGCCGTCGTCGGGACGCCAGGTCGCGCCGGACTGTTCGACCGCTTCGGCAACCCCGGCGCCGGAGGGGTTGACAGTGTGGTGGAAGACGTCGAAGAGCACCGGGATGCCGGTCTCCTCGTGGATGCGGAGGCAGTCGGCCAGGGTGTAGCGTGTATCATCGTTCTCGACGACCAGCCGGCGGAGGATGCTCTCATCGAGCCGGGAATATACGCTCACGAACCGTTCCATGGCAGCATCCCGGTCGCCGTAGACCCCGCCGACGTGGATCTGGACTTTCGCGGTTTCATCGAGGTGCATGGCGTCGAGAAGAGCGGCGTGGTAGCGGAGTTCCGCGACGCCCCGTGCGACAATATCGGGATCTTTCGCGTTGATGACGACGAACTGGTCGGGGTGCATGGAGACTCGCATCCCGTGCTCGTGAACGAACCGGCCGATCTCCCGTAGTGTCTCCGCGAAGGTCTCCTCCCACGGGGCGGCGCAGACCGGGTGCGATGCGAACGGCACGAGGCCGGAGCCGATCCGGAAGAAGAGGATGCACTCTTTGAGATTGAAACGGAGGATCTCACCAAGACAGCGGAGGTTCTCCCGGACGGTCTCCTCCAGCCGTTCGTCGGAGTAGGAGGAGAGCCGGAACGTGCGGCCCGAGGAGCAGCCGATGCTCCGGTTGATGCACGGGTAGCCGATCTTCATCCTCTCTGGGATGGCGCCCGTCCGGCATCAACCTTACTTACAGGTGTACGCACCCTCGCTCTCGGCGACGAACCCCTCCCGTGCGAGGTCCCCGAGGATCCGCTTCACCCGCCCGGGCTCTTCGCAGAGCCGGAGGATCACCTCCTTCTCCATGACCGTTCCCTCCTCGAGGACGAGCGCGAGGATCCGCCCCCTGATCTGCCGGTCGGACCCCTCGAACCGGCTCTGCCGGGAGTAGGACGCGCTCCTCCGGTTCGGGTTCGCCGTCCGCTTCTTCAGGACCGTACCGTAGTCCATCAGCGCGCTATACCACTCCCGCGGGTTCTCGCGGTCGAGCGTCCTCTCCACGAGCGGGAGAATCTCGTCGTCCCGGACGCCCTCCCGGTCCTGGAAGAAGAAGTGGATGAAGATCCGCCGGATGTTCGTCTCGACATAAACGACCGGCATGTTGAACGCGTACGCAACAATCGCCGCCGCGGTCGCCTTCCCGATGCCGGGGAAGGTTGCAAGCATCTCGACGTCGGCAGGAAGGTCACCGCCGTATTCCTCCACGACGCGCCGTGCGGTCTCCTGGAGCGCGATTGCCCGGCGGTTGTATCCCATGCCCTGCCAGGCGAGGAGAACCTCGCTTCTGGGCGCACGGGCAAGGCTCTCGAAGTCGGGGAACCGTTCGAGAAACTCGCGGTACTTCACGGCGACCCGTTCGACCTGCGTCTGCTGGAGCATGATCTCGGAGACCAGGATTCGGTAGGGGTCGGCGGTATGCCGCCAGGGGAGGTCGCGGCCGTGGGCACGATAGTACGAGAGGATGAGATCGCGGAAAAGGCGGATGGTCTCCGGTGTCGCCCCCTGCTCCCGGATGGCGTCGAGGAGCCGGCGTTCGCGCTCGTTCTGGTCGGGGTCGAGGCTGCCGATCACGGTATGTTATCTGTCTGGTAGGGGGAAAATAGGTTGGGCACCCGGGGGCAGGTGTCCTCAAACTCGATGAGAATCAAGATCTGGCAAGATACAGGCGTGCTCCCGGACGTTGTGAGTCTGTGGCAAACCCATACACGGCTTTCCATCCGGTATCGCCACGCACTGCCCCCGCCCCTCGGGGCGGGGGAGGAGCGCGAAGCGCGGGCGGGGTGGGGGTGAAGGGAAGAGTAATTTAACCCGATCCAAAGCACCTGAGATGGGCGTTGGAGACAGGGGAGGGGAGATGCTCCCCCCTCCCCGTCAGCCCCACCCCCAGTCGCGATATCCAGTGGAAAGCCGTGCACGAGTTCTAGCTATCTCGAAGATCTACTGGCTATTGAGCAGGAGTGGGGTACTGTCGGGTGCGGTCAACGACGTTCTAAAAATAGAGCGCAATCGCTTCCGTCTCCGCTCCCCCCTTCACTCCACCCGCGCCCGCATCACCGTGAGCCGGACGCCCGCTTCGCCGTCGAGGTCGAACGTCCGTTTCTCCCCGTGGGCCCGGCAGAACTCCTGGAGGTCGAGCATGTGCCGGAGCCCCTCCGCCGCCTTCTCGTTCTGCACCAGTTCAAGCGGCGGCTCCAGGAGCGGCCGGGGCAGGAAGACCACGCACTTCGCCCGGCTCCGGGTCAGCGATACGTTCAGGCGGTTCCTGCTGTAGATGAACTCGGCCTCGCGAAGGGCGGTCTCGACGTCGCTCACGCCGTAACTGACGATGACCGCCTCCGCCTCCTGCCCCTGCATCTTATCGACGGTGTCCACGAACGGCGGATATTTCCAGTCCCGCACCCCGGCGAGACTGTTCTTGATGGCGCCTATCTGTGCGTGGTGCGGGCTGACGATGAAGAGCCCGTGCCGCCAGAAGCGGTAATCCCCGTCCTCCGTCGCCGGATACCGTTCTCCCGAGCCGGGGTCGAGGAGCCTCTCCCGGAGCGCCCCGGCGAGTCGGGCGACCAGCGCCCCCTCGACCCGGTTCTCCACGGTTGTCCGGACGCCCTCGAGCACACAGAGCACGAGCGGGTATGCCGGATCGAGGATCCACTCCATCCACTCCTCGCCCGGCGAACCGGGGGCGAGGGCGCTCCGCTGCGCTGCAATCTCGCCGGTCGCGGGAGCATACCCGGTGCCGTAGAGCGTCTCCGCCGCGAACTCCGAGAGGGTGCGGTTCATCCGCCAGTTCTCCTGGAGCTGGCAGGTGTAGACGGGGCGGGAGGGGTCGTCACGGTGCCGGAGGTAGGCGAAGACGGAGTCCTCGAGCCCGGGGAGACCGTCAACCGGTGCCGGATACGCCCCCTGGACGACGGGGGGGAGCTGGAGGTCGTCCCCTGCGAGGACGAGCCGTCCACCCTGCCTGAGCATCGGGAGCACCATCGCGAGTTCCGCCGGCCTCATCTGCGACGCTTCGTCGACGATCAGGAGATCGAGCGACGGAAGGGACTTTTCGAGTTTTGCGAAACCGTGCACCGTCCCGCCGAGGAGGAGGGCCGGGTAACCGACGACGGTCTCGGCCCGGTCGTAGGGCAGCACCTCGAGGCTCCGCTCCCCGCCGGGTGTCCGGATATCGCTCAGTTTGTAGATCGGAAGGCCGGCAGCAAGGCCGAACTCGTCGACCGAGCCCTGCACCTTGACGAGAAGATTCTCGACGGCCGCGTGGGTGAACGCCGCAACCCCTACCCGGATCCTCTCCCCGTGCGCCCGCCGGGCTTTGACGAGCGAGAGGATCGCCGTCGCGAGGAAATGCGTCTTCCCGGTCCCGGGCGGCCCCCAGACCAGGGTCAGGCGGTTCTCCGTCACGTGGGAAAACGCCCGGGCCTGGCTTTTCGTGAACCCGGCTTCGCGGGCGAGCCGTCCGGCGTCGGCGACGACCTCTCCGGGCTCGGGGATCGGCGCGGCGAACCCCCGCGGGTCGCGGAGGAGGCGGATAAAGGCGTTCTCCGGCTGCTCGTCGAGAGCAAGGAGGCGGTCGACGTAGCGCGGGGCGGTGAAATCGGTGAACCGGGGGTGCAGCACCGCGAGGTCGCCCTCGGCAAAAGGTGCGTGATCGCGGGGGTAGGTCACCTCCAGCACAAGCCCCCTGACCTCTCCGGCCGTCCGGTCGACGATGGTGTCGCGGACCCTCGCAAAGCAGACCCCGCTGTTTCCGGGATTCGGGCTGCTCCGGTAGCGGAGGTCGTCGAACGCCCGCTCCGCCTCCTCGCCCGCCTCGCCGCCCGGCACGAGGAGGTAACTGAACGCCCGCGACTGCTCGAAGAGCGAGAGATCCAGCGGTGTGAGCACCTTCCAGAAGTTCCCCTCGCTCTTTTTGAGGGGGATGCTGACGGCGTCCCGGACCCTTGCCTCCCGCGGCCTGCTCCGCAGTTCCTGCACCCGACGGGCGCCCATGGTCGACTCGTACTCCGCGATGAAGAGAAGGCGCGAGATCTCCGGCGTCGCGGCGTCCCACGAGCTCGGGAACCGGAACTTCTCCGCCCACCGCACGAGTTTCTCCTTCGTCCGTTCGCGGAGTCCGTCGAGGACGCTCCCTGCCGCCAGCAGGCGGCGCGAGACCTCCTGCCGGATCCAGTCTGCAGCCTCCGGCCGGTTCCCGTGCCATGCCATGATGATGGCGTCGCTTTTCATAGCGTTGCCGTGCTCGTTCCAGAAGAGGGAGCTTGGGTCGAGGCGGTACGCAAACCGGGAGGAGGGGATTGCCGCGAGAACCTCGGGCAGGCGGAGCGTGAACGGGACGGGAAGCGCGAGCAGCCGCCGGATCTCCCGTGTCAGGACGACAATCGGGAAGGGGACGGACGCGCTCGGGTGGCTTGATCCGAGAGCGATGCCGGGGTCCTGGTAGTAAAACCGCAGCCTGAGAGCGTCCTCGGCGGTCACGGGATCGTCGAGCGCCTCTTCGAGCAGCCGGGTGAAGAGTTCCTCCTCGTAGGTGTCGTAGACGTAGGTCTGCACCGACTCCTGTTCGGCCCAGTCGCGGCCCCGGTTGTACCCGTCGACGGCCTCGAGTTCCGCGGCGAGCGCCCGGACGAACTCCCGGCGAACCCGGGCACAGTCGCCGGGGTTCGCCGCGACGAAGATTTCTTCGTGCGAGGCCGTCCCGTAGACGGCTTTGCCCCTGCTCCGCCGGAACCCGAGGGCGTATGTCCGGCCGGATACGGGATCCTTCTGGAACGTCAGGATGACGGCGATATCCTCGTAGACGGGGAGTGCGAGCGAGGTCGCGGCGAGCGAAACGACTTCCCCCGTAGAGAGCGCCCGGACGGTCGCCCGCAGACGGTCGCCCTGGCCGGCGAGCGACCCGCAGTTGTCGAGGCAGCCGTCGCTCGCCGGGTCACGAAGAAACGCCTCCAGGTCGGAGAGTGCGTTGATCGAGAGCCCGCCGTCCCACGGCGCCTCCCGCAGGTAACGCCGCCCGATGGGCGAGAGCCCCGGGATCTGCGAGACCGAGGAGGAATCTTCCGCCTCTGCGCGGCAGTGGGGGTAGAACTCGCAGGACTCGCACCGCGGGGTGAGGTGCCAGGGCACGTCCCCCGGCGGGCCGGCAAGAATGCCCGGGAGGCGGTGGCGGAAGAAGTCCTCGATCACCCGTATGTTGAGGTGCAGGTCGAAGGGTTTCGGTTCGTCCTCCCCGTAAAGCCAGATTCCCGCCCGGTTCCGGTCGACCCGGAGATCGAGCCCGAGCAGGTCCAGGGCGTGCTCGAGGATCAGGGCATACAACGTCGCCTGGATCCGGTGACTGACGCTGAGTTCTTCGCTTGCCTTGATGTCGATGATCTGCAGGCGTCCTTCTTCATCGACCCTGACGAGATCCGGGCGGCAGGGGGAGAAGCGGTGCATCCCGGGATCAAGATCGTAGTTCTGCAGGAAGTGGATTGAGACCGGGATGGTCGTCTGGTAGATTGCCTCGCCCCGGGAGAGCCGGGGGAGGAGGTCGAAACTCTCCTCGATGGAGAACGACCGCCCGGAGATCGGCCCCGCCCCGTCCGGGAGCCGTACCCTGCCCGCGAGTTTCGTCCGGATCACCTCCTCCTCCCACCTGATGCCGGCATCGAGGAGGGCCCGCGTCACCGGACGCGTGTCGATCGCGGCCGCCGGGATGCCGGCTTTGACGCGCTCCTGCTCCGGGGTCGCGTGGTAGCGGAGGTGGCGTTCGCAGTCGTGGTAGAAGAACCGGCCGATGAGCGACGGGCTGAGGTTGAAGCGGGGCATGGACAAACTCTGGGATGACTCTCTTTGCGGTTCTCTGTTTGTGTGGGCGCAGGAAAACAGTTGTTATTCGTGGTTCCTTTTGAGATCTATTTGATATAATCAAACCGGTCTGCGGGCCCACATAAGCGGCCTACCTGATGCAGGAGGCGGATGAGCACCCCTTAATGGAGGAGGTTCTCAATGATGCCGAAGAACATCTCAGCACGAGAAACGGCGTTTTCTGCCTCCAGATCCGAGACGGTACCTGCCATGTCATAGACCACGACATGCCGCCGCCTCCGCATGCGCTCAAGGGGGGCCACTGTTTCAGTGCCGAGGATCTGTTCTGCAAACCGGACAACGGTGATGTGCTGATTGTTCCCCGAAGGGCGGTAACCCTTCGAGAACATAAGCGCCCTTGCGGCCTGCAACATGGCGTTGTAGGCGATTGTATATGCCCAGTCGCGGTTGCCGGCGAGAACGGTGCTCGCGACAGTTATATCCCTCCGTGCCAGACCGATGGCGTTCTCCACCGCCTTCGGATCCAGGGGGAGTTTCCTGATCAGCCCTTGCCGTTCCAGATCCTCAATCGTTATCAATCAGCATCACCCTTGGCTCCCGGAGTACGTTCGTAACAAACGGATCGCTCTCTGCAATCCTTCGCTCCATCTCCTCTTTTCGGAAGTGGACATAATTTATCTCCCTTCCCAGTTCCTCTTCTGTCTTTCGGACAGCGGTCATCAGGAGGATTTCATCAACCTCCCCGACGACGAAGAGGTCGATATCGCTCGCGGCACCGGCCTCTCCACTGGCGAAGGAACCGAAGATGAACACGGAGTCGATCTTCCCGAGCCCGGCAAGGTGCTCCTTTACGACCTTTGCCACCCCTTCCGTCTTGAGGATGATTGCGGTCAACTCTCTATATATAGGAAAAGTCGTGTTTACAGCGTAGTAACGAGCATTACCCCGGCGGGTACTTTTCAGGAGCCCAAAATCCTCAAGGTTTGTGAGTTCCCGCCTGACTGCGTTGAGGTTCTCACCGGTCATTCGCTGGGCTTCCCGCAGGTAGATCTCACGCCCGGGGTTCAGCAGGAAGAGGGTGAGGAGTTTCACCCGTGTTTTTGAAGGGATGAGCCTCTCCAGCATGAATACAAATTGTATACTTGTGTATATATAATGTATACGATCTACCGCGCCCTGTGATGTTACTCCCCTCAACCGGTCGTGTTCGCCGTCACGTTCTCGACGGTCTCGTTTGCCGGCGGAAGGATTACGTCCGGCGGGATCATCACCGCATCGATGGCATGGATGACGCCGTTTGCGGCCGGAATATCTGCCCGGGTCACCCGTGCACCGTTCACCGCCACATTCCCGCCGGCGGCATCAACGCTGACCGGATTGCCCTGAACGGTTGGAACGGTATCGTTTGCGGCGATCTCGGCTGCCGCATATCTCCCCAGAGCCATGTGGTAGAGCAGGGTCTCGGCGAGGTTGCCCTTCGGGTCGTCGAAGAGTTCTTCCGTCACAGTCTCTGAGAGTCGGTTGAAAGCCTCGTCCGTGGGCGCAAAGATGGTGTAGGGCCCCGCTCCGGCGAGCGTTCCCTTGAGTCCGGCGGTATCGAGCGCGTGGATGAACACCGAGAAGTTGCCGTCCCGGGCCAGCACCTCGTCGGCCGTCAGATTCTCGACGGCCGGCGTTTCGTTCGTCCGGTTCTGGTCGCCGTCTCCCGGCAGGTCCGTGCAGCCGCAGATGAGAACCGCCGCTCCGATTGCCAGAACGGTTATCAACAGCGCGTAATTCGTTTGCATGGTCCCTCCCGGAGACTGTATGCTCCGACCCTCCTCTCTCGCTGCCTCTAGATAAAGTATTGGTCCTGCGCCCGGCGATAGGCTCTGGAGCACCCTACTTCCAGAGGTTCAGGGTCGAGACCACGTGACGGACCGGATCGTATACCCTGACGGCATCGTTGCCGGTATCGGCGATGTACCAGAGCCCCGCGAAGTTGACCAGACCGTTCGGCTCGTTCAGCCTCGCATCCCCCGACAGCCCGTCCCGGTCGCCGCGGTCGCCGCTCCCGACCGTGGTGAGAACCCAGTCGGTCTCCGGGTCGAACTGCTTGATCTTATGGTTGTGGGTGTCGGCGATGTAGAGCGACCCCTGCCGGTAGGCGATGCCCATCGGGTGATGGATGCGGGCCATCCTGGCGATGGTGTCGAGGTCGCCGAAGTCCTCCGGCGAGTGTCCGATACGGGTCTCGACCATTCCCCGCTTTATACGGCGAATTGCCGAAGCCCCGCTGTCGACCACGTAGAGCGCTTCGCCGTCGGTGACGATGCCGGTGGGTCCCGCGAAGGCGGCTTTTTCAAGTGGCCCGTCGACCAGGGCCTCCCGGCCCGACCCGGTGTATGGCTCTATCTCGTGGGTGGCGAGATCCATCCGCCAGACCTGGTTCGCCCCGGCCATCGCGATGTAGAGGTAGCCGCCCAGCAGTTCGAGGTCCCACGGCGCGTTCAGCGCGACCTCACTGCCCGGTCCGGCAACGCCTGCCGACGGGGCAGCAAGACCCGTCCCGGCGATCGTCTCAACCTTCCGGTCGGACCAGGAGACCATCCGGATCATATGGTTTGCGGCATCCGCGACGTAGAGGATGCCCTCCTCTTCGTCGAAGACGAGTCCCTGGGGCTGGTAGAACGCGGCTTCATCGAACGGCCCATCGGTGCTCCCGGCAGCCCCGGAGCCGATCGTCTCAACGATCTTTCCGCTCACGTCGGTGACGATTATCCGGTGGTGGCCGGAATCGCTGATAAACAGCCGTATCCCCGCATTGTCCGCCGCAACCTTGCCGGGACGGTACAGGCTTCCTTCCCGTGCCGTCTCCGGAGCGGTCCCGGACTGCAGCCTTCCCTTCTCCAGCAGGCCGCGTTGCTCGAACTCCGTTGTCATGTGGTCGATTCTCGGGTGGAGCCGCCCATAGAGCCCCTCCCCGGCGGTCTTCCCGACCACGTTTCCTCCCGGGTCGATGAGGACGAAGGTCGGCCAGTCACGGACCCCGAAGGCCTGCCAGAGCAGGCGGTCGCGGTCGATGGCGACGGGGTGATCCGCTCCGGCACGGCGGACAGCCTCCCGGAAATTTCCGGCAACGGATTCGAATCCGGGCGAATGGACCTCGATGATCACCAGGTTCGGGTACGTCTCCTTGAGTTGCCGTATCTCCGGTGCCAGCCGCATGCAGTTTGCGCAGGTGAACGTCACAAAGGAGAGCAGCACTATCCTGCCGGAGAGGTCGCGGACGGAGAGGGGGCGGTCGATGTTGAGCCACTCGAGACCCGGTGGGAAATCAGGCGCGGCCATCGGTTTCATGCGGCACCCTCTGGTGGTTCAGGGTTATGAATGTTGGCGAGGATCCGCCCCGGCTCATCACGCCGGGGGTTCTGCATACGCCACCCGCGGCGCGGCGAGCATCTCTTCACAGAAGGCGATCGCCTCGGGAACCCTGCTCTTCTGGTAGACCACGGGTTTGATGAGGGGTCTCCCAGGAAGGCTGCCGATCAGCGGAAATACCTGCGGCCAGGGTACCTCGTCGGACACCGACGGTGGGTGAAGGTCGCTATGGATGTGAAAGGCCCGCAGGGCGTCGGGCGGGATCTCGCCGAGCGCTCTGGAGAAGTCCTCTCTCGCGGTGGCGTGGAGGTGCCAGGGGTCGAGCGCTATCCCGGCAAGCCCGGCCATCTCGGGATGGATTTTTTTGAGCGCTGTCCAGAACGCCTTTATCTGGCTCCCCGTGGAGACGCCCTGGTCCCTGTGGTGTTCGAGCAGCACCAGGGGTTCCACCTCGAAGGCGTTCCAGTGGGCGGTGATCAGGGTGTGTATCGCCGTGACGATATCGGCATGAGTGTTCTTCCGGCCGCCGGGGTGAATCTCGATGACCTCCGGAGGGATGCCCAGGAAGTCTTCGATCTCCAGAAGCATATCCCCGAAAGTGACTACCCAGTCCGGGTCGCGCCACCGCAGCTTCGCCGTCACCTGCCGGCCGTACAGGTCCTTTCGTGGGATGGCCGGCTCAGAGTGCAGGACATACCTCAGGGAGCCCGGGAGGGCTGTATCCTGTTCGTAAAGGTGTTCGATGGACGCCCGGGTGAGCATGGACCCGATCTCCTGCCCGGTCCGCTCCACCTCCGTTCTGTTCTTGACGAAATCGGCGGGGATCTCGATATACGCGCACCCGAGCGGCTCGGCGAGGCGCCAGCGTTCGAGGAGCCCGCCTCGCCGGGCTACTTCCGTGACGTTCGGGTAGATATAGTCTGCACCTGCCATGGCGATCATCTGGCTACGCCATGACCGGGTGGTACAAAAAGGTTGGGGCGGGAATGTAAGAAGTGTCTATGGGACTTGTGCCTGCGCCGGGAGACCCTGGCATTACTTGTGGTTATCGAGGGTTTGCGGGCAGACGAAGAGGATTGCTATAGGTGTATGGATGTAGGTGCAGTAGGCGCATTCGGGGTCGTAGTGCGTGCAGGAGGCGCACCCCCATTGCTCCTGTTTCGTCCCGCTCTGTTGCATCACCGCCGCAAGACCTCCGTCCCGGTCCGGCGTTTCAGGAGGGAGAATGCTGGTGTCCTTCTCCTGCAGGTCAACACGTTTCTGTAGGCTCATGACACGTGTAAGGGTTTTACCTGACTGATAGACATTAATTGCGTACATGAATATTCATCGGACTGATGAATACGGGCCCCCGTGACACTCTGGGGGCGGCATCCGTTTCCTGCCCGGTCCTTGCAGGGGAACTGCCCTGAGTGTCTGAAAATAGTTATTTTGGTGGTATCCGGAGTGGCTCAGCGTCCGCCCGGTAGTACTCAAAGACCCGTTCGCCCCAGGCGACCGCCGCCGGGTCGATGCTGACGAGGTCCGATGCGGTGTCATAGATCCCCGTATCGCGCCGGTACAGGCCGAGCGAGAGGCAGGTATCGGTCACCGTCATCCCCAGGCGAAAGGGTGAGGGGGAGACATATATGCCGGAGCGGGTGTACTCGCTCAGTGATGCGAGGATACTCCGGTACGGCTCTTCAATCAGCTTTCCGGCGAGTTCGGGAGAGACGACGAGTTCGACCGGCCTACCGTCCATGACCACCGGCGCGATCACGTCGACGTGGACCGGGCTCATGATCGAGGATACGCCGTGGATCCGCGAGGCTTTCCTGATGATATCTGCAAACGTTGCGTGCACCGCGTAGACGTCCTCTTCGACGTCTCGCACCACCACAGCGTTGTAGAGGTCCGGCAGTTCGCCCAGGAATCTATCGGGTATGCTGTCGAGCTCGTGGTCGACCCAGAACTCCCGGTGCCGGCCGAGCACTCCCATGAGCGTCACCAGCCGCTCGATCTCCGGTTCGACGAGCCTCCCGATGGGGGTGAGCGTGTAATCGCCCCGCACCTGCTCGACGTACTGCAGGGCCTCGAGCTGCCGGATCTTCGGGATGAGAGCCTGCGACGAACTCCCCGTGACATCGCGGAGGGTCGAAAGCGACCTGCTCCCGCTCCCGAGTGCGATCAGGATCTGTGTTAAGAGCCTTGAGCGGAAGATCGCCTGGATCTCCTCGTGGAACTCATCATAGATCTCAAGAGGGGAAGCGCCCGTCATTGTCCTTAACAGTTAAGGATGCCGTTCGGCGCATATGACCCTTTCCATTTGTGCGTTTCCCCGCCGTCGGCCTGTCCTTCCCGATCCGAGCGCATTTATAGCCGGCGCCCGATACCTCTTGAGGCAGCATGTCGTTCATACCCCGATACCTGGTCAGCACCGCACTCTGTGCATGCATCATAGCCTGCTTAATCATCGCAGGTTGCTCCGCCCCCACCGGGCAGCCGGAGATAGGCTCCGATCTCTCCGGCGATCTCGTCGTCCACTTCATCGACGTCGGGCAGGGCGATTCGATCCTGATCGAGTTCCGCGATAAGACCATGCTCATCGACGCCGGCGAGCGCGGGATGGGAGAGCGCGTCATCGCGTATCTCGAGGAGAGGAACGTCGAGCAGCTCGACGTGGTCGTGGCGACTCACGCGCACTCCGATCACATCGGCGGCCTTGCTGACGTCATCTCTGCCTTCCCGGTCGGCCGGTTCGTTGACGCCGCGCAGCCGCACCCTACGGCGACCTATGAGAACCTGCTCGTTCTGGTCGAAGACCTGGAGATACCGTATACGGCAGCGGAGCGCGGGCAGACGGTTGCCCTCGATCCCGACCTCGAGATCCTGATCCTGAACCCGGCCTCACAGCCGCTCGGTGACGTAAACGAGGACTCCGTCATCCTGAAGATGACGTACGGGGAGATATCGTACCTCCTTACGGGCGATGCCGGGACTCCGGCGGAGGAGAGTATGATAGAGGCCGGCCTCGATCTCGACGCCGACGTCCTGAAGGTCGGCCACCACGCGAGCCGGTATGCATCCTCGGCGGAGTTCCTCTCCGCGGTCAGCCCCGCGATCAGCGTTATCCCGGTCGGTGAGGGGAACGACTACGGCCACCCCCACGAGGAAGCGGTCGAACGCCTCGAGGCGACCGGGTCGCGCATCTACCGGACCGATCTTGACGGGACGGTTATTGTTGCCACCGACGGTCAGGTGCTTACCGTTGCGGCCGGCGAGGCACCTGCCGCCACCGTGACGGCCGGGGCAACAACCGCGGCCGCAACGGCGACCCCAACGCCCGCACCGACGACGACGCCCGCCCCCTCATCCGGCGTGTACATCGCCGGCCTCGACCTCCAGGAGGAGTGGATCGCCGTCGCGAACGCGGATGAGACGGCGGTCAATCTCACCGACTGGACGATCACCGATGAAGGGACGCGCAACACCTACACCTTCCCGATCTTTACGCTCGATCCGGGCGCAGATGTCACTGTCCACTCCGGGGAGGGCAACGACACCGCGACCGACCTCTACTGGAATCGGGGAAGCCCGGTCTGGAACAACGACGGCGACCTTGCCACGCTCGCCGACGCGAACGGTACGGTCGTCAGCACCATGGAGCGGTGATTATGCAGAATGAATCGGCCTTCCGGGCAAGCCTCGATCGGGTGGAGGAGGGCCTCGCCGTCCTCCTCCTCCGCGAGGACGAGTCGGTCCGCTTCACGATCCCCCGCTCCCTCCTCCCCCCGGATGCCCGGGAGGGCGATACCCTCGAGATCGTGATTCGCCGGGACGTCGCGGCGACAGAGGAGGCGAGACGACGGGTGGCCGAGAGGATCGCGCGGCTGCGGGTGAAGGGCGGAGACTGACTTCCCCGCCGGTCACCCCACTCCTTTATCCCCTTTTGCTCCACACAGAATCACTGATGCCGAATCGGTGCGACGTGGTCGTCGTCGGTGCGGGCCCCGCCGGGAGCACCGCCGCACGTTACGCGGCACAGGAGGGGCTTGACGTCCTCCTGATCGATAAACGGAAGATGATCGGCGTCCCCGTCTGTTGCGGGGAGTTTAACGCGTCACCGGAGGTCCTCGCGAGTGCGCTCCCGAACGCCCCCGGGCTCGATGAACTCTTCCCCGTCGACCCCGCCCTCGTCCGGCAGAGGATCCGGGAGGCCGTCGCCGTCTCCCCCGGCGGCCGGGAGTACGAGTTCGATCTTGGCGGCTACACCGTCGATAGGGATGCGTTCGACCGGCACCTTGCGGATGCGGCCGTCCGTGCGGGTGCCGTGCTCTCGCCGGATACGAAGTTCCTCGGCCGGGAAGGACGGCGGGTCAGGACCAGCCGGGGCGACGTCGAGGCCGGCGTCGTGGTCGCCGCGGACGGCCCGCTCTCCCCGGTCTGCCGCTCGGCCGGGATGGCGAGGAGCGCCGTGCTCGCCCCCGCGATCACCTGCCGGGTCGATGGGGAGTTCGGCGACCGCCTGAGGTTCTTCTTCGGAAACCGCATTGCCCCGGGAGGGTATGCCTGGATCTTCCCAAAACAGGGATGCGCAAACGTCGGGCTCGGTGTGCAGAAGAAAGACACCCCGGTTCCCGTTCTCCTGCGGGCGTTCCTTGCGCAACACGGCTTTACCGCCCGGGACGTCCAGGCCGGGTTCGTGCCTGTCTCGGGCCCCATACGGGAGACCGTCCGCGAGAACGTCCTCGCCGTCGGCGACGCCGCGGGCCACGTCGTCGCGTCCAACGGGGGAGGCATCGCGCCAGCGATGATCTGCGGCAGGCTCGCCGGGATTGCGGCGGAACGCCACCTGCTGCACGGCGAGCCCCTCGCGGCCTACGAGCGGGAGTGGCGCTCGGCGATAGGCCGGGAACTCCTTGCTGCCGCAAGAACGAAGAGGATGGCCGACCGGGTTCTCGGCTCCGATTTCTTGGTCGAACATGCCATGAGTCTGCTCGGCGGCCCCGGTATTCGGAGCATCATTGTGTTTGGCGGCCTCCGGGGGCGCTGACGGGTGCCGGGCTGCGCTTGAGGTTATGCGTTTCTCCGGGAACGGGGACCGAAACTCTTATCTTTCCCGGGTGAACTCTCACACCAATCGGAAGGTGATGAAATTGGTCGATGTGGTCAAACTTGACGGCAGGAGGGAGCCGTTCATGCGGGAGAAGGTGACCGTGAGCGCGCTCAAATCGGGAGCGCCGCCACAAGAGGCCAGAGCGATCGGGGAAGCCATCGAACGGGTCGCCTACGACGGGATACCTTCCGGCGAGATCCGGCGGCGGGTGCTCGAGCAGCTCCGCGACCGGAACCCGGAGTGGGAGGAGAACTGGCTCATGTACGACCGTGCCGTGAAGAAACGCGGGGTAGAGACGACTGCTAGAATTCCCGTCCGCTGACCTCGTCTCTTTTTTCGATCAGGATTTAGTGCCTCGGTTTTCATCGGTTCGGCATGAGGCGGCGCCTTCTCTACCTGCCAAGGATCCGGATACCCGCCGATTGGAGGGAAAGCCGCCGTAACAGGACGGTCGGCCGCCCGCTTCCATCCCCCCGGTGCGAAGGTATATCTACTGATCCGCGCCCATACTAGTCTTGTATTGCCATATTGGGTCCAGAAATCAAAGAATTGGAACGGTCATAACATGGCCGCTTTCGGTTCTGCCATATAACCCGGACCCGTTCGGCAATCAAAATCAGCAGATTGGCACGATGTTCCACCCGCCTTTGAACCGGTTCCCGATTGATTCGGGAGCCCGCGGCGTGGGCACGCCAGCAGGCGATATGTATGCCGACAAGTGATTCAGAAGACGATACACCCTCAAGTAGTAACCAAACAGAAGGAACAAAGATACTCCTCGCCGATCCGAAGACCGCGATCCTCCGGCTCTCCCTGCCGATGATGGTCGCCATGACCCTCATGACCCTCTACAACGTCGTCGACGCGTTCTGGGTCTCAGGTCTCGGTGCAGACGCTCTTGCCGCCGTCGGGTTCTCATTCCCGCTCTTCATCATAACCATCGGGTTAGCGAGCGGGCTCGGCACCGGTGGCGAAGCGGCGCTCTCGCGGATGATCGGCGCCCGCGACCGGGCCGGCGCGAGCAGTGTTGCGATGCACACCATCCTCCTGATGACCGTGCTCGCCGTCGCCGTCACCGTCCCGCTCTTCCTCTTCGCCGGGGACCTCTTCGTCCTCATGGGAGCAGGCGACGCCGTCGGTCTTGCCACCGAGTATGCGCGGATCCTCTTTATGGGGACGTTCGCCCTCCTCTTCGGGGAGGTCGCCTACGCGCTCATGCACGGCGAAGGAGACGCAAAGCGGACCATGTACGCCATGGCGGCAGGAGCGGTCGCAAACATCATCCTCGACCCGGTCCTGATCTACACGCTCGATATGGGGATCGCCGGCGCAGCCTGGGCGACCATCCTCGCCGAGGTCATCGCCGCCGTCCCGATGGTCTACTGGCTTTTCGTGAAGCGAGACACCTACATCTCTCTGTGCTTCCGGGAGTTCTCGCCCGACCCCGCAATCGTGCGGAACGTCCTGCAGGTCGGTCTCCCCGCCGCGGCCGAGCAGCTGGCCCTCGCACTGATGGCCCTGGCCTTGAACGGCGTCATCATTCTGATATCGAGCACCGATGCCGTTGCGGTCTACTCGGTCGGGTGGCGGGTCGTGAGCATCGGTTTAACACCGATCCTCGCCATATCGTCGGCGGTGGTCGCGGTGACCGGCGCCACCTACGGGGCCCGGGCGTACAGTAAGATGGAGTCCGCGCTCAGGTTCGCTGCGAGACTCGGGCTCGGCATCGGGCTCGGGCTCGCCGCGGCCACGTTCATCTTTGCTCCCCGGATCGCCGCAATCTTCACGGCATCGGGCGATGCTGCCGGGATCGTCCCGGAGTTGACGACGTACCTCCAGGTCATGAGCCTCGTCTACCCCATGGTCGGGTTCGGGCTCTTCTCGGCGTCGTTCTTCCAGGGAACGGGCCTGGGCGCACGCTCCCTGACCATCACGGTCCTGCAGAACGTCGTTCTTTCGATCCTCTTAGCCTGGGTATTTGCCATCGACCTCGGGCTCGGCCTCTCCGGTGTTTGGTGGGGGGTTGCTGCAGGGAACGCGATCGGCGCGGTGCTCGGGTATGCCTGGGCGCGCCGGTACTCGGCAGGGCTCATCGTCAGGCAGGCGGCTGCAGCGGCGGTGTGAGGATATCAATCCTCATATCCGTCGGCCGTTGTGTGCACCACTTCACGCAGCGTAAACTTTAACGATGCTCCGAGGTCCGGCCTCCCCTCCACCCGATCCTCGACCCAGATCCTGCCTCCGTAACGCTCGATGAGCATCCCGACGATATACAGGCCGAGTCCTTCGCCGCACCCCTGTTCCCTGCCCTGCTTGAAGCGATCGAAAACTGTCTCTTTCATCTCGTCGGGGATTCCGGGGCCGGTATCCTCCACGGTCACCACCACCGTGTGGTCCTCTTCGAGATCATCCTCGACCCGGATCGTTATTTCGCCATCCGGCCCCCCGAACTTGACGGCGTTCCCGATGAGGTTTGTGAAGATCTCGGGCAGCAGGTCGTCGGCCCAGATCTCCGCCGACGCATCCTCAAACGAGACGCCCGCTTCCGGGGTACGGGCGAGCGACGCCCTGATCACGTGGCTGAGGTGGACCGGTTTCAGGTCGGGCGGCTCCTGGTGTATGCGGCGGATGGTCGAGACGTTCTGGAGGATACCGGTGCTCTTCCGAACACATTCCTTGAGTTTCCTTGCATACTGCGCGGCGTCTCCCTTCAGCATATCGAGCAGAAGGTCGCAATAGAGGTTCGCAACGTTCTCCGCGTTCTTGATGTCGTGGGTCATGACGTCCAGGTAGAGGTTCGTCTCGCGGTGGGCCGCTTCCAGCCGCTTGTGGAGCACGCTCCGGAGAACGCCTGAGCCGATCTCCTTCCCGATTGCTTCAAGAAGACGGCATTCCTCGTCCCGAAGCCCCTCCTTCGTTCTGCTCCCGAGGAAGAGCGCACCGACCACGACCGATTCTGCGAGGATCGGGATGCAGGCAAGCGTGGAGACCCCGAGTGACGAGAGGATCTCTTCCTCGATGGTGCCCCCTTCCCCCCCTCGCTCGAGGTAGCGCGGCTGTCCGGCCACGAAGACAAAATTCCAGGGCCAGTGATGGACTTTTATAGCCCTGTTGCGGGCAAGGTAAGTCTTCGGGACAGCGTGGTGGTAGCGCGTGAGTGCCAGTGTCCGCTCCGGGTTTAAGAGGTAGGTCAGTCCCAGGTCGAAGTCGAGCAGCTCCAGTGTCTTTGAGAGCGATGCTTCGAGCAGTTCGTCGAGCGAGAGGGACGACGCGGATACTCCCATGATCTGGTTAAGGACCAGAAGTTGTCTGTTCGAGGAGAGCAGCCCTTCGTCCGTCGGCCTCCGTTCGGTGACGTCGCGCATACACAGCACCCACATCCCTGCGAACGGCTCCTGCCGTATCTTCCGGCTGGAGTAGACGAATCGCCGTTCTTCTCCCCGGGCGTTCTGCACCAGAAGTTCGAGACCGGGTATCTCACTCCCGTCACGCACGGTGGCGAGGAGTCGCCCGGCATCCTCCCTTCTTCCTTGCAGGAGCGGCACCAGGTGCGTATCGAAAACCTGCCCGGCATCCGATCCCAGGATCTCTTCTTCGCGCGCTGAGAGGATATCCATCGCGTACGTGTTTGCCCAGGCCACCTGCATATCCTGGTCGAGCACGATGGTGCCTACTCCGGGCTCGTCAAGGATCTGAAAAGTCTCTCTTGGTCGGGTAAATCTCGAACCTGCTCTACTCATATGAGTTTCTTGCCCCCTTGATGTTTTTATCCTGTAAAAATTATATAAGTGATTCATATCCCGGGTAATAAGTGATTTGCGGTGACAGCCCGGCTTCAGCTGGATTGCCTGCAGTATCTACGGCTGCTCAAACACCCCTATGGACATGTTAAAAGCCACTCCCAGCCTTTTGGATCGTCCTCTCTCGCACTCACCACACCCGCCCTGCCGTGGAGGGGAGCGCGCGCCTTTGTGCCTCACCTCCTGTAGGTCGCTTAAAGAAGCCCTATGCGGGTGAGTATAGGTGAGAGCGACGTCATGTGGCCCTGGATGTAGACTGTCTCGCGCGGGTCGGCGCCCATCGCGAGCGCCAGAAGCTCGGTGATATGAAGTACCGGCACCCCCATGTGGTCGTACACCAGCTCGCATCCCGGGCAGTCGACGACCATCACATCCAGGCGGTGCTGCATAAAGTCCTGGTAAACGAGCCGGTTCAGTGCGGAGAGTTCGCGGGGCCGGCCTTTCTGGTGCCGGTCGAAGAGGTTCTTGACCCCGCCGCAGCAGTACTGCTCCATCACGCTCCGGGTGACCCGCGCCCCGGTGACTGCCGTGAGGTTCTGCAGCCCCGGCGGGATGGCGAGGGTGCCGTTCATCTTCCGGTAATGGCAGCTGACATGCACCCCGACGCGCAGTCCCGAGAGCCGCGTCTCAATGAGCTTTCTCAATTCATCGAGATAGAGGGGGTAGAGGTCGAGGACGTTCGCCACGGAAAACAGCGCTGGATCGCTCACTTCCCGCCTGATCCTGCCCAGCGCCTCGTTCACCGCTGCCCGGTTTTCGTGCCCGGAGAGCAGTTCCAGTGCGGCCACATACGAGTCGCTGCAGGTTGGGCAGATCCCGGTGACGGGGATACCTTCGCCGGGTCCGCACGCGTCCTGGATGACGCTGAGGTTCCGGGCGGTGAGGAGCAGCCGGTCCGCAAAGCCGGCGCCGCCCATGTAGTGCGGGGCACCCCCGCAGCAGGTCTGCAACTTCGAGGTTGTATACCGGATGCCAAGCGCGGTAAGGATCTTCTTCTGCGAGAGGTCCGCTCCGGGGTAGTTGAAGGCGCAGCAGGATTTGAGGTGAAAGACCCGGTCCGGTCGGGTGAGCGGCCGTTTTGGTGCAGGATGTCCGGGTGGGGAGAAGACCGACGCCTTGAGGGGGTGGAGCAGCAACCTCCGGACTTCGTCAACCGCTCTGGCATCTGCTGGAGATGGATGCCGGATAATTTTTGCAACGAACTTTCCGAACCGGCCGCTGCTGACGTAGACCGGGAGAAAGGCCTGGGGGGGAAGCCCTCCCCGGTCGAGGAGCATCTTTCGAAAGACTGGCTGTAGATGCTCAGTCTCGTATACGGCATTGATGATCCCGCCGATGCTGACGGATCTCGGGCAGACCGTCTCGCAGGAGTAGCACTGGACGCATTCGGAGAGGTTGAGCTCCGGACGCCTGCCTGCCTGGAGGGCCGCGGTCACCTTCCGTGCAAGGTATCCCTGGTCTCCGTTTGCTCCGGGATCGTTGATCCGTGCGGGGCAGTGCGGCGTGCAGGAGCCGCATGCGTTGCAGAGCTGGAAGTTCTGGAATCTCGGATCCTCTTCGTGCAGCAGCCGGTGGACGACCCCCTCCGTGATCGCGTGCCGGATTACCGCCTGGTCCGTCTCCGGGAGCCCTCTACCAAGCATAACCGATCCCTATGCCGGCCGGATACACGTGCAGTTTGCCCGGAGGGCGGTACGACCGGCAGCATGCTCCTTCGAGAGTCATCCCCCCGTACATACGGGAGAACGGGGTCCGCTCTTCCCCCGGAGAGCAGGCACAGCTAAAACTAAGAGTGTGACACCTTTGGTATCGATCCATTCCTTCCCCCTTCCTGATAACGTTGTCTGGACAACCCTCTTGTGGTGACTACATAAGTGTTTGGATGCGGGGGAATCCGCGTGGCCCTGGCGGCTAAACCTTTCCCGGGCTATCGGAAGATGAAGGCTGAGGCGCACTCCGGGACCAGAATGCGCTTATCCGCTGCGTCCTCCCGGAGGAAAAAAGAGTTAAAGGTTTTCCAGCCGCTTGTTCACCATATCCCAGTTCACGACGTTCCAGAATGCGTCGATGAACTGGCCCCGGTTGTTCTTGTGATCGATATAATAGGCGTGCTCCCAGACATCGAGCACCATCAGGATGCGAAACGTCGGGTAGACATGGTTGTTGTGCTTCTCGATCTGCATGATCATGGGGCGGTCCGTCATGGTGCAGTACGCCAGTGCCGCCCACCCGGACCCCTCGACGCTTGCGGCTGTCTTCGTGAACTCAGCCTTGAACCGGTCAAAGGAGCCCCATTCCTGGTCGATCCGGTCTGCAAGGGCGCCACCCGGAGTCCCGCCGCCACCCTTACCGGCCGGGGCCATGGTCGGCCAGAAGAGGTCATGCAGGACGTGGCCGCCGATGTTGAACGAGAGTTCCTTTAGGAGCGCTTTCATGTCAACTTCGGTGCCTTCCTGCCGCGCCTTCTCCAGTTTCTCAAGGTCGGTGTTCGCCCCGGTTACGTAACCCTGGTGGTGCTTGTCGTGGTGCAGGGAGAGTTGCTCCTTTGAGATATACGGTTCGAGAGCGTCGGGTGCATAAGGCAGAGGCGGCAGCTCATACTTCTTCAACGGTGCAGTTGTCATCTTCTGTACAGCCATAAGTACCAAACATCAGAAGGAAAGTGATCTATTTCATAGTGTCGGTTGCCGGAGGCTGTGCGGCGTGCCGGTCCTCCGCGCCCTCAACCATCCTGATCTGTCCGGATGCCAGGGTCCGGGTCTATCCGGCCGTGCCTGCATGCAGGGCTTCTTGATAGGGTAAAAGGCGGGTACTTCCTTGCACGTCCGGGAATATCAGTATGGGGCGTATCGGGGTTCTGGAGGGATTGCGTTGCAGGCCGTATCCGCAACCTTTAAGTAAGCCAGTATGATGGATGGTATCCCAACTGCCTCGCACGTTCCGTTGCTCCCGGTACCGGGTCGCGGTCCCGTCATACATTCACGAGGCTTCTCTGCACGATAGCATCCAGACGGCGGTGGACCCTCATGAAGACTGCAGCACGTATCTCACTCTTTACCGCCACGCTCATGGTGCTGCTCATGTTCGTCCTCTTCCGGGACCTCTCCCTCATATTCACCGGCGAGGAATGGAGCCTTTTTGCGAGAATCCTCTCCCTTTTCCTCGTTGCCGTCACTGCGTTCGGGGTGATCCAGTTCATGAGTTATGCTGATCACCTTCTGCGGTCGCTCTACGCCTATACGGAACGCCTTATACCGACGCAAAAGATAGGTGCGGCCCCCTGCCACGTTGCGGTCTTCATCCCGGTCTACAACGAGGACCCCGGTGTGGTCGAGTCCTGCGTTCGGGCGTGCACGGGGATTTCTTATCCGGATGTGCGTATCTTCCTTCTCGACGACTCTACAGATGCGCGAAAACGCACGGCAATGCAGGATATGTGCTACCGGTATAACCTCCACTATGTCCACCGCGACCACAGAAGCGGTTTTAAAGCCGGAGCGATTAACCATGCCCTCTCGTTTCTCGATGGCGATACACCGTATCTCCTGGTCATCGACGCCGACCAGAAGGTGAAGCCGGCGATCCTCACCGACCTCATCCCGATCCTTGAGGCCGACCCTGCTATATCTTTCGTCCAGACGCCCCAGTTCTTCCGTTCGGAACCCCACGACCCGATAAGCGTCACGTTCTCCTATCAGCAGCATATCTACAACAAGCACGTCTGCCGGGGTCTTTCCGTCAACCGTACCGCCATGTTGACCGGCTCAAACTGCGTCTTCCGGGTGAGCCATCTTGCCGCCATCGGGGGAATGGACGAGGAGTGCATCGCCGAAGACATCGCCACCTCTTTTACGTTTCATCTCCGGGGATGCCGGGGGATCTTTCTCGATACAGTGTATGCCGAGGGTGTTGCGCCGCCGAACCTCGCTGCGTACTTCACGCAGCAGTTCCGCTGGGCATACGGAAACACCCAGCTCCTCGGGACCATCCTCCGGCAACTTGTGGTGCAACCGGGAAGCATGACCTCGCTACATTGGCTTGAGTTCGTCGTTACGGTCTCGATCTATCTGCTTGGTGGGGTGAACGTGGTGCTCTTCCTCCTCCCCGTCGCCACGCTGATCTTCGGTGTCCCGATCCTCCCCGTATGGCTCCCTCCGGTCTTTGCCGTGGTGCTCGCGGTGGTGATCGCGATCCAGGTCATCATCAGCATCCGGGAGCGGCAGTACTCCCTGCGCGACCTCGCATTCTCGCAGGCGATCTTCAACACGCTTGCGTTTGTATACGCCCGGGCTATCTGGTATGCCGTCTCTGGAAAACGCCTGCCGTTTGTGGTGACGCCGAAGGTGCTTTCAGGGTCTGCCGGCGGGTCCCGGGTCCGGATAGCACCGGTCCTTCTTGTAATTGCAGCCGTTCTGGTATCGATGGCTGTTGGCATTGTGCGGTTCGTCTCGGAGGGACCGGATTCCGGTGCTGCAATCCCGCTCTTCTGGGCCTGCTATACGCTGACTGTTCTCTCGTCGTTCCTGGTGGTCTGGCACAAGGACAGCAGGCGGGTGTCCGGAGACGGTGTTGACTGACCGTCCTGGTATTCCGGGATACGGGCGGCCGGAGAGCATCAAAAAGAGTAATTGTTCTGAGAGAGGCCTTACCGGAACCTCTGCCAGAGAATTCTTCCCATCACCCGGAAGGTGAAGTCGAGTTCCTCAAAGAGCGGGATGTCGTTTTCCTTGAGGATCTTGCGGCCCCGCTCCATGGAGCCGCCGCCGAGCAGCGTCGCGACGATCATGTTCTCGGTCTTCTCCGAGAACCTGATGATCTGGTTTGCCAGCTGCTCTGAGCCGATGACGAGGTTCGGGAACCCGACCACGAACGCGATGTCCCAGCAGTCCTGGTGCTTGGCGAGCACGCTGAATACCTGTTCGAACCGCTTTTCGTTGGCGTCGCCGAGAAGGTCGATCGGGTTGTTCTTGTTCCAGAAATCAGGCAGGAGGTCGTTGAGTTCCTTGAGGACCTTCGGCGGCAGGCTGATCAGGTCGATGCCGTAGCGTTCGGCGTAGTCGGAGGAGAGAACGGCGAAACCACCGGCGTTCGTGATCACGACTGCCCGCTTGCCGCGGGGGTAGCCCTTCGGGCTCGACAGCATCTCCGCAACCTGGAACGTGCCGGTCAGGGTGTGGACGGGGATCACGCCGGATTCACGGAAGGCTTCCATGTAGACGTCGTACGACCCTGAAAGCGAACCCGTGTGGGACGAGGCCGCCTGCTGCCCTTTCACCGACGAACCGGACTTGATCGCCACAACGGGTTTGGTCTTCGAGACCTCGTTGACCACCTTCATGAATGTCTTGCCGTCCTGGATCTCCTCGATGTAGAGAATGATGCCTTTGGTCTTGGGGTCACGCTCCACGAACCTGAGGTAGTCGATGAAGTTGAGGTCTGCCTGGTTGCCCACCGAGACGACGGCGGAGAACCCGATGTCCTGCCGGATGCTCCAGTCGACCACCGTGTTGACGATAGCCCCGCTCTGGGAGATGAAGGCGATGTTGCCGGGTTTGGGGGACTCGTGAACGTAGGTGGTGTCGATGCCCTTTGGGGGGATGATCAGCCCGAGGCAGTTCGGGCCCACGATCCGCGTGCCGTAACCCTTTGCGATCTGGAGGACGCGGTCTTCAAGCGCCTTTCCACCCTCTCCGGTCTCCTTGAACCCGGCCGTGATGATGACCGCCATGGAGACGCCCTTCTGCCCGCACTCCTCGATCACGCTCGGGACGTGCTTTGCCGGGACGGTGATGACCGCCATATCGACGGGATTCGGGATATCGAGGATAGAAGCATACGCTTTGAGCCCCTGCACTTCCGGACGCTTGTTGTTCACCGGGTAGAGCTGCCCCGGGAAGTGGAGGAGGTTATGCATGATGGCGTAGCCCATCTTCTTGGGTTCGGACGATGCTCCGATGACCGCTACCGACCGGGGGGTGAAGTACTCGATCGGCACGAAGGGCCGCTCTTTTGCCACCTTCTCGACTGCCTCATCATCGACGAAGATACGGGCATCGACGATGCAGGCTCCTGACTCGTAGAGCCGGATCGGGTTGATGTCGAACTCCACGATGTTGGTGTTCTCGGCGAAAAAACAGTTGATCGCCCACATCACCTGAACGAGCGTCTCCTCGTCTCGTGGTTTCGTCCCCCGGTAACCCTGGATTATGGGGTAGCCGTGGATCTCCCTGACCATGTCCCGGATGATCTCCTCGGTGACCGGCAGGATCCGCAGGGTGACGTCCTTCATCAGCTCGACGAGGGTGCCGCCCATACCGAAGGTGAGCACTTTCCCGAACGCCGGGTCGGTCTTCCCGCCGATGATCAGTTCAAGCCCCGGCGCCGCCTGCTGCTCGACAATAACGCCCTTGATCTCGGC
>Ga0265294_10001862_pt1 | contig 28156 bp, 18 predicted proteins | sample MunlanPumphouse3_FD_192504 | JGI IMG/M metagenome (GOLD analysis project Ga0265294, IMG submission 192504) | Groundwater microbial communities from a municipal landfill in Southern Ontario, Canada - Pumphouse #3 | ecosystem: Environmental > Aquatic > Deep subsurface > Groundwater | place...
AGATATCTTCAGTTTGATTCTGGCAAATCTTGACACACAGGAACGGGATATTGTGGAGCAGAAGTTTGCCCGGGCCAAAGAAATGCGCTTTGAGCATAGCACCGAAGAGCCTGTGGAACCAGAGCCAGAACCAGAACCAGAGCCAGAGCCAGAACCTGAGCCTGAACCATCGAAAGAGGTAGAAAATGCCTGATCAAAGCATGCACGGAACCACCATCCTGGGCTTTCACCGCAAAGGCAGAACCGCCATCTCAGGAGATGGACAGGTTACCCTGGGAGACACAGTGGTCAAAGCCAAAGCCGTGAAAATCCGCAGGATCTATGATGGTAAAGTAATCATTGGTTTTGCCGGAGCTACAGCCGATGCCTTTACGTTGTTTGAGAAATTTGAAGAAAAGCTGAAATCAAACAAGGGCAACCTGCGCAAAGCAGCCGTTGATCTTGCCAAAGAATGGCGGCAGGACAAGTATCTCAGACGTCTGGAAGCCATGCTGATTGCGGGTGATAGCAGCGGTATTCTGATGATCAGCGGTGTTGGAGATGTAATGGAACCCGATGATGGATTGATCGCCATCGGAAGTGGAGGAAACTACGCCCTGGCTGCAGCTCGTGCCCTGGCAACCAATACCAAAATGAGTGAAGAGCAGATCGTTCGCGAAGCCCTGCGCATTGCCGGAGAGATCTGTATATATACAAACGATCAATGCATCGTGGAGGTGCTTTAGAGTGCTGGACCCCAAAATATTAACCCCCAAACGTATAGTGTTTGAACTGGATAAATATATCATCGGGCAGGCTGCAGCCAAGCGTAGCGTAGCCATTGCCCTCAGGAACCGCTGGCGCCGTCAACAGGTTGGTGGAGAAATGGGGCGCGAGATCGTTCCCAACAACATCATCATGATTGGTCCCACCGGCGTAGGTAAAACCGAGATTGCCCGACGCATCGCCAGATTGGTCAATGCTCCTTTTATCAAGGTTGAAGCATCTAAGTTTACCGAAGTGGGCTATGTAGGTCGAGACGTTGAATCCATGATTCGCGAACTGATGAACTATGCAGTTGCCCAAACCCGGCAGATCATGGTTGACGAGGTGCGGGAGCTTGCCCATCAAAGGGCTGTGGAGAATGTACTTGATATCCTGATGCCGAAACGTAAGGGGAAACAGAACAGTCTCTCCGAAGATGATCTGGCCAGACAGGCACGCAGCCGTGAGAAAATGCTGGAGAAACTGCTGAGCGGTAAGCTCGATAGTCGTGAAATAGAAATCGATGCCAGCGATGATCCAGCTCCCAGCCTGGAGATAATGAGCAACTTCTCTTTGGAAGCTTTGGAGTTTGACTTCAGCGATATGCTGGCAAATATCATACCCGGACGCCTCGGAAACAAGAAACAGCGCACTACCGTGAAAGAAGCCCTGACTAAGTTTCACGAAAGAGAAATCAATAAACTGGTTCCCCGGGATAAGGTTGTTGAAGCAGCACGGCAGGCTGTTGAAGAGAATGGCATTGTCTTTATTGATGAGATAGACAAGATCGCCAGCACGGATCACAAGGGCGGGATTGATGTATCCCGTAGTGGTGTCCAGAGGGACTTGCTCCCCATCGTTGAGGGCAGTACAGTACCCACCAAGTTTGGTCCCATTGAGACATCTCATATCTTGTTCATAGCAGCGGGAGCTTTTTCCATCGCAAAACCCAGCGATCTGATTCCTGAATTGCAGGGGCGCTTCCCGATCCGGGTGGAGCTGAACAGCCTTAGTGAAGAAGATTTCACCCGCATCCTCAAAGAACCGGAGAATGCCCTCACCAAGCAGTATAGGGAGCTTTTTAATACTGAAGGCGTAGCTATGTCATTCACCGATGGCGCCATTGCCGAGATTGCCAGGTTTGCGGCTCTGGCCAACGAGAAGATGGAAGATATCGGAGCCAGGCGTTTGCATACAATCATGAATGCCTTGCTGGATGATTATCTCTTTGATATGCCTGATTCCAAGCTGAAGCAGGTGTCAATTAGTAAAAGCCAGGTGACTAAGCGCCTGAATCCCGTGATCGAGAGCGAGGATCTCTCCCGGTTCATCCTCTGATGTTTAAGTTTCTCAAAAAGACCTTTGTTTCACTTTCTATTAGAAACTACAGGCTGTTCTTCTGGGGGCAGCTCTTGTCCCTGATCGGAACCTGGATTCAGCGCACCACCATGAGTTGGTTTGTATATCGGCTTACCAATTCTGCAATGATCCTGGGTCTGGTTACATTTCTTTCGATGATACCCTCCGTGTTTATCTCCCCATTTGTGGGAGCGATGGCCGATCGCTGGAACCGGCATCAAGCCATTATCTACACCCAGATTGCCTTTTTTGTACAGAACACCATCCTGGCAATCCTGGTGCTTAGCAATGTTATCTCCAAGGATTTTGTTTTACCCATCTTTATTTTGGCCTTGATGCAAGGGATCATTGAAGCGGTTGACTCTCCGGTCAGGCAAGCCCTGCTAATTGATCTGGTTGGCGACAAGAAAATGCTGCCCAATGCCATTGCAACTAATAGTGCGATGTTTAATGGAGCTCGATTAATAGGTCCGGCAGTGGGCGGATTGCTGATCATGCTCTTCAGCGAAGGCGTGTGCTTTGCCATCAATGCAGCCTCATATCTGCCAATAATCATCTCGCTGCAATTTATCAGGGTTAGCTATCCCGAGCTTCGACCTGCCACTCAATCTGTCATCAAGAAGATTGCCGCGGGTTGGAAGTATGCATATCAAAGCTTCCCAATCCGGTTCCTGATCTCCAATCTAGCCGTTTACACCCTCTTCGGTTACAGCTACTCAACCCTGATTCCCATGTTTGCCAAGGATGTCCTGGGCGGAAATAGCTCCACTCAGGGGCTGTTGATGTCCACCGCTGGCATTGGAGCGTTGGCAGGAGCCATTATCCTGGCCTCAAAAAGCAGCATTCGCGGGTTACAAATCCGGCTGGTAATGGTCGGCCTGATAGCAAGCGCTGGGTTGATCGTCTTCTCCAGAAGTTCAACCCTGTTTCTCAGTATGTTGATGATGCTCTTCATCGGATTCGGGATGATGATGAATACTGCCACAACCAATACCCTGATCCAATCCATTGTCTCCGATGAAATGCGTAGCCGGGTCTTGAGTGTTTACACGATGAGTTTTATGAGTATGACACCTTTTGGGGGGCTATTGGCGGGAACCCTTGCTGCCAATCTGGGACCCCAGATTGCCCTGCTGGTCAGCGCCAGTATCTGTATGATCTGGAGTTTCAATGGCTTGCGTCTCTTGCCCCGTTTCACCAGGGATATGCTAAAAATGCTGGTGTCAAACTCCAATAGCGCAGCCTATCGTAGCCCTCGTTTGAGGTATAATCCATGAGCCGAATCTTCTGGCATTTGGGAAGCTGTAATCCGGATTACCGCACGATTATGAAGCGGCACACGGATTTTGAGCTGGGTAACCGGATCATCCCCAGTTCCCAGACTGTGATTGCTGAACAAACACATTCCAATCTAGTTCATATCTGTTCCGAGGGAGATTCCGGAGCGGGCTTTGCAAATCATCCTCAGATAGCCATTGCCGATGGATTGATCACCAATATTCCAAATCAATATCTATTGATTCGCACTGCTGATTGCACCCCCATTCTATTGTTTGATGAGGAGCAAAAGGTTGTGGCAGCTTTGCACAGCGGCAGGGAAGGAACCAGACAGAATATCGCCGGATCTTGCATTGATCTGATGATCACTCACTATCACTGCAATCCTGACAGGATCATTGCGTATATCGGGGCTGGAATCTGTGAAACCCACTATGAAGTTAGCGAAGATATCTACACAGAGTTCAACAACACTATTCTGGAACAAGGGTTCTCCTCCTGCACCAATCAGCACAGGCATTTAAACATCCGAACCACAATTTTTCAACAGTTGATCAGGGCCGGATTGAAGTTCATCAATATCGAAAACGTGCAGATCTGCACCTATGAAGATCCCGGGTACTTTTCCTTCCGCCGGGATGGGACAAAAAACCGTCAGATAAACCTTATCGGGATCATCGATGAATAAAGTATTAAAAAACAAAAGCGGCAATGTGATTTTGGAGCTGCGACAGGATACCGGATCCGCCTGGCTGACAATCAGACGCAGCACACGTTTGATTGACGAACAGGATATTCTGGATTTACTGGATGAAGCCGGCATCAAAACGGGATTTGATGAAGCCCTCCAATTGATGCGAAAGCGGGGGCTGGAAAAGGAGTATGATATTCCTTTTCCCATTGCGGTGAGCCATACGGAAGAACAGCAGCGGGAAGTAAAGATCAACTACCATTTTGATTTAAGCCTGGATGCCGAAGGCATGGAAAACCTGAAGCTACAGGATCTTGCCCAGCTTTCTTATGCCCAGGCCGGAGATTGCCTGGCAAGTTATTCGGATAACATTTTTGAACGCGAAGGAAGCATCTATGACATCTTTGGCGAACTGATCACACCTCTGCAAATTGATGAAACCGAAGCTGTCAAACAGGCCGGGATCAACGTGCGATATGCCGACAATGAGTTCATTGCTGAAACTACTGGATATCCTTATCTGGACTCCATGGGCAGAATATGCATCCTCAGTGAACTGATGCTACGCGCGGAGAGCTGTACTAATGAGGCCTTAATCCGCAGTCCTCTTGCTCTTAAGATCACTGGTGATATCGAAAATTGCAACATCGCGGTAGCCAATAATCTTCAGATCATCGGCAATGTTCGTAATTGCAGCATCCACTGCGACAAGGATCTTGTGATCCAGGGTATGATTCAGGAATGCCGGAATCCTGGAATCCAGGTATTGGGATCACTGAGAGTGCAGAGCATCGCCAATTCACGTATCCTGGTTCGTGAAGATATCCATTTCGAAAGTGAAATCATTAACTGCCAGATTGCCTGTGATGGCAGCATCTTTGGCCTAAGTTCGGATTCAACTATCACTGGTGGTATCTCTCAGGCAGGCAATGATATCAGGATCGGTATCGCCGGAGGCGAGGATGACACCGAGATTGAGATCGCTATTAGTCCCTTTTATCGGAGCCTGCTGATGCAGATGACCAAGGAATTAGTTCGCTACAAGGAAGATGAAGATGAAGAGGCCGTGCAGGATTTACGCACACGGATATCACGCTGCGAGACAGAATTGGATAATCAGTTGAATAGTTTCCTGAAACGCTCTACAGATCAGAAAAAGACTGTAGTCGTTTCGTCCACAGTACATCCCAAGACTCTGTTTCGCATCCTGAAACACGTGTATCAAATCAAGACTGCCCAAAATGGCATTGAATTAGTTGAAAAAGACTGAGTTTTATTTGGAGAATCTATGACTTTCAGAGTGTATCTATTGCTGTTGGCTGCAGCGTTGCTAATGAGCTCACTAAATGCTCAGATCCCTGGCTTTGCCAAAGATCCCGCCATCTCAGCAGATGGGAAGCAGGTCTGTTTTGTATTTGATGATGATTTGTGGCTGGTTCCGTTTCAGGGAGGTATTGCGCGGCGCCTGACCAATACTCCCGCCCCTGAATGGAGTCCCCAGTGGTCGCCCGACGGCAAATGGATTGCCTTCAACTCCAATCGCGAAGGACAAAGCTATCCCTATCTGATCTCCAGCAAGGGTGGAGAAGCAAAAGTTATTATCCGTGAAAGCTATAGCATTACAGATTGGTTCAAGGATAGCAAAAATCTACTGGTGTTGCGGAATGGTTTTGAATGGGGTTCCTCCTTTTACAAGCTGCCAATCGATGGTAGCAGGCCGGTTCTGATTGCTGAGTTTGGTGCAGTATTCGCATCACTCTCTCCGGACAACAAGAGCATCGTCTTTGCTCGTTATGGTGATGCCCATCGCGAAGGCTACACAGGCAGCTTGAATGGTGATCTGTGGAAACTGGATATTGCCTCCAGGCAGTATAGCCGGCTAACCAAAACTGAATATACAGAGCGTTATCCCCGCCACTCGCATACATCTAACTCTCTTTACTACTGCTATTCAGATTCTGAACGCTTTCAACTGTATCGGGCAGAAAAGATGAAGTTTTCCAAACCTGTGCAGATCAGCAGATTGTCCCAATTCAGCGCTCGCGATATCTCGATTGCCCGCAGTAATGACCGCATTGTCTTTGAACACTTTGATGAGATCTACAGATATGATCCCGATGCTGCCCCGCAAAACAGGATCAGCAAGCTGGATATCGTTATTGCCGAGGATACCTGGCAATTTAGTGCGGTTGAGAGCAAGATGAATGGCAATATGGATGATTACAATGTTTCGGATGATGAGCTTCTTATTGCTTATAACTATCTTTATGACAGTTTCCTGGTCCCCCGCAAAGGGGGAGAATCCCGCCAACTGACCTATGATCATAGCGGCTGGTCTTCATTGAACTTCATTGATACCCGCAAACTGCTGATCAGCAAGCTGGACAAAGGTAAAGACAGGCTTTTTACTGCAGAAGTGGATTCCGTGCTAAGCTTGAAGCCTTATGAATGGTTTGGCGGTGACAGCCTCTTTGTGGAGTTGCTCAACAAGGATACCAGAGGTCGCTGGCAGATGCATTACAGGGACTATTCCAGAAGCGGAAGAATTGCCGTTGCAGACTCCGGATTTGTGAACCTGCGTCCGATCAACACCCCCTGGGTAGTGACATCCAATTTTGCCATCAATCAGGCCGGTACCCATGCAGTTTACTGTATCCTGCGTGATGATAATTACATGCGGGAGCTCTATCTATACGATTTTGAGCAGGATTCTCATCAAAGAATCCTGGTGGATGACACCTATATCACCTACATCGGATGGACTCCTGACGAACGTTCTCTGCTCCTGACCCGGGGCGGAAGTATTTATCGTCTGGATTTGGTACCCCGTGATGAATTTGAGTATGAGACCGATCACTGGCGGGAAATCCTGGAGGCTGATCTTTCCAGTTCCAGGCCTGAAGCAAGAGACACTTTGGAGCATAAAAACGATTCTGAAGGAACCGATCCGGAAGAAGAGCAGGATCTCTTTGTAATCGACGTCAGCGATATCAATGGCTCCGTGCAGGAACCAAGCCCAGCCCCGATCCCCAAGTTTGAGATTGTGTGGGAAGGCATTGATAAAAGACTCTTCCCCATCTTCTCCAGTCCGGGATCATACCTCCAGGTGTTACGCACTCTGAGTGATTCGACCTTCTTGTACATTGAACGACCTTTAGCTGATACCGGTGATGTGCTGCTCAAAAAAGGTGATGTCTACGGCAAGAAAAGCACCAATGAGTTCAACTTGGGCAAGGATGCGCGAAACCTGAAACTGATCCACACAAACCTCTATTATCAGCAACAGGGAGCTTTGAAATCCTACAATACTGCTGGCACCAAGAAACAGGAAATCAAGATTTCCCTTGATTACGGCTATGACACTCTGGAACTCAACAAACGAGTGTTTGAACAGGCCTGGGGTGCTTTTGGCGATAATTTCTATGATCCCTCCATGCATGGTCTGGATTGGAATGCCATATATGAAAAGTACCGGCCATATGCTGACAAAGCACGCAACATCAATGAGATCGGCAGCATCATTGATGAGATGATCGGTGATGTCAATGCATCTCACACCCGATTCTATCCCCGATCTGAAGAAGGCATCCCTTACAAGCCCAGTGCACATCTGGGCCTTGATCTGGATTACAGCCAGCAAAGCGAAGAGGGAATCCTGATCACCCGGGTATATCCCACAACCCGCCTGGCAAGCTTTTACAAAGTAGAAGCGGGAGATATCCTCACTCATATTGATGGCATCAGACTGACCCGGAGCACTCCTCTGGATTCACTGCTGGCGAACAAAGCAGGGAAACAGATCAAACTAAAAATATTGAGTTCAGACCAGCAGATTGATGCAGTGATCACCGCTCTTGGTTATCGCGAAGCCTATAATCTGTGGTATGAGTTCAAGATCAACCGCAATCGTGAAAGAGTAGAGCAGATGTCCCAAGGCAAACTTGGCTATATCCATGTTCCCTCCATGGGAGATAGTGACTATACCAGGTTTTATCGTGATGTATTCCGTGATAACCACGATAAAGAAGCTCTGGTGCTGGATTTCCGGGGGAACACCGGAGGTCATATCCATGATCGCATCATATCTCTTTTGATCAAAGACAGCTATGCTTATTCTTCAAGCCGCAGATATTCCCTGAAACAACGCAATGAGCCTTTGCGCGGAATCAGGGTTCCCACCATTGTGCTCGTAGATGAACACTCTTTTTCTGATGGTGAAATCTTTCCCATCATCTATCAGGAACTTGGCTTGGGCAAAGTGGTTGGCTATCCCTCCAGTGGCGCAGTCATTGGCACCTGGCAATTTACTCTTCTGGATGGCTCACAAATGCGAATGCCAGGCACTGGCTGGTACAAACTGGACGGCACAAATATGGAAGGTAGCGGCGCTATGCCAGATATAATCGTTGAAAACAGCATGAATGATCTCCTGCAAGGCAAGGATAATCAATTGGAACGGGCAATCCGGGAATTACTCAAAGAGATAGAATAATGAAAAAACAAGATCCTACGATTCTTCGCGCCATGGAGTTGTTGCGCACAAACTGGATTCATAGTGTGCATCTGCTTCGTGAAGCTGCTGACAAACACCCCAAAGAACCCAGCTATCAGATCGCTCTGGGAGATGTTTTCTATAGTCGCGGCTCGCATGATAAAGCCTTGCAACACTATCTGATCGCCCTTTCGATGGACCCCTCTGATCAGCAGAGCATCGCAATGATCGCGAATTGCTATCTCTACACCGGTGAATACCGCCTGGCGCTGGCCTATTTTCAGAAAATCCTCAATCCCACCGATGATGTCTTATACAACACCGCTGTTGCCCAGGCATTTCTGGGTAAACATGATGATTGCATTGCTACCCTGAAAAGCATTCTACCACGCTTTCCCAATCATCCTTTTGTATATTTCATGCTGGTTGAACAATACTACTACCTTCGAAACTATGAAGAAGCTATGAGATACATTCATCTTGCCAAGCAGTATGCCGGAATCCATTATCAGCTCTACCTGCTTTCTGCAGTGATTTATTTTGAAAAAGAGCACTATCTGCTTGCTTACGAGAACTTCAGGATGGCCAGTGAGTTCAATATCATTGCCAATACCGAGCAACTGATCAGTTATGCCAGATCTGCCAGGGAGGCAGGATTATACAAAGAAGCCATCAGGATTTTTGAAGACATCACGAAGCGCTACCCACAACTGAGCGATGCCTGGGTGGAGCTGATCAAACTACATATTGATCTGGGTAACTTCAACGAAGCCAGAAAGAATCTTGCCCTGGCCAAAGCCAAGCTTTCAAGAACTAGCTCCATCTTCCGTGTGCTTCAAGAGCGCCTCAAAGAACAGGAGTAGTTCAGTCTTCACGGGAACTATGCTTTCTGGTTTTGCTCACCAATTCATAAAGCAAATATCCATTTAGCATATAAAGAACCTTATCAAACTCCTTATCTCCGGGAATGATCACATCTGCATTCTTCTTGCTTGGTTCAATGAAAGCAGCGTGAGAAGGTTTCACTGTTTCCAGATACTGCGCCAAAACACTCTCCACAGCCCTGCCGCGGTCAATGATATCTCTGCCAATGCGTCTTGCCAAACGGATATCGGCATCAGTATCCACATAGATCTTGAGGTCTGAAAGCTGCAATAATTCTGGATAATAGAGCGCAAAGATCCCCTCCAGAATGATAACATCCGCTTCTGCCACACACAAAGTCCCCTCGCCCCGGCTATGAGTCACAAAGTCATAATCCGGCACATTTACTGCGTGACCTTCCAGCATCTGCAACAAATCTCGAAGCAGATAGTCTTTATCAATGGCATCAGGATGGTCAAAGTTCACCTTGGCACGGTCTGCATGAGCAAGATGCGAAAGGTCTTTATAATAATTATCATGCGAGATGATAACTGTCTTCAGATCCTCCAGTCGACGCCCAATGGCTTTGGCTATCGTGGTTTTTCCGGAACAAGTCCCTCCAGCGATGAGTATCAATCTGGCAGTAGAATTCATGTCTTGTCAATCCCCAAGCTTTTTTAGATATCTGGACACTAAATTATAAAGCTCTTCCATGTCAACAGGTTTAGCGATATATTCATCCATGCCATATTCAAGGAAGCGCTCCCTATCCCCCATCAAAGCTGCTGCAGTGTATGCGATGATTGGGGTTTTCCGGTTTTCATAGTTTCCCAGCTCCCGGATCTTTCGAGTAGCCGTCATGCCATCCATCACGGGTAACTGAATATCCATCAAAATCAGGTTGTATGGCCTCAAGGTGTGCAGCCGGACTGCTTCCTCCCCATTTTCGGCCACATCCACTTCCAGCCCCCACAGCTCAAGCTGCCGTTTGGTTACCAGTTTGTTGATATTATCATCCTCAACAACCAATACTCGACCTGTTAGCCTCTCCATAGCGGTTAATACAGGCATAACCTGCAGGTCATCCCTACCCTCAACTTCGGTGTAGAGCTGGAATGGAAGAATAAAGAAGAAGCAGCTCCCCTTTCCCAGTTCACTCTCCACCCAAATGAAGCCCTGCATCATCTCCACCAATTTTTTTACAATTGCCAGACCCAGACCAGTGCCGCCATACTTCAGGCTGATGCTGCTCTCTGCCTGCGTGTAGTTATCAAAGATATCTTTCAACTTAACAGGTTCTATGCCCATCCCTGTATCTGCCACTCGAAACAGGATGCGGATATCCTTATCGGATATGGTATAAAGTTCTGCGCCGATTTCGATATGGCCATTATCCGTAAACTTCATGGCATTCTGCATCAGATTTTGCAGAATCTGTTGCAACCTCAATTGATCCCCTTTCAATACATCTGGCAAGCTATTACCGATATTGGATCTAATCTCCAGGTTATGCTTCCGGTTCTGCATGCTGAATTGTTTCACCATGTCTTCAATAAGATACTTGGGATTGAACTCACTGGGGATGAGTTCCATCTTTCCGGCCTCAATCTTGGAAAAATCAAGGATATCATTGATGATCTTCATCAGGTTCTTGCCTGAGGAATACATCAGATCAAAGATTTCTCGTTGCTCATCGCTTGCTCGCATCTGCATCAGAACCTGCAGAAAGCCATTGATGCCATTCAGTGGAGTACGCAGTTCATGACTCATATTAGCCAGAAAATGACCCTTGGCGATATTCGCGGATTCTGCCTTTTCTTTGGCTTCCAAAAGCTGGGCTTCCAGATTCTTTTGATCCGATATATCGATGTTGTAGCCATACACATAGGTTCCACCATCCCGCTCATCCCGGAGCACCCGGCTGTAATCCAGCACCCATCTCAATTCACCCGCTTTGGTCAAGACCCGGTATTGGATCAGATTGGGGGTATTCAATTGAACTTTTTGCATGTATTCCTGCAATCTGGGTCTATCTTCACTATAGACCAGTTGCAGATAGGATTCAGGAGCGCTGATGATTGCTCTGGCGTCATAACCCCAGGCACTCACATTCTCAGAAATGCTCAATAGCATCTTCTTCTTAAAATCCATCTTGTAAAGCAACACAGGACCCCGATCAAAGGAAGATCGATAACCTTTTAGCTCCTGTTCCAGTTCCTTTATCTGCCTTACTTGCTCTTCCAGCAGCATATTCTGCTTGTTTAGCTGCCTGCGCTTTTGGGATACTATCAATAACAGGATAATCAGCCCCAGACAGAGCAACATAGTAATCATCCATGACAATTTGCTTGATTTGGCTGCCTTGAATATCCCGCTATCCAGCGAAGTAAACCAGGTATCCTGTAGATCTTGTAACTGAGAGCTGCGGCTGATCTCCTGCAAGGCCTGATCAACTTTGTCGATCAGTTCTTTGTCCTTGCTGGCAAAGCAGTAGTCCCGCTGGTAGATTCTCTGAGGCAGCGCCTTGATCTTGTTGAGGTTATCACGATCGATAATATACATGCTCATCATATAGTTGGTTACGCATGCTTGAAATATCCCATCATTGAGAAGCTTGAGGGCTTCCTCCTGAGTGGATACTTCACTGATACGCCCAGGATACTTGATCTGACGCAAATAATCCGTTGCAACATCATCTTTCTGAACCACCACGGTGATATCACGCTCGTCCTGCAGGTTGCTGATCTTGGAGTTCTTACCCACAAAGATGGCGCGCCAGGTAGTGGTGTGAGCAATTGAGAAGGAAATGTCCTGAGCCCGTCCCAAAGAATACGCCATTCCCTGCACCAGATCGATGCTTCCATCTTCCAGCCACGAACGCACCAAAGACCATTTGGCAAGCCGGAATTCCGGTTCATAACCAAGCCTTTTGCAAATCTCCCGACTCAAGGCGACGTTGTAACCATCTGCTTCGCCATTCTCATTGATAAACTCATAGGGCGGATAGTTATAATCCCCACCAATTATCAGCTTTGGCAGTTCTACCCTATCTTCTGCATACAAGCTCCAGCAACAAAGAATCAGACACAGTACGATCAGCTTTGCTTTCATTCCAGCTCCCCAGTAAATACTTTACGCAGATAGGCTTGCATATCAAACTTCCGTTTCAAGCCATTTGCATTCATGAACCGCACCATCCCATAGATTGGTCGCTCAACCCAGGGACGATCGTGCTTCCCAAAACACCAGGCCACTCCTGCAAAAGCATTTGGGCCTCTTCCATCCAGTTCATATTTATTATTCAGATGCAAAAGCACCGCATACGCTTCTTCCACATCATTGAACCAGGACAAAACCCTTTTACCCCAATACATCCGCATATAGTTGTGCATTTTCCCAGTCTTAAGCATTTGAGTCTGGGCTGCATTCCAAAAAACATCATTGCTTGCTGCATTTTCCAATTCTTCAAGGGTATAGCCTCGTTCCCGCGAGTCCTGGATATGATTCAACAGTGTGCTTCTTGCCCAGGCTGGTAAACCGGCAAAGTTGTCATAATCCGGATTGTAGCTACAAAAGTTGAAACTCAACTCCCGCCGGACTATCAGCTCTTCCAAAAACTCTGCCAGATTCATCATATCACCACTCAAGTTCTTACGATCTGCCAGTATTGCTCGCAGCCCAAAACCATCTTCAGCCTTTCGGATTGCGTCTATGATCTTCAAGGGTGATATCTGTCCAAAATGCAGATAGGGACTAAGGTCACTTTGGATCTCCAAATCCGGATGATTATGATATTGAGCATAGTGCCCAAGCTTGTGGTTTTCAAATTCACGCAGCTTATCCAATGCATTTTGATAGCCGCCCTCGAAACTAGCTCTGGCTTTCCCCGCCTCTGCTTTGAACACAGTTCTGCCAAAGTTTTCCAGCTCCAGGATGTTCGTGGGATCAGGGCATGGAACTACGTCCAACTCAGCCAATTGACAGGGTTTACTCCCGATTCCGGATATCTCTGGTTCAAAGTCCAGATACTCCGGTAGCAACTTCAGGATCTTGCTTCTCAGGGTTGACGCTGAGTACTCCTCCTTATCCGAAACTACATGCACGGGAACCACAGCTTCTGTATCTAGCTCAACAATACTGCTGGATTCCAGATTGTCAAAGATCTGATCCCGCCACAATCTTTGCCACTTCAGATAGCCATGATCCATCACCAGCACACTGGCTGCCTGGGATAGGGCAGTGATGATTTTCACCGGATCTCCGGCATAGACATAGAGGCGATTGTGCCTTGCTTTCAAGCTGGCAGCTATCTCACGTATGCCTTCCAACATAAAGCGATAGTGTTGAGGCTGAGCTTCTGAAACGCTAGCAGTTATTACGAATACAATCACCAGGGGTAATTGTCTGGACTGGGCTTCGCTGGCGGCATAATCCAGGGCAAAGTTATATTCCAGACGTTGAGCCTGTTGCATCCAATATAACACATAACTCCCCTCTTCGGAAGGGCTTACTCTGCTGCGAATTATCCTTTGTTTCACCTCTGAAACACAACCTTGTTCAGATACTGATTACCCAGATGATCTTCACAACGAACGAAATAGATACCACTCCTGCCCAATTCCGCTCTGGAAGGCAGGCTTGCATCCTGATATACTCGCTGACCCCGGATGTTATAAATAGTTACCTTGCTTAGTTTTTTCCCTCCCAGATCGCGCAATTCCTGATCAACCTGCAGGGGATTTGGATATAGGTTGAGCCGCAGTTGCGGAATCTGGCTCTCATCCAGATTATGGGTGGGCTGTACAAAAAGTTGGTTCAGATCAAAACTCATGGCTTCCTGAGTGTATGCAGGATTATAAGGTGTGGCATTTGCCCATAATACCTGATTCAACGATGGCATATATTGAATCATCATCAGGTTTGTAGTCACTCCTCCAGCTCCCTGCATTATTTGCCATTGCCGTTCCAGGCTCACTTCCGGGCTCACATTCAGAGAGTCTATGATCCTGTAATATCGCGGACAATACACGGCATCAATCAGTTTCCGGAAATGGTTGGTTGCAGCAAGATTATCGCCGGCTATTCCGCTGTTTTCACCATGAAAACGACGCACCGTAGCAGTGTTATTGGTTTCAATCACTACTGCCCGGGATGAATCAGGCCATTCCTGAACACTATGTATAATGCTCCCCGAAAGGTGCTTACCTGCCGCCAGAGCATCAAAAAGATCGGCATTGCTATAGGTTCCATCCCCATTGAAATCACTCAGCTCCAGTCCACTACGTACATCAAATAGTACCGTTGTGAGATCCTGATTATCTACGCTGGGATGAGCATTACCCACATTTAGAAATGCAGCAGCTTTTTCCTCACTAATTGCCGATAAAGCCCCGATCAGTCCCGGATAGCTGAAGCTGATCCACTTGATCTCATCTGCTTCGCTGGGATGATGCACAATCAACACAGAGTTATTGATTAAAGTAGGTGACCGCGTCCAATCCAATAGCCGTGTGATCTGCAATTTACCCATTAGCTGCGCATCATTGATAGTAGCCTGCCCCCAACTGGAAAGAGATGAACACCCCAGATTGCTCACTTGTCCGGTGCTGAGATCCGCAACCGCATTGACAAACAAAAAATCGTCCAGCTCCAATTCTCGTGCCAGACGTTCATGATAGAGATCCGTGCCAGATTCCTGCATTCCTGCGACCATCCCCTGCAGCTCCAGCAGATACCGCTCATCAGTCACAAAGTGATCCATGTAGAACTGTCGGTAAGTATTATAAACGGACACATTGTTTCCCACCACACTCATGAAGAAATAGTCACGAAACACCGTCATAATCTGATCCCCCATCAGGTATCCCATGGCATGCCCACGCTCATAGTGATTTCCCCACACATGTAATAAATACCGGTCTCCCAGATCTGTTAACTGACCATTAACAGAGTGGAGCGCAATCAACAAAAACAGAAAGAAAACTAGTAATAACTTTTTCATCAGTAACCTCTTCTGCTAATCTGATAGAAGCCATCTTGCTGTCAAGTGAAAGCAGCCACTAATTCGTGTGAAAGCAGATGCAATGTCCATATATTTCCACAACGCATGAGAAATGAACCATGATCCCTGGGATAATGCGGCTGTACCCATTATGCCAGGCAGGAGATTGGCAGCCCCAAACTCCTGCAGGGTGAAAGCAGTGCTTGCTGCTCGAAATGGGCTTCCACAAGCGACGGGACCAGGTTTCTCTCATAAGGCTATCAAGCGTCAGGATGACGCTTCCACACCCGATGCATCACCCCTATTTCAGCACTATATCACCCCATAATCTCCGCATGGCACGGGGGTATTATGGGCTGATATAGTGCTGAAGCCGGGGTGAACCAGGGAGGATGCAAAGTGTCTCAAAATGTGTTTACCAATATGCCCGAATGAAAGATGCTCGAACCCGACATCCAGATTAGGGGGAGGGAACTAATCTGCAAAACTGAAGATCTGGGCTTACTCTTCAACATGCCTCCGGAGTGGAAAACTGAGAAAAATCCTTGACGTAAAGGCTACATCAGTAAAGCTACGTTTTTATTACCTATACGGTATAAATATTGGAATTGGAGATAGAGATGACTATGATTCCCAGTATGATGGCTGCTGATCTGAAGGGCAAGATTGTGCTTGTCCGGATGGATCATAATGTGGTAAAAAAGGGGAAGATAAAAGACCCCATGCGAATTGAGGCCACAATCCCTACTTTGCTTCATATCTTTAAAAAAGGTGCTTTGCCCATCCTGATGTCTCATGTTGGACGTCCTTATGACAAAACAACTGGCAAGATCAACATTTCTGAACTGGAAGCAGTAGATCCGATCGTGGAATATCTGGATCAAAAGCTACAGTTGAAGGGGTTGGTGCCCACGATGAGTGCCAGTGATGGATATGGAATCAGCAATCTTTCCCCCCTTGCAGAAGCCTGCCAAAAACTCAAACAAGGTGAATATGATTACATCTACCTGCCCAATACAAGATGGTTCAAAGGCGAAGAAGCCAAGGATGCTAGCGCTGATGACTTTGCCAAAGCTCTGGCAGAATATGCTGAGATCTATATTAACGATGCCTTTGGCAGTTGGCAAGCCCATGCCAGCACCTTTCATATCACCAAATACCTGCCCTCTTATGCCGGACTTTTGATGCAAAAGGAGTTAAACAGTCTGAGCTCAGTCTTTGAGCCCAGGCGTCCTCTGGTGGCAGTGGTGGCAGGGAGCAAGTTTGACACCAAGATTGGTCCGCTTTCGGCTTTGATCGAGATCGCCGATCATCTGGTTCTGGGTGGAGTGCTGTACAATGCCTATCTGGCGGCAAAATATGGCTTTAAGATCTCCGGATTGAGCGAAGAAGACGTGTCAATGGCAGCTAAGTTCATCGCCGATAGCGGTGAAAACATCTCCAAGATTGTGGAATTACCCAGCATCGTACAATGTAATAGCATTGAACAGCGCGGTGATGACAATTGGGACATTTACAGCATTGAGAACATGAAGGATTGGGCATGTCAGAGCGATATCGGCTATGTTTTGGACGTAGCTGAAGAGTCTTTCCGGCAACCGGAGATTGAGCAGGTTTTCCGTGAAGCGGGAACCATCTTTGTGAACGCCGTAATGGGCTATACCGCCCTCTTTCCTGAAGGCACAATGGCCATGTATCGTCTGATCGATGAAAATCATAATGCTATCAAACTCTTTGGCGGTGGTGATACAATTCAGGATTACAAGACCTATCTACCGGGGCTATTTGCCTCTGCCAGCAACAATCCCAAATACTATTTCTTCACCGGAGGCGGTGCCATTCTGGATGCCATCCAAAATCGCAGCGCTTACGGCATGAAACCTGTGCAAGCTTTAATCAAAGAATAAGATAAGGAGTTCAAACTCGTGGAAACAAAAGAGCATTTGAACCTGATCAAGGATTTCCCAATTCCCAGCCGGGAAGAATGGAAACAAAGTGTGATAGACTCCCTGAAGGGTGCAGATTATGACAGGGTTATGCACACAAAGACTTATGAAGGTATCACTCTGAACCCGATCTACACCCTCGATGATATCAAGGATTTGCCGTTTACCGGAGCCCTACCCGGGCAAGCACCATATCATCGTGGAAATGATCCAAAAAAGAAACTTACAGAGGGCTGGAAGGTTGCTCAAGCATATAGCACGGCGAATCTGAAAACCCTGAATGAAGAATTGCTACACGCGCTACAGCGAGGGCTGAGCATGATTAATCTGCGCCTTAAGCACAGCGATAGGCCTGATGGGATCACGATCAGCAAAACTAAAGAACTCAGTACGATCCTGAAAGGTATTGATCTCAAGGCTGCTCCGCTATATGTCCAGCTTGATATGGATGATCCCGATATCTTTGGCTTTCTGGCAGAGCACTGTGACCGGGAAGGCATTGAGCTCAGTGACCTGCAGGGAGCTATCGGCTATGATCCTACAGGTGAGTTTGCCCGCATAGGCTCCACAAGCATGCCTTTGGACGAGCTTTGGCAAAAGGTTAGCGATGCTGTGATAAATCGCGCCAATCGCGCTCCCAAAATGCCCTGTTTCATCATTGATGGCACTGTTTATGAAGCAGCGGGAGCTTCCAGCACTCAAGAGCTGGGCTTTGTGCTATCCACAGCAATTGGTTATATTCATGGCCTCACCGCTTCCGGAATGGATATAAATACAGTTGCTCCCCTGATCTCCGTTAAGCTATCGTTGGGTTCAAACTTCTTTATGGAGATAGCCAAAGTTCGTGCTTTCAGATTGTTATGGGCAGAAATGATCCGTGCCTGGGATGGCAATGCCGAATCCCAGAAAGTGTGGATTCATGGCAAGACCGCTACCTTCAACAAAACTACCTATGATCTATACGTAAATATGCTGCGCACAACCACGGAAGCTTTCAGCGGCGTGATCGGTGGCGTGGATTCTTTGGAAGTGGATCGCTTTGATGCTCTGGTAAATGAGAATACAGAATTTGCCAGCCGCATCGCCCGTAATCAGCAATTGATCCTGGCTGAAGAAGCCCATTTTGGTAAAGTGCTGGATCCAGCCGGAGGTTGCTATTATATTGAAAGCCTCACTCATGAACTGGCTGCCAAAGCCTGGCACTTGATGCAGGAATTGGATACCCAGGGTGGCATGATCAAGTGCCTGATCGCTGGTAAAATCCATGAAATGATCGCTGTCAGCGCCAATGCAAGGATCGATGCAGTGCACACCCGCAAGGACGTGTTTGTAGGGGTTAATATGTATGCCAATCCCGATGATGCAGAGCTTTTAACAAGTGAGACTTCGGCCGCACAAACGGAATCCGCAGTGAAGCTTTCCCATGGAGCTTTACCCAAAACACGTTCTGTAGCCCAATTGGAAGCCCTGCGAGCCCGGATTGCTCCGGCCAAAGCAAAGATATTCCTGCTAAATATGGGCAGCGTTGCCGAGTATAAAGCGCGTGCAGATTTTGCCTCTGGATTCTTTGCCGTAGGTGGATTTGAAGTGATTAGCAGCAATGGCTTCAGCGATATCAATGAAGCAGTTGAGGCTGCCAGAGCTTCTTCCGCAAAGGCTTTTTGTATCTGTAGCACGGATGAGAACTATGAGTCCCTGGTGGCACCCCTGTGTGAAAAACTGGGACAACATATGATCCTGGCAGGTTATCCCAAAGACAAGGTGGAGGATTATCGCAAGCAAGGCATCGATGTCTTTATTCATATCCGCGCCAATCTCTATGACACTCTGTCCGATCTAGCCAGCAAACTGGGGGTGAATCAATGAAACCAGATTTTAACAAGATAAATCCAGCCTTTGAAGCTGAAAACAAAACCCAGTCAGAGGTTCCTCAAGAGCTCTGGCGTACCAATGAACAAATCGATGTCAAGCCGGTCTATACAGAAAATGATCTGGCTGATCTTGAGCATCTACTTTATACCAGTGGAATCCCGCCTTACCTCAGGGGGCCTTATCCCAGCATGTATATTCAACGTCCCTGGACCATCCGTCAATATGCTGGTTTTTCCACTGCAGAAGAATCCAATGCATTCTATCGCCGTAATTTAGCCATGGGTCAGAAGGGGCTTTCCATCGCTTTTGATCTGGCTACTCATCGTGGTTATGATTCGGATCATCCCAGAGTAATAGGGGATGTTGGAAAAGCAGGGGTGGCAGTTGACAGCATCTTGGATATGAAGATTCTCTTCGACAAAATCCCCCTGGATCAGATGAGCGTTTCCATGACCATGAATGGCGCAGTAATCCCAATCATGGCCTTCTACATCGTTGCTGCAGAAGAACAGGGAGTCAAACCCGAGCAGCTTAATGGCACGATTCAGAACGACATCCTCAAAGAATATATGGTGCGCAATACCTATATCTATCCCCCCGAAGCTTCGATGCGGATTATTGCCGATATCTTCAGCTATACTTCCCGCAAGATGCCAAAGTTCAACAGCATCAGCATTTCTGGATATCACATGCACGAAGCGGGAGCAACCGCAGATCTGGAAATGGCTTATACCCTTGCGGATGGATTGGAATATGCCCGCACCGGAATTGCCGCTGGCATCGATATCGACGTCTTTGCACCACGCCTATCTTTCTTCTGGGCTGAAGGCATGAATTACTTCATGGAAATCGCCAAATTGCGCTCTGCCAGAATCCTTTGGGCAAAGATCATCAAAGGCTTTAACCCCAAGAATCCCAAATCTATGGCACTCAGAACCCATTCGCAGACTTCCGGCTGGAGCCTCACCGAGCAGGATCCGTTCAACAACGTTGCCAGAACCTGTATTGAAGCTTTGGCTGCAACAATGGGGCACACTCAGAGCTTGCATACCAATTCCCTTGATGAAGCCATCGCCCTGCCCACCGATTTCTCTGCTCGCATTGCACGCAACACGCAACTCTATCTGCAAAATGAAACCGGGGTGTGCAAAGTGATTGATCCCTGGGCTGGATCCTATTATGTGGAATCTCTCACCCATGATCTGATGCACAGGGCCTGGAAACACATTCAGGAAGTGGAAAGTTTGGGCGGAATGGCCAAAGCAATTCAAACCGGATTGCCCAAAATGCGCATCGAAGAAGCTGCTGCCCGGCGGCAGGCGAAAATCGATAGCGGTGCTGACGTGATCGTAGGCGTAAACAAGTATCGTCTGGAGAAAGAAGACCCGATTGAGACCCTGGAAGTGGATAACTCAGCAGTTCGGACTGCTCAATTGGCACGTCTGGAGTCTTTACGCAAAAACCGCGATGAAGCCAAAGTGCAAGCCACTCTTTCTGCCATTACCAAGGCAGCCGGTAACAAGGACGGCAATTTGCTGGAGCTTGCCATTGACGCTGCCCGGGCCAGAGCATCCTTGGGTGAAATCTCTGATGCCATGGAAAAGGTGTTTGGACGCCATCAAGCTGTAATCAAAATGATCAGTAACGTGTATAGCAGTGAGTATGCCAATATGGATGATATCGAAAAAGTAAGAGCCTTAACCGATGAGTTTGCGGAAATCGAAGGTCGCAGACCCCGTATCCTGATCGCCAAAATGGGTCAGGACGGACATGATCGCGGCGCTAAAGTAGTAGCCACAGCCTACGCTGATATGGGTTTTGACGTTGATATGGGACCCCTGTTCCAAACTCCGGAAGAAACTGCCAGACAAGCCGTGGAAAACGACGTGCACGTAATCGGGATGAGTTCTTTGGCCGCCGGGCACAAAACCCTGCTGCCGCAATTGATGGAAGAGCTCAAGAAGTTACAACGCGAAGATATCATGGTAACCGTGGGCGGAGTGATCCCCCAGGCAGACTATGAATATCTCTATGCCCATGGCGCTGCCGCGATCTTTGGCCCAGGAACCAGACTGCCGGAAGCTGCTACTTTGATGATGCAAAAACTACTCAAACGCAATGGATAAACGAAAACCTGAATGGACTCCTGCCGATGCAGGCTCCGAGTTTGCCAGCCGGGTGGTGAAAGGCGTCAGCGCTGCCTCCAGCCCGACAAAGCAACATGCCGCACCCAGAAAACACTGGGATGTGGATGCCTTGCAAAAAGGAATTAGCGAGGGAAACCGAACCTTGCTTTCGCGAGCCATCACCCTGGTGGAGAGCAATTCAGTAGCCCACTTTGAAGAAGCGCAGGAGCTGCTAAGACGGCTCCTGCCCCTTTCGGGAAAATCCATCCGCATTGGCATCACGGGAGTCCCAGGTGCCGGAAAAAGCACTTTCATTGAAAACTTTGGCATGTATCTACTGAACTTGGGGAAGAAAGTGGCAGTTTTGGCAATTGATCCATCTTCCACAATTTCCAAGGGTAGCATTTTGGGTGATAAAACCAGAATGGAACAGCTTTCACGCCATCCGATGAGTTTTATCCGCCCCTCTCCCTCCTCAGGCTTGTTGGGCGGAGTTGCCCGCAAAACCCGTGAAACAATGGTGCTTTGCGAAGCAGCCGGCTTTGACGTAATCCTGATCGAAACCGTGGGGGTTGGACAGAGCGAGACTACTGTACGCTCCATGGTTGATTTCTTTCTCCTGATGCAGATTGCAGGTGCTGGTGATGAGCTGCAGGGAATCAAGAAAGGCATCATTGAACTGGCAGACCTGATCGTGGTTAATAAAGCTGATCAGGATAATATCCAGCGGGCACAATTAGCTGTGCGAGAATATAATAACGCCCTGCATTACATCCGGCATGCCACCAAATCCTGGCATACCCAGGCAGTTAGCTGCTCTGCTATGAATGGCACAGGGATTGATGAGATATGGAGCCTGATCTTGCAATTCTGCGAGAAAACCAAAAGCAGTGGAAGCTTTGAGCAGAGACGAAAGGATCAAACCTTGCAGTGGTTTGAAACTCTGTTAGCTGAAAGTGTATTAAATCGCTTCTATCAAAATACCAAGACCAAAGAACTATTGCCAGACTTGAGGGCTCAGGTAGCCACGGGGGAAGTTCCTGTGGCGTATGCAGTTTCATTGCTGCTTAATCCTTGATTTGTGCTGCAGTGTTGATATCTTTCAACATGACTCTACTAATAAATGCCCCTTTTTAGCTTGCTATAGATTCAGCATTGAGTATCATTGTTAAAGATGAATGGCAACTCTGGATCATGTTTATTGAAATCAGAGACCTTGCCAGGCACCAAACCGAGCAAATCCGCTCAGACCTAAAACGATAACTCCCGGCGTTGCCAGAGGAATACTATGCAAAGAAAAGTCCGGTATTGTTCATGCTTAATGCTGAGCATAATGCTTACTTTATTGGTATGTACATCGGCTTGCAGGAAGCGGAGTTCTGAGCAATCCCCCTCGCATAGGCATGAAAATCTCCCTGGTATGTCAGATTCTTTGAGTCCCATCAGATTCAGACCCAAATGGCATCCTCAAGCTCAGTTTTCTGGAGTATATATGGCCAGGAAGATGGGATTCTATGAGGACTTCGGCCTGAAGCTAGATCTTCAACCAGTTGTTACTGACCAGCAATCCATCGATAGTTTGCTGGCTGGTAAAGGAGACGTGATTCATATTGACCTGTTATCGGCGTTGAATCTCAACCGTGATAGCACAGTTGTGGTCAATATAGCCCAGATATCCCAGAAATCTCCGATCTGGCTGGTGGGAAGGAAATCCCGCGGGATCAGGTCCTTGCAGGATTTTCAAGGCAAGAAACTGGGTATGTGGAGATCTGGCTCGAACCTCATCACCCAAACTTTTCTGAAAGATCACAACATCCAGATGGAAATCGTGCCCATCGATTGGTCGATCAATCTCTTTACTCAACAAGTGGTGGATGTGATCAACGTGATGCAGTACAATGAGTATCACCAGTTATTGCAGTCTGGGATCCCCGAAGATGACCTCTTTGTGCTTAGCATGGATCAGCCTCAATATAATATCCCAGATGAGGGATTCTATGTGAGAGCAGATTTTTACCAGCAGAACCAGGCACTGTGCGAGGACTTTGCCGAAGCTACAATGGACGGCTGGACCTATGCTATGACACATCCTCAGGAGACGATCACGGAGGTGTTGAGAATCATGCAGGAAGCCAGGATCAGAGCTAATTCTGCCCATCAAAGCTGGATGTTGAATCAGATGAAAGATATCCTGATGGCAAATCCCGACAACTTTGGAAGGTTAAGCAAAACTGACTTTGATAATGCTCTCAAGATCATGCAGCAAACTGGTAAAATCACCAGAAACATCAGCTATGAGGAGTTTTACCCACGTGCAAAACCGAGATGAAGACCGCACTCTGGCATACCAACTGATATCCTTTGTATTTGTCGCAATGTTGCTGGTTTTCTTTGCCTCCATCTTGGTCACCCGTATGCTATACAGGCAGATCATACTGAATAGTCAGTTGGATAATATGCGGCACTTGGCTCATGAAAGGGTTTACCTTCTGGATGGAATCATGAGCAATGTTGAAGCTCTTGCCCAGGGCTCTCTGAACCTTTACCTTGGAGCTTCAATCAGTGATCAGGACTTCATGGATCACCTGCAGCACATTCATTCAGATAACCCCAGCATTCATTCTATATGCTTCATTGACGAAGGCTTTCACGCCGGACAACCCGTGGTGATGACTGCCCAGGACAATCAATTCCAAAAAGTACAGATTGAGGGTAAGGACTATCAGTTTACGGATTGGTATCAGATCCCAACAATATCTGGAAGAGCTCAATGGATTGAACCCTGTTTTGAATCTGATGCCACTAATACACTAATGATTTCGCACTCCATGCCGATTTTCAGGCAGGAGAGTATCACAGGTGTTCTCCGTTTTGATATCCAGCTATCCTATTTGCAGGATGTGATCAATCGCAATACTTCCTTCCAGGTTGGCAATAGCTTTCTGATTTCATCCACAGGCACTTTTATCACCTACAAAGATCCTGCTCTGGTGATGAATCAAACTCTATTTAGCCTGGCGCAGGAGTATAATGACCCAGATCTATCCAATCTAGGTTATGCAATGGTAAACGGTGAAATGGGACACCTTTATGTGAATGGCAGATCTTCTCTTGGACAGAGCTGGGTTTACTATCATCCACTGAGAAGCAATCGCTGGTCGGTGGGTATTGCAATACCCCAACGAGAGTTGATGGCTTCGGTGAATATTATTCTCTTGATCCAGACCATTGCCTCAGTGTTGATCTTCCTGATTGTATCGATAATCATCTATGCCCGGGCTGTCAATGTGTCCAAACCCCTACGCACTCTTGCCCGTGCTGCAGACATTATTGGCGAAGGCACCTTTGATACACCTCTGCCCCAATCCCCCAAGAGCTTTGAGATCAGTCATCTCACTCAATCCTTCTCTGCCATGCAGAAATCCCTGAAGGATTACATTACCAACCTTAAGATCACCACTGATGAGAAGAACAAGATCCATGGCGATGTTATCTACGCCAGTGAAATCCAGACCAACCTGATTCCCAAAAATAGTGAAAATCCGTTTGGAATTAAAGATCTGCGCGCCTATGGCATTCTGGAACCCGCTGGAGATATTGGTGGAGACCTCTATGACTATTTCATGATGGATCAAGATCATTTCTGCTTCGTGATTGCCGATGTATTAGGCAAAGGCATTGTGGCAGCGATGGCAATGACCATGGTATCTACCCTTTTACCCTCGATTGCCCCTTACCACAAGGATTCTTCAGAGCTATTGAAGAAGCTGAATCAGTTCTTATGCAGTAACAATGTTGAATCCAATTTCGTGACAGTTCTTCTGGGAATACTGAACATCCAGACTGGCGAGTTGCAGTATTCAAATTGTGGCCATATGCCATTGATAATCCGCAGCATAGAGCTTAAGCATACCCGCTATCCGGAAACTCACTCCACCGCTTTGGGGGTGTTTGAGGATCTTGATATTGGCAGTAGCACAATCACTCTGAACAGAGGTGATGAGATCATTCTTTATACGGATGGGATCACCGAAGCGCAAAATGTCAATGAAGAGTTTCTAGGGATCAGTGGTCTGGAAGCGATCATCGAAACTCTGCCCATGCCAAATCCGGAAAACACTGCCCGCAGCATCCTTCAGGCAGTTCATGATTATGCCAGGGGCTCAACTCACAAGGATGATATCACCTTATTGGTTCTGGACTACAAGCACCCAGGATTCAATACCTGACAGGAGAGAATCTGGTCTCGTCTTCAATAGCTGAATACAACTCCGGATAATGGAAAGATCCATTGATCCCTTTGTGAGTAAACCTGCACTCTCCCTTTACTGATTTGAACCTGGGGATTCTTCTGTTGTCCGGAAAAGATGGTAACCGGCTCCACTCCACCGATGCTGGGAGGATAGTTAAATATGATGTTTACACCTTGCGTTAGTTCGGATATGAACACCGAGAATTGATGTAGCTTCTTGGGATACAAGGTTACGGTATCAATCTCAAAGAGTACTTCCTTGCCCACCAATGTTGCCAGTCCCTCTTGCGAACAGTGAATCTCCAGGCTGCCATCCCGGCGTATAACCTCGCAATCTAGCTCCAGACCATTGATCCGGGCAGAGCTTACCTTGAAGCTGCTTTCATCCAGTTCCAGCCTATCATCCAGAAGCCAGCGGTATTCCACATCCTTCCTGATGAAGTATCCTCGTAATTGCTCATCCGATCTGGCACAAGCGATGATGAAGGAATCCGAATCCAACACCTTGCGATAACTAAGGGTGGTTTCAGCCTGATAATACTGCGGATTATCGCTTTCACGGAAGGTGATTTCATGCACAAAGTCCTTGCGATAATGCACATCCCGATCCCGATCAGCAAAGAAACTGCGCAGGATTTCCCGGTAGATTAAATCCCCGATTTCATCATTTTGCAATCTTTGTGATAATGCTGCGGATATGATCTCGTTCAGTTTACGATCCCCAAAGTCCCTGGCGACAAAGTCTCTGCGAGCCAGGGGAGCGCTGTGTAAAAACTCTGATCCACGTTTGTAATATCTGCGTGCTCTCCGTCCAATCTGACAAAGCAGTTCATAAGCTGAGCCCTGATATATTGCGGCTATCTGCTCTGCCCGTATTGCCTTGTCCCCATTGCCAAGCAAGGTCACGGAATCACCCTGCTTTGCCTCCGGGATTGCACTGATATCAATCGTGATCATATCCATGGAGATTCTGCCAATCACCGGACAGAGCTTGCCCCGCAATAAAACCTTGGCCCGATTTGAGAGCAGGAAGTCATAGCCATCAGCATATCCCACTGGGACCACCGCATAGCGTCCCTCGGATTCTGAAATCCAATCCCGGTTGTAACCCACAGATTCACCCAGGTGTATCGCTTTAATCTGGCTGAGAGTGGATACAAAGGTCATCACAGGCTGCAGATGTTGGTTCAACGAGACATCACCAAGAGTGTTCACACCAAAGGAAAGTATCCCAAAGCGCACCAGATTGCTGCCCATGCCATATCCTTTCAGGGAGGCTGCGCTGTTGTTCAGATGGATATAGCGGGGCTTTTCTGGTAAGGACTCCACAAAGCTGAAGAAGCGCTGCTCCTGCACAGTGCAAAAGTCCGGATCGGATTCGGAAGAAGCAAAGTGACTGAAGATCCCCTCAATCCTTAAGCCTTGGAGACCGGCAATAGCCTGATACAATTCCATAGCCTCCTCGCTTCTGATCCCACTGCGATGCATTCCGGTATCGAGTTTTACGTGAATGAGATATTCCCTGCCCTGAAGGTGCGTATGAAGCTCCTTAGCAAAGTCAAGATCGGACACTCCGGGCACCAGATTGTATTCAACTATCGCGGGGATCTCGCTGGTCAAACTTGGAGAAAGGATCAGGATTGGGGCTTGGATCCCCTGAATCCGCAGCAATTTACCTTCTTCCAGATTGGCCACACCAAGATACACAGCTCCTTCATTGATGGCTGCTTCGGCGATTTCCCTGGCTCCGTGCCCATAAGCATCGGCTTTTACAATCTGTAAAAAATCCTGTCCAGGGTGCAAATGCTGTTTTAGAAAGCGCAGGTTGTTGCTGAAGGCTGCCAGGTCGATTTCAACCCAGCTACGTTCCTGAATGCTGCCTGTCATCATCAAAAGTATTTGGCAGCCAAATCTGCCAGAGCAGAACGCTCCCCTTTTTCCAGAGTCATATGGCCAACCAGGGATTCACCCTTGAGTTTTTCCACAGCCACCGAGAGTCCGTTGGACACAGCATCCAGATAGGGGATATCAATCTGATAGGGATCACCTGTAAGCACGATCTTGGTATTCTTGCCAGCCCTGGTGATGATGGTTTTCATCTCATGCGGAGAGAGATTTTGCGCCTCATCAATGATTATGTACTGATCCGGCAAACTGCGTCCCCTGATATAGGTGAGGGGTTCCAGCTCCAGAAAGCCATAATCCATATAGTCTTCCATGCTCGCTTTCTTCTTGCTTTTGCTATTGGAATCGGATTTTTCATCATGCAGAGAAAGCAGAATATCCATATTGTCATAGATAGGCTGCATCCAGGGGTTGAACTTCTCTGCTTTTGAGCCCGGCAAATATCCCAGGTCTTTGCCCAGGGGCGAGATGGGACGTGATACTACCAGGCGTTTATAGCGCTCACTATCCACTACTTTGCTCAGCCCGGCGGCTATTGCCAGCAGGGTCTTTCCGGTTCCGGCCTTGCCCGAGAGACTAACCAGTTGGATATCATCATCAAGCAGTAAATCCAGCGCCATCTCCTG
>Ga0265294_10001866_pt1 | contig 28079 bp, 34 predicted proteins | sample MunlanPumphouse3_FD_192504 | JGI IMG/M metagenome (GOLD analysis project Ga0265294, IMG submission 192504) | Groundwater microbial communities from a municipal landfill in Southern Ontario, Canada - Pumphouse #3 | ecosystem: Environmental > Aquatic > Deep subsurface > Groundwater | place...
TTTGATTCTTATCTAAAAACTCTATAAGAAAATATCAACTTAACTGATCTAACTAAAAAATATAATCTATTAGAATATAATCTCCTGGCGCACAATTTCAAGATAGTTTAATACATATCATCAAAATTTTTATCAGGTTGCTTTTGTTTCACAACTTCTCTGTCAATCTTTGCAAAAGCAGGAGTAACAATAACGGTGCTTTCTCCAAAGCCTGCAATGCTTCCTTCTAAAGCTTGAACAGTTTTTTTAATCTTAGAAATAGCTCTCTTAAGTTCAATAGGATCTTTCTTTTTAAGATTTCTAATATCTATAATTGCAATAGTGTAACCTTCTCTAATCGAGTTAAGAACATAATTTGTATCTTCATAATCTTTTAATGAAAATAATTTAACAAGAACTTTATTTTCTTTTTTTTCTTGATTTAAATCTATTTCAACATAATCTTCAGAAGATTCATCAGATGTAGAACCCCCCCCAAACATTTCCCTAAATTTTTTTAGTGCCATAGTAATTTTACATTGAATATGTTTATAAATATTTCGTGTCTCTAGAAGATAATTCACTCTTTCTTACTAAAAATTTCTTCTCTCAAAGAATTAGACTGTTCAACAAATTCTTTTTCTTGTTTTTCAAGAGCTTTAACTTTTGAGTCAACCTTTTTCTTTTTATCTTCTAATTCGGAGATAACCTTTTCTTTAGAGACTTTAATCATTAATTGGCCAATTATTCTATGAACGTCTCCTTCAGATTTTTTAACTTCATTTAATGCAGATTCAGTTTCAGCCAAATCCATTTGGTAGCTATTTTTTTGCATCAAAATTCTTTGTAAATTCTGTTCCAATATTTGTAAATGTTGTATTTTTTCCTGATTTTCCATTTTTATCTCATTTAACTATTCTGCTTTAACAGTTTTAGTTTTTGTTCTTGGCTTATAAAAGATTTTACTTCCACATTTTGGACAGAGGAATCTCTTCTTCAAATCCTTGCTTTCAATCTTTTCTCCGCACTTGAAACATTTATATTCTACCATTATTCTTCTAAATAAAATGTATTTGATGCAAATTTTTTCTTACATTTCTTACATTCCCAAACCCCTTTTTCCAATCTTTTAACGCCTAATCTATTACAAAAAGGGCATCTCTGTTTTTTTCTTTGTTTGTCTTCAACTTTAACAAGTTTATCTTTTGCCTTCTTCCCATATCTTGCTCCAAATCTTCCTGAAGCTCTTGTTTTTTTTGATTTTGTTGCCATCTTAATTTAAATGGGGCTACCCGGATTTGAACCGGGGTCATGAAGTCCCAAACCTCATAGGCTAACCAGGCTACCCCATAGCCCCATATATGATTTAGAGCTTAGAGCAATTTATAAAGCTATTTACTTCTTTTTCTTTTTAGCTTCAGCAGCGTCAGCCGCATTCTTCTCAGCTACCAAAACCTTGTCCTGTTTAGCTCTAAGATCTTTATAGTATAAATCCAGTTCTTTTTTCTTTTCCTCCGGGGGTTCAGTTATCTCGCCTTGAATCAAGTTATCATATTTCCCTTCTTCAACTTCCTCTTCAACTTCCTTAGCAGCTTTACTTTCTACCAAGATTCCTAAACTAACGCAACTACCTAAAACTGTTTTAACGGAAGCTTTCAAATTATTACACAGCAAGTTCTGCTGTTTTGTTTTAGCAACCTTGATTATTTGTTCTATAGAAGCATTTCCGGGATTTAATTTTTTATGAGCTCCAGAGCCTTTTTGAATTCCTAATTCTTTCTTAATTAATTCTGAGACGGGGGGAGAAAACACTTGAACTTCAAATTCTTTTGTTTTTGGATTAACTTCTAATTCTACAGGAACCTTCATGCCCTTAAAATTTTCCGTAGCTTTATTCACGGCATCAATTACTTTGTTCACCGGAATTCCTGCAGGTCCTAATTTCTGGCTTAAAGCAGGTCCAGGCTTCATTGCCCCTCCCTCAGCTAAAATTTTAATTTGCATCTTCTTCGTTCTCCCTTCTTATAACCCGAACATTATCTATTTTCAGTGTAACTGGCAATGGAATAACTGCTCCAAGCAAGCTAACCACAATCTCTTCTTTTTGTTTATCTATTCTTAAAACTTTTGCTTTTTCTCCTTTCAATGTGGCTCCGATTATTTCAACAATGTCATCTTCTTTAATAGAAACAGTTGATGCAGAAGGTTCAACCATATTTTTAATCTCTTCATAGGTAATGTTCCTTCCCATAATTCCCTTAACGTATTGAAGATTGTAGACCGCTTCTTCTGCAGAATCTCTGTCTTCAGCTTCTAAAAGAATATACCCTCTAAGACCATGGGGTCTCGAAACAGAAAATACATTGAGTCCTTTCTTTTCAACTCTATCGGCAATCATATCAACTGCTCTTTCTTCTTTGTTTGTTGTAACTTTAATAATAAAGATCATTTTGTTCCCACTACCTCTAATTATCTTAGAAGTAGATATAATTAAGTGAAATAATTAGTTTATAAAAGTTTTTATTTGAAAAATTGCATAAGAATTGAAAATAAGAATCCAAAAAAACCAATGACCAAAATTCCTAACGCTGAAACTTTAGCAATCGTTTGAAATTCTTCTTTCGAAGGTTTTTTCATCGTTAACCATACCCTTTTACACTTTTTGGAAAATGATTTTAATTTATTCATAATTAAGGTTGGAAGAAGGAGTTTTTAAAATTATTTAATTATGTTCTTTTATAATAAAACTAGCTTTTTAGAATTTCTAATCGTTTAGGATTAGCCTTTAATCCTTATTCTATAAGAAACTTTTAATCAACGAAGTCTATTCCCAATTCTTCTTCAATTTCTCTCTGTTTAATGTCTTCAATAGAATCCATCCCCCCCATTATTTGGGAACTTTTGACTCCGGTAACAATAAGAAGAACTCTAATGGATTTATCCATATCTGGTGCAATCTTTGCACCCCAAATCATTTTTGCGGAAGAATCTAATCGCTCTCCAACGGTTTTGATTATTTCTTTACATTCTTCTAGACTCATATCTGGGCCCCCAACAATATTAACTAATGCTCCTTTAGCGTCAGATATGTCCACATCCAACAGAGGATTTTCAATGGCCTTATGAATTGCATCTGAAGCTCTTTTTTCAGTATCTGATTCACCCATTCCGATTAGAGAAACTCCTCCATTTGTCATAACTGCTCTAATGTCGGCAAAATCTAAATTAACTAAGCCAGAAGTAGTCACAAGCTCAGTAACTCCTTTAACCGAATTTGTCAAGATTTCATCCGCAATTTTGAAAGCAGTATGTAATGGCAGTTCAGGAGCTAATTCTAATAACTTGTCATTTGGAATTAAAATTAAAGTGTCCACAACAGATTGTAATCTTTCTAAACCTTCAACTGCGTTCTCAACCCTCTTCTGGCCTTCAATTGTGAAAGGCATTGTAACAACACCAATAACCAGCGAGCCTTGTTTTTTAGCTAAACCTGCAACAACTGGCGCAGCACCAGTACCTGTTCCCCCTCCAAGACCGCAAGTAATGAAAACCATATCTGCCCCTGCAATTTTTTTCTTTATCTCTGACTCAGATTCTTTTGCAGCTTCGTGCCCAACCTTTGGATTGCTCCCAGCTCCAAGGCCCTGAGTAGATTCTTTTCCAATTAAAATCTTTTGATCGGCATTAGCATATAATAAATCTTGTGCATCTGTATTTATCGCAATAAGTTCTCCTCCTTTAATTCCAATTTCTCTCATTCTTGACAAAGAATTATTCCCCCCTCCTCCAATACCAATAACTTTTATCTTCGCTGATTGATTCTTAATGAGTTGTTCAAGTTCCTTATCAATCTCTCTAGTTTTAGAACTTTGATTTACCTCTTCTTTAGAATATATTTCATCCATAATTTGGAAAGATTAAATTGCTTTATAAAAATTATTGTGTTCTAAAGAGTGATAATTATTCAGATTTGGGCTTTTCCTTAGATCTTTCTTCAGTCTTAACTTCTTCTTTTTCTTCAATTTCACTAACTTTCAAATTTAAATCAAGGAGCTTCTTAAATTTCTCTTTAAACAATTCAGCAAATCTTCCGAATCCTTTAATAACCTCCAAGTTCAATTCTTTTCCTTCGATATTAAATTTAAAATCTTGTCTGAAAAAGAAATCAATCATCGCTTCCACTTTTTTGTTCAAGTCTTTAATTTCTTCCAAAATCTTAATCTCATAAACAACGTCTTTTCCCGCAATAGGATTATTAAAATCAACCATAACCCTTCCTCCAGATACGGTCAAAATTTTGGCAAGCTTTCCATCAAAATTAAAAACTTGACCTGGAATAGGGTTTACTTGTTGAGACCTGAACTCTTTCAAGGGAATCATCTGGATTAATTTTGGGTCTCTTTTTCCAAAAGCTTTTTCGGGAGACAACTCAATAGTATATTCTCCAACTTCTTTACCAATTAAAAATTCTTCAACCCCTTTCAAAAACATTCCTTCTCCTAGGGCAAAAACGAATGGCTTAAGATTACCTTGTATCCCTGCTTTAGCCAAATCTTTCTTGACGTTTGAATCAAAAATATCTCCATCTTTAAGTTTTGCGGTAAATTCAATTGCGATAAAATCCTTACTTTTTAATGCCATCTTATTTTGTTATGAGTAAAAACTTTTATAAAGTTATTCTTTTTTTGCATATTATGGTAGCGAAAATTATTGGGGCAACTGAAGCAAGAGTTGGAACAAACATTATTCATGAAGGTGGGACTTTTACCGTTAAGAAAGTAGATGTTTCTAAGACCGGAAAGCACGGACATGCAAAATGCCGTATTGAAGCAGTCAATATGTTTACCGGCTCAAAAAAAATCTTTGTGATTCCTGGACATGATAAATTAGAAGTTCCTTTGGTAGTTAAAAATAAAGCACAAATTCTTTCAATTGCAGATCACAAAGCAAGCGTAATGGATTTAGAATCTTTTGAAACCCTTGAAATGGAGCTACCAGATGAACTCAGGGGAGAAGTCGCTGAAAATGATAACGTGGAATATTGGGATATTGAAGGAGCAAAAGTTATAAAAAGGAAGATTTAACTTAATCTAAAATGGCAACTAAAATACCAGAAGCAATTAATCGATTATTCAAGAATGTTTTTATCTGTCAGAAATGTAAAAATAAAATTCGTGCAGATCCTCAAAGAGTTCTAAAGGGAAGAGTAAAATGTAGGAAATGTGGTGGGAAGCAGTTTAGACCTTTAAAGAAGAAATAAACCCTAAACATTAATAAACTAATTTTTCATAAAGTATATAGGTGATAAAATGAACTTTATGATTTTAGATATAGCACTATTAATCATTTTTTTAATTTCAATTTTGGTGATTCTTTACCTTGGGAGAAAAAAAGTTCGGAAAGATGGAGTTCTCTTGTTATATGACACTAAATGGGGAATAGCTTCAATTAAAAAATTTGGAGAAAAGCATAAAAAATTCCTTAAGAAGATAGGACATTTTTCTAATTGGTTAGGCTATGTTTTAATGGCAGGAATGATTTATTTATTTGGAAAAATAGTTTGGATTTATTTATTCAATGCTGATGCTGTTAGGGCAATAAAGGTCCCTCCAATTATGCCCCTAATCCCTTATTTACCTCAAGTATTTAAGTTAAGTTTCTTGCCCCCTTTTTATTTTACATACTGGATAATAATCTTGGCAGTGATTGCAATAACTCATGAATATTTTCATGGAATTTTTGCAGCAGCTAATGGTGTAAAGACAAAGAAAACTGGCTTTGGATTCTTTCCATTTTTCTTGCCAATTTTCTTCGCAGCATTTGTAGAATTGGATGAGAAGAAGATGCAGAAGAAAAAAGCTTCAGCACAAAAAGCAATCTTGTCTGCAGGAACTTTTGCAAACACCCTAACAGCTTTAATCGGGGTTCTCTTGATGTGGGGATTTTTTGCTGCAGCCTTCGCCCCAGCAGGGGTAATTTATGACGATTATGCTTATACGATAGAGAAAGTAGCAGATATTTCTATGTTAAATGGGGTAGAATTACTTAATCCAAATTACAAGGATATTGAACCATTAATTCAAGACACAGGAAACATCTTTACGGTCAACAATCAAAGATTTACCGCTGTAAAAGGATTTACTGGGGATAAAGAATATGTTGCATTATATTATAACTCTCCGGCATTTATGAAAAAAGTATATGGCCCAATAATAAAAATAAACGAAAAACCTACAAAATCTTTAGATGATTTTACAGAAATTATGGGACAGTATTCTCCTGGAGAAAAAATTCAATTAACCACATTAGTAGAAGATAAAGAATCTAACTATGAGATAATTCTTCAATCAAATCCTAATGATAAGGATTCTCCCTGGTTAGGAATTGTTTTCTATGGAGAACAAAAAGGATTTATTGCGAAATTTTCTGGATTTTTTAATTCTTACAAAGACCCTCATACTTACTATGAACCAAGGGTAGAGTGGTTCCAGTTTATTTACGATTTGTTATGGTGGCTAGTATTAATTTCTTTTAGTGTAGCTTTAGTTAACATGTTGCCCATGGGAATATTCGACGGGGGGAGATTTTTTTACCTAACAATACTGCAATTAACTGGATCAAGGAAAAAGGCAGAAAATTCTTTTAAGATTATAACCTGGGTTTTATTATCTTTGGTGGCTTTGATTATGGTTTTCTGGCTGGTAAGTATTTGGTAAGATTTAAAACATCTTTCTTCTAATTCTAATTATGTCAAAAGCAAGAAAACGTGTTAGGAAGGAAACTTATGAGCCCGTTTTAAACCATTCAGCTGTTCAATTATGTAACTGGACAAAAAAGTCTTTGAAAGATGAAGGAGATTGTTTTAAGAAAAAGTTTTATGGGATTGAAACGCATCGTTGTTGTCAAATGACTCCTTCTATTTTTTGCAATAATCGATGCGTTCATTGTTGGAGAGATATTTCAAATGCTCAGGATAAAATGATTGAAAATCCTGATGATCCAAAAGAAATCCTTGAAGCTGCAATCAAGGCTCAACAAAAACTTTTAACCGGTTTTAAGATAGATCCAAAATCCAAAAGCAAACAATTATCTAAGGCAAATCAAAAGAAATTAAAAGAAGCTCAGCAACCAACGCAGTTTGCATTATCTCTAACGGGGGAGCCAACACTCTACCCAAGAATAGGAGAGTTAATTCAAGAAATAAGAGACAGGGGTGCAACTTCTTTTCTAGTTACAAATGGTTTGCAACCAAAAGTGATTAAAAATTTAATAAAGACAAATAGATTGCCGACGAGACTTTATGTCTCAGTGAATTCTTCAAATAAAAAAGAGCATAAGAAATTCCATAGAAGTCTAAAGAAACATGCTTGGAGAAATCTAATGAAAACCCTAAAACTTTTTCCTCAATTAGAAAAATTAAACAAGACGGTTTTCAGAATAAATTTAGTAAAAGGATTAAACATGCAGGAGAAGTTTATTAAGGGATTCGTAAAACTAATAAAAGAATCAAAACCCTCTTTTATAGAAATTAAAGGGTTCATGTCTGTAGGATTTGCAAGAGATCGTTTAGGATATGATAGAATGCCAACGCATAAGGAAATGTTAAAATGGACAAGACAGCTTGAACAAAGACTTAAAGGGGTAGGATACAAATTACAAGACCAACATGAAGCTAGTAGAGCTTATGTAATGTGTAAGAACAAAAGAGATTTGAAAATTAAAGAGATTTAATTGAAGTATTTATAGTAGAGGCTTTTAACTGCATAATAATAATTACAAGATTTTGATTTCATATTTCTTAAATCTTTGTAAGATTTATTTTCTTCAATTCCTGGCATATTTCTTAACTCTGAAAGCATAGAAATAAGTTTACTTTTTTCCTGAGTGCCCATGATTCCTCTAGAATATTTGCTCTTATGGATTTTTTCCTGTTTTATCTTTTTAGGAATTCCTTTACTATTTTTTCCCATTAGTACAAAATAAAAAAATGCTTTTTAAAGATTATTGTGATTATATTTAAAGATTATCGGGGTTATAAATAGCTAATCCCTTCTTTGGTTAGCGCAACAAATCTAACCCCAATAGGCAAATTAAGTAATGCAGAAACCAAGGCCATGTGTTCTTTTCCATTTCCAGAAGCAATGGAGCAAGCAACTTCCATCTCTTCAAATTTTCCTTTTAATTTTTTAGAAAATTCTTCCTTTAACTCACCCAATTTTTTATTCAAATCAACTTTAACAAATTCAAACTCTTTGTCATGGCTAAAAGTTTTTGCAAAATCGTCTCCAACAAGAATTATCTTATCCCATTCTCCATATTTCATTAAACCCGAAACCTGTGCCCAAGTTCCTTGCCCCGAAGACAATAAACATATTAATTCCATTATTCTCCTTGAACCTCCATAATTAAATCTCTTAAACTTTTTCCTCTAATATTATTAAACCTAATTTTTTTGAAAGAATAACCTTTTATTTCTAGGTAAGCAGGGTCTTCACAACAATTAACAACTTCGTAAAACAATCTTCTTTTCATAATAATCAAACCATCCCTCTCTTTATAAGAATTATTGTCTTTTTTTATCCAATTATTGTCATAAAATTTTAAATAAAGGCTCAATAATGGAATACGAAATAATCCGGTTCCTGTACCAATTAGACGTCTAATAAACTTTTCCTTTATAGTTGACAAAGAAGTTTGATGAATTTTAACCTTTTCTTTATTTAATTTTTCTGCTAACTTCCTTTCAAATAAGGTTTATTTAGTTTGTAAAATATTTTCTGTAGTTCCTTCAAGAATTGCCCAGAGATTTTTACAAAGATTTTTCCTAAGGCTGTAGTAAGGGTAAGAACCACCTTTTTTATAAATCTCAGAACAAAGGCAAGGCTAAATCCTTTTTATTTATTTTAAATAATCTCAACAAAACTAGTAAAACTTCCTAATCCGAAAATTTTTATAAATAGGCTAAATACTTCTTGAATTAATAAAGAAATTGTGACGAAACTCACAATCGCATTAATAAAATTAAGATTAAAAATATTTAGAAAACAAAAATCTAAGTAGAAGAAGAATTCTTACAGAAAACGCCTTTATGGTTTTCTTTAAATGGAGCCTCATAAATTTGAAGCTTTCATCCAAATCGACGTAGTCGTTTGGGTGAATGACCATTCCTGATGAAAACCAAAAATGAGGCTTTTAGTAGCTGTATGCTGAAATTCTCGGCGAACCTCGAATCTTACACAACAGCTCTATCGACGTCATCTTTTATGACGGCCTTAATTATCTCGTTTTGCGGATGGCTTCGAGCTTAGATGCATTCAGCTCTTATCCAAACAATGCGTAGCTATGCAGCCTGCCAAGTGACAACTGCTCACCAGAGGCATCCGACTTCCGTTCCTCTCGTACTAGAAAATCGTTCCACTCAGACAATAACACACCTAGTAGATATCATACAAACTGTCTCGCGACGTTCTTAACCCAGCTAACGATCCCTTTTAATGCGTGAACTCCGACACCCTTGGTTGCTTCTGCACAACCAGGATAGGGAGAGCCGACAGCGAAATACCAAACCGCTCCGTCAATACGGACTATCGGGAGCGACCAGCTTATTATCCTTGGGGTAACTTTTCTATCAGACACGGCATCTATTAAAAATGCTCGTGGGTTCACTAGGCCCGACTTTCGTCTCTGCATTTCTTACTGTTCAAAATACAGTTAGACAGACTTTTGCCCTCGCACTCAACTCTAGATTTCCAAGCTAGATGAGTCTGTCTTTGGGTCCAACCGATATCTTTTCGGCTGGGCACCGCCCCAGTCAAACTGCCCGCCAGCCGCTGTCCTCATAAAGAGTAAGCAATCTTAAGGAAAATGGGTAGTATTACAGGGTTGCTCCGTTGCCACCAAAATGACAACATCGACGCTCCTACCTATGCTATGCGTCCTCGATAAGATTACAACGACAAGTTGCAGTAAAGTTCCACAAGGTCTTCGCTTCCCACTAGGCGTCTCCGGTCTGTGCACCGGACAATATTTTCAGAAGGTGTCGACCAGGGACAGTGACAACCTCGTTAAACCATTCATGCACGTCGCCATTCAGACGACAAGGCATTACGCTACCTTAAGAGGGTCATAGTTACCCCCGCCGTTTGATGGACCTTAGCTCCCTTGAAAAGGAGTTTTAGACACCACCACTGGGCAGGTCTCACCACGTATACAAGTCTTTTCAGATTAGCACGTGGCTACGTTTTTGGTAAACAGTCGGGCCGTCCTTGTTACTTAGATCTATTAACGCCACCACATTTCTGGAAGCAACGAAAATAGACATCCCTTCAGCCGAAGCTACAGGACTAACTTGCCGAATTCCCTTGATCGAATTAACCTTACACGTCTTAGCCTTCTCAGCTAGGGCACCAGTGTCGGTTGTGGGTACAGTTGATCAGCTCAAGAGTAATACTCTTTTCACTGGCTCCTGGAATCGGCGACGAACTCAAAGATTCTTTTGTGTCTTAGGATTACCCTCGACAAATTTCTCTTTTAAGGCCTTCTTTCGAAGACTCGCCTATCCTGAAGCAAAGATTACTATATAAGAACTAATCAGTGCAGGAATATTAACCTGCCATCCATCGTTGTATTCAGTTAAGGTACAACTTAGGTCCTGACTAACCCTTGGCTAACATATATGGCCAAGGAAACCTTGCCCTTACGACGTTTTGCGTTCTCAGCAAAATCACATCTTACTATTACCAGGATTCTCATTACTTCCCGCTCCAACCTTTCTCTCGAAAAGTCTTCTGCGCAGAAAGTACGCCTACTTACCAGAACACTCAATCTTGAGTGCCTCCAAAGTATCGGTATTATGCTTAGCCCCGTCCATTTTCGAGGCCCTGAACCTCAATAGGTGAGCTGTTACGCTTTCTTTAAATGATAGCTGCTTCTAGGCTTACATCCCTAGTGTCTCAGGTTCAAGACACCCTTTGTTACACTTAGCATAAATTTTGGGACCTTAACTCTGGTCTCCCTTGTTCAGGTCTCGGAATAGTATCTTACATACTATCCCTGTTTCTTGTTTTAAGCAGTTAGCAGATTCTGAGTTGGAAAAAATTCCGTAATCAATAGACCCTGCAAATTTTATCCGTACTTTACGCCGCTAACAAACAAAACAAGACTATACGGAGGCATATTTCAGTAGGAACCAGCCATTGCCAGATTAGATAAGCTTTTCACCCCTATCCACAGATCATTCGAGTGCATGTCCACAACAACGGTTCAGCCCTCCATCCTCCTTTCGGAAGACTTCAGCTTGCCCATGGATAGATCATCTGGCTTCAGGTCTTGTTCATGTGACTATACGCATTTTCATACTTGCTCTCGCTTCGGTTACGCAACATAGTTGCTTAGCCTCGCCACATAAAGAAACTCCCTGGCCCGTTTTTCGAAACGTACGTTACAACTCCCTGATTGGAAGCAGTAACCAACTGTAACTGTTAGATTTCAAGTCTTTTCACACCCTGTTACGGGTACTTTTCAGCTTTCCCTCGCGGTACTAGTTCACTATCGGACTTTGGTTTTATTTAGGGTTAGCAGTTAATCCTGCTATATTCGGACCTCTATTCCAAGAGATCCTACTCGTTGAAGAACAGCATATCAACTTTATCTACGGGACTATCACCCTCTAAGGTGTCTCTTTCCAGAGAACTTTGATTCGTCAACTTAGCTATTTACCTTCACCACATCTCTAATTTCGTTTCCAAAGAAGATTCGGTTTGCCCTATGCCCTTTTCGCTCTCTGCTAATAAGGGTATCACTATTTGTTTTCTTTTCCTGCTGGTACTAAGATGTTTCAATTCCCAGCGTCCTCGCCCATCTCTGAGCAATTCGGGTATCTTCGGATCAATGCTTGCATGCAACTCCCCGAAGCTTATCGCAGCTTGCCACGCCCTTCGTCGAAACCAAAACCAAGCTATCCGTCTAACAGCATAAACTAAGACGTTTCCTAGTGTAAGGATTCTTCTTCTACTTAGATCATTGAATATGAACTGTCTAATGACATATTCTCCTTCAGATCCCGAAAACTTTTCGGAACCATCCTTCACGTAAGTGAGTATGATTTATTGTTGATAAAGAATGGTTTATATTCTTTATTTTATTTTTTATAATCTTTCTTTTCCGATATAACCCTTTTTTTATTTTTTGTGGGTTGTATTAATTTTAAATTTCCCTATATAAAGATTTTTATCAATCTCTCTTCTTTCACGTTCATCTTCTCTAATTTCCATTTTTTAATCTTCCTGAGGGATTAACTTATATTTAGAAAGAATCTATGGACCCGCCGAGAATCGAACTCGGATCTCCTGAGTGCAAGTCAAGTATCTTAGCCATTGGACAACGGGCCCAAGAGATAAAGGTCTAAAACTTTTTCAGTTTTTAACCCTTTCTAAACAAGATGAGTATGTAGAAACAATTAATGTTGTAAATTAATATATAGGAGGTGATCCATCTGCAGGTTCCCCTACAGATACCTTGTGACGACTTAACCTACCTCATCTAGCCAAGATTCTCCTTCGAAAAGTTTCATCCTAACTAAACTCGGTTGATTTGACGGGCAGTGAGTGCAAGAGACAGTGACGTATTCACCGTTCGTTGATAACAAACGATTACTACGAATTCCAGTGTCACGAAGCTGAGTTACAAGCTTCGATCTAGACTAAGATGGACTTTAAGAGATTGGCTTCACCTTTCGGTGTTGCATCCCGTTGTATCCACCATTGACGCGCGCGTGTCGCCCAGGGGATTTGGGCTGTACTCACCTAACGTAGCCCGAACTTTCATCCTTGTTACCAAGGCAATCTGTATATGGTACACATAGTAAATATACATGCGGGTCTTGCCTGTTACCTGATTTAACAGGTCACCTCACGGCACAGGCTGACGTCGGCCATGCAGCTCCTCTCAGCGTGTCAGGTAAGCCCTTTAGACTGACCTTCATCCTGCTGTCGCTCCTGGTGAGGTTCACGGTGTATAATCTAATTGAACCGCACGCGTCACTCGTTGTAGTGTCTCCCCGCCTATTCCTTTAAGTTTCGGCCTTGCGACTATACTTCCCAGGTAGCACACTCTCCGGCTTCCCTTCAGCACCGAAACCTCGCGAAGAGGTCCCGATGTTTAGTGTGCAGTGTTTACTGCTAGGACTACACGGGTATCTAATCCGTTTTGCGCCCCTAGCCTTCATCCCTTACTGTCAGAACTGTTCTCGTAAGATGCCTTCGCTATTGTGAGTCCGCTTGAGATTAACACATTTTACCGCTACTTCAAACGTACTTCTTACGTCTCCCAGTCTCTAGCTTAGTAGTACTTCCCGCGCGCTCCATACTTAAGATATGGAATTTCACAAGAAACTTACTAAGCAAGCTACGGATGTTTTAGACCCAATAAAAATGGCTGCGACTTGGACCGCAGGTATTACCGCGGCGGCTGGCACCTGTCTTACCCAGTCCTTATTCCTGGAACTTTTTACATTCCATAAAAGCATTCCAAATTGAAACGCACTTTGATTCAAACTATCACACTTTCGTGCATTGTAGATTATTCCTAACTGCTGCACCCCGTGGGGCTGGGAATAGTGTCTCAGATTCCCTCTCAGGGCCTCTCCGCTAAGAGCCCTTACGGATCAATGGCTTGGTGGGCATTTACCCCGCCAACAACCTAATCCACCGCAGCCCCATCCTTAAGCTCGAATTTGAGAGATAAGTCGTTCCAGGGCATATCTCCTATCAGGTATTAACCTCAGTTTCCCGAGGATATCCCTGACTTAAGGGTAGGTTAGCTACGTGTTACTGAGCAGTTTGCCTTCTCACTTTCGAAAAAGAAAGAAAAACTTGCATGTCTAAGCGCAAATCAAAGAGCCGCAGCCGCCAGCAGGATCAACTGGAATTAACATTGAAATAAATTTCATTGCGCAATCTGTTTTATAAGATAACAAATCACTTCACTCAATCTCCTAACTTTTGGCTGTGAGTCTACAACATTGACTTCCAAACTAATATGAAAATAACTATCATTCATTAAACTAATGTCCTTTTACCATCGATGAGTTTAGAATTCGCTAACTGCTTCTACATACATCATACCTTAGTTTGTAGTAAGCATATTAAGGCACTCATCTTAGTTAATGAATAATCGACAGAAAATAGATTTATAAATGTTTTGGTAATTAAAAATATCCTTCAGCGACGGAAACAGGCTTAAATTTCATGAGAAATACGCTTTAGAAATAAATTTCCTAAAAAATTTTTTTATGCTAGAACTATTCGTCAGATTCAATCCACCATTCCATATCTGGAATGTCTCTCTCAATTCCCCTTTCTTTAAGGTATCCTTTTGCAAGAAGATAATAAATTAATCCAATACTCTTTGGGCTTTTATTATTACCGATGATAACCTGATTCGCTCCATTTGAAAAATTATTAGTTCCACAAATCATTAAGACGTTTTTTTTCATGTCCACCGTATCCTTTAAAGCATTTTTTTCTAACCAATGATCTGTAATAATTGTTAACTCATTTTCAAAAAAATCATCTAATTGAGTATTTGTCAAAATTCCTGCAGGATATTTCTTTGTAAAAACTCTAATTCCTGTAATTTCACTGAACTTTTTTGCAATATCCCATGCAGACTGTCTTCGGCAAATGAGAATAACTTCTTCTGGGGAAAATTTAGCTAAATATTTGATTCCTTCTTTTAATTTTTCGTCAATTAAATCAGTATTAAAAATTGCTAATCCATCCGCTCTTCTTCGATAAACATAGGGTTTCATATCTGGGGTAACTACCCTGGTTCCAAGATAAATTCCTGTCTTAACATAATCCTCCAAGGGGATAAGCATGTCTACTTTTTTCTTGGCTTTAATTTCTTCTTTTAAGGCTTCTGTATCTGCCCCTCCTTTAACTTTTTCTTTAAGCTTTTCCGCTTTTTCTAAAAGCTTTTTCTTTTTGTCTGCTTTTTCAACTGCTAAAGATTCAGCTTCAGCAGCTTTTTCTAGTTCTGCCCCGGTCAAAGAGTCTTCTTTAATTTTAAGATCTTCAATTTTTTTTGTTGCCATACTTAACATCAATAAAATTAGTTTATAAAACTTTTTACTTCAATTCCTTTTCAATCTCTATTAATCTATTAATTTTAATTTCCCTTTCTATACCAGTGATTCCACATTTAATAAAATCTGATTGAAACCCAAAAGCTAAATCTGCTAGAATGCTTTCTTCGGTTTCTCCGCTTCTATGTGAGAAAATAGTTTTAACGTTATTTTTCTTTGCTAATTCTACAACTCTCTTGACCTGGATCAATGAGCCATTCTGGTTCGGTTTCACTATAATCGCATTGATTGCTTTTGCTTCAATGGCCTTTTCCAATCTTTTATAATTTGTAACAGTTAAGTCGTCACCAACAATTAAGCTATTAGGGAATTTTTCTAATAGCTTAGAAAATTCTTCAAATTCTTCTTCTCCAAAAGGGTCTTCAATATAAAAAATTCCAAAATTTCTTATTAGGTTGAATAAATAAAGTAGCTGCTCCTCTCCAGTTCGGTCTAATTTGGGGTTGCAATAATGGTATTTTTTTCTTTTAAAAAATGAAGAAGCAGCAACATCTAATCCTAAGGGAATGTCCAATTTAGTTAAGAGATCTAGGACTTCTTTATCTCCCAAAGAGGTTGTCCAAGCATCCTCATCATTTTTAGTTCCTTCGAATTTTTTATCCTTTTGTTTTAACAGAGTTTTTGCATTCTTTTTAGCATCTTTATTTTCATCAAAGCTTTCAATTGCAGAATTTGATTTTGGAATCAATAGAAATTCTTGGAAGTCGGGTTTACGCCCCCCAATTTCTTTAGAATGTTTTCCTCCTCCTACGCAATTTCCAACCAGCCTAGGGAAAATTTTAGCTTTAGGATTAATTACTTCCCATATTTCTAAACCCTGTTCCTTAGCCATCGCTTTCAATGAAGCAGACTCCAATGCAAATAAAGTATTGGCTCCAATTTGCCTTTCCGCGATATCTTCTATACGTCTTAAATCTTCAAATTTTTCTAAATATTCTGATGAAAAATAATCCTTAAGTTTATCCAAGCTTTTGATGTCCCCCTCAACATCTTTTTTATAGGATTTAGCTTCATGTTTACCTTTCGATCTCCCATTTGGAGCCGAAGCAAAAAATTTTCCAACATTTGTGTCAAGGTGAACTTCAATAGTCCAATCTCCTCTGGAATCTTTAATTTTTTTACCCTTCACGCTCTTAATAATCATAACAAAGAAACACAATCGCAGTTAATAAAGTTTATCAGAGCAGATTGCTGTTGTAATTTTACATGTCTCAAAAGAATCATTAGAAATCTGGAAAAAAGAAATAGAGAAATTTCTCTAGGAAAAATTAAAATTAATATTACCCCCAGATAAATCTAGAGTCATATACCTCTACAAAAGAGTAGATTTTGTTGGACTTAGAAACTTTTACAATTACCGATTATTAAGAAAGAAGAGTTTAAAGAAGATGAAAAGAAGAATGTTCAATTTTAAATCATAAAAACCTGAATAAATAAAATCTCAAAAACTTTAGAAATATTAGTCGATTTGTTCTAGCCGGGATGATAATCATAAACTGAACTTGTTAAAGATACTTCGTAATTAATCTTCATCAGAAGAATCCTCTTCTTCATCCATTTCTTCTTCAGGAGTTGCTAAGGCCATAATTTCTCCATCTTCAACAATCTCTTTTTCTTCTTCAGATTCAGAATCTTCTTTTTGATCATCACTCATCTTTTTTATCTTTGGTCTTTGCAGTCCCCCCCCTCTTTTTTCAGGAAAAGGTTTTTTAATAGAAATGGGCAATGCTCTAGAATCTAATTCTATCTCTGCTATTTTAAGAGCATCAAAATTTATTTTTTCTAAATTTTCTTCGGAAATTTTAATTAAAAGGGGAGCATTCATTGCAATTTGCAAAGCTCGAGCACCAATAATCCTCGCACGCTCGTACTTTGTAAATTCTTGTTCCATTGTAATTGATTGAATCTTTTTATTTTAAAGCTTTCTCTAGTTTAGTTTCCAGATTTTTAGCGATTTTTTCAGCCATTTCAAAAACTTCTTTAAATTTTTCAACACTAATTGGAGATTTCTCCCCTTTTTGAGCAGAGGAAATAATTCCATCCATTATTCCAAAAGTAACTCTTGTATCGCTCATATCTTCTTCTTCTCTTGTAGGATCAACTAAAAAATTATCTCCAACTTTATGTATTGTAACCGAAACAGGAGCATGCTTATTTAGGGGCAATCCTTCATTTGTTAACTCATCATAAAGTATTTTGTCATTCTCTTCGTCATATCTAGGCATCTTAGCAATTCTCATAGCAGCGATAGCTCCTAAATTTGCAGCATCTAACAGATTTCCATCATCATTAATAGAATAAATATCTACAAAAACTGTCCAAACTTTTTCACCTTCCTTAATGCATAGTTTTTCGAAATCTAAAAATCCCGATTCCCTTAGCCCCCTATCAGTTACCCTTCCTAATTCAATTGCAGGAAATTTTGGAGGACCGTTTTCAAATCGAGGTGAACTTAAAGGTAATAATTCTGCAGTAACCATTAAATTCCCTTTTTTAGGAGAATCTGGATAAGGTTCGCTTGTTCCCATTTTAACTCCCACTAAAACTTCGGTTTTTCCTAGCTTTACCCTGACTGATCCTTCAGCTTTTTTACTAATGTCCTTTTCTATTATTAGTTCTCGGTAATCTTCAGGTTTTCTTCCATCTAATCTTTTTCCCTTAGAAAGATACGATCTTATCACGTCCCCTGTTATTTCTGATGCTGTTCTAACTTTATCCATTTTATTTCAATGAATTCTTCAAAGCCTCCTTTTGAATTCCATATACTTTATCACAGGCTTTTTTAGCCATGTCCATAACTTCTTTTAATTGATTAGCCCCAATTTTTCCATCTAATTGAAAATGTGTAACTTGACCCTCTTTAGTCATAGATATAGGGATATCTGTTGGGCCTTCTCCCTCTTCAAAATCTTCTTCTTCTTTTGTCAAATCTATAACCAATGTTTTATCCAATTTTCCCACAGAAATACTATTAACTAAATCTTTCATTGGAACTCCTGCATGAGCCAAAGCCATTGAAGCCGCATTTATTCCTGCACACCTAGTCCCAGCATCTGCCTGAATGATATGAATGAATACATCTACAACTTGCCCAGGGAAATCATCTAGCATAACAACTGGTTCTAAAGCCCACTCAGTAATCTTGCTGATTTCAGTGGATCTTCTATTAATTCCTGGTTTAATCCTATCACTAACGGAAAAACTCATCATATTGTAAGTACATCTTAAAACCCCTTTTGCTGGATTTTGTTGATGTTGAGGATGCATCTTCTTTGGGCCATAAACCGCAGCAATTGCAATGGTGTCCCCAGATCTGTACATTGCACTTCCATCTGCATTTGGAATTATATTCACTCTTGCTTCAATTTCTCTCATTTCATCCAGCTTTCTTCCATCTGATCTTTTAAATTCTACCATCTTAATTTTTTTCCTCTTTAAGGGATTGTTCTCTTTTATTCTCTTTAAAGAAGTTTTCCATTTCTTCTGTCAACCCTTTAATGTATGATTTATCTGAAATGTGTATTATTGCTTTTTTCGCAAGCAACTCATTTTCGATGGAATCTCCATTTATCAAAATTGCCCCATTTTGGCCAACAGTAATATTACAACCGGTTTCGTCTTTTATTAATTTTATCATGCTGCCTTCTTTACCAATGACTCTAGGAACTTTGTTTGGATTAATTTCAAAAACCACTCCTTCATCAATAACTCCAAGTCCCCTAGATTTTAAAGATAAATCGATTCCACGTTTATTTATGGACCAAATTTTTGCAATGACCATATCTCCTATTCCCATAACTTCTTCAAGAGCATCCTTGTTAACGTATCTAGGAACTTCCATTAAAGATAAAAATGCATTATCTGCTGCACCAATATCTATAACCCATCCATTAAAGGTAATATTTTCAACCTTTCCAATAATTACATTTCCTCTCCTAGGGGTATATGTTCCAGATAAAGGAATTATCTTTACTAACTTTCCTGATTCCTCTACCAGCCCATATTTTAAAGAATATATTTTTCCTTCTCTTTTTTCGGTCCATTCTCCCGGGAGATAGTCTTCTCCTTCGGCAAGAATTTCTCCTGGGACCGCTACTTTTCGTTCGTTTTCTTGTATCATTTTTAGTTTTTTTTAAAAATGTCACTTGAGAAGTTTATCTTCATTTGCGTCATTTTTATTCTTTTACTTCTTCAGTTAAAGCACTTCCGTGTGTACTTGAGTTTAATTTTTCATAAAAGTCAATTAAGATTCCTGCAGGAACATCTACGATGACTTCTAAACTACCATCGTTAAGCCAATTTTCCTTTTGCTTATATTGAGCAACAAGACCATAAGCTTTTCCAGTTTGAATCGCTGGAATTGTTATTTTAACTTTTTTTGTCTCAACTTTTATCGGTATAACCTTATTAAGTTGTTCTAGAATCTCGATAATCTGATTTTCTACTGGAACATTCTTAATACTAACATGAGCTTGGTCGAGAGCATTTTTAAGTCTTTCGCTAGAATGAGCATGGCCTGTTTTGGGGTCTATAGCATTCCTAGCTAAAAAGTCGATAACTTGTTTAATCTTTTTTTCTTTTTCTTCATCCCTATGTTCTTGGTTAACCAAAACCTCCCCTTGTTTAACTATAACCTTTCCAATTTCTAAAGGGTCTGCAGTTCCAAAGCTAGTTTCTAAAACATCTCTCGCAGCTTTATCTCCTCGATGAGCGTTAGTAAAGATAATTTCAATTTCTAAAGTTAAATAATCAGATTCCCCTTTTTTGAATTTCAAGGCAGAATCCATATCCACAAGAACCTCAAAATGATTTTTTCCCTTTGTTAATCTTGCAGTTGTTTGTCCCATTTTATTTTAAATTCTCAATCTCTTTACCTTCAAGCCGAATTATTTTTTTAGAATCATTTCCTATGTAAACTAACTCGTATTTTTCTAGATCAAATTTTTCTTTAATTTCTTTAAAAATTTCCAAAGCTAATTTAATTCCCTTTTTAAGGGTCAAATCTTTTTTGTATTTTTCTCTCAATAGACCTCTAATATGTTCATCCCCTTCCCCAATGGCATTTGCATGGTACTGAGAATAATTTCCTGTAACATCACTAATGTAAAGGGAGCCTTTTTTGTTATGAAATCCTGCGATCATCAATGAAACTCCAAAAGGTCTAGCCCCCCCATATTGAGAAAATTGTTGTTTAATACTTGAAACTTCTTTTACAACTACTTCGGGTTCAATCTCTGAATCATAGGTTAACCTATTTTTTTGTGCTGCAATTTGTGCTTTATCAATCAAAACTCTTGCATCAGAAACAATCCCTGCAACACTTGAAAATAAATGAGAATCAATTTCATAAATTTTTGTGGCAGATTCTTTAACCATTAAAGGGTCTGTTACTCTTTTATCTGCTAGAATGAAAACTCCGTCAGAACAAACCATTCCGATACTAGAGCTTCCTAACCTGACAGTTTTTTCGGCATATTCTACCTGGAGTAAATGGCCATCTGGGCTGAACATAGTCGCAGCTCGGTCATAACCCATTTGCTGATGTTGCATATCTATTGGCATTTCCATTTTATCTTTCAATTAAGAATATAATAATTTATTCTTTCCTTTTATTTCTATATTTCAAATTAGAAGTTCTTAGTTTTTAAGTTTTTTGGAATCTAGACCTTTCAAAGTCCCGCTAATCTTCAAAACCTTAATCTCCTCAGGCCAAACAGTAAAAGAAGCTCGAACTTTATCTAAGCTTTTTCTATTAATGCTTAAAATGTCAGATTTAATCCAAGTAGGTGAAGCTTCACTAATTCCTAGAATTCCAATAAAGTTTTTAATTGAATCATAGACGTTTTTCTTTAAGTTTTTTCCTTCCAAAAATAAATATCTTTTCTTTTCTTTGTGAGAGGGTTTTAGTGATCTCATTCTAATCTTTTTAGGCAATTAATCTTCTTAAAACTTCCTCCACAAACTTATTTAAACCACTTTAACTTTTCACAACTGAAGATGGAAATCTGTACAGTTGGAGGATTTGAAGAAGTTGGAAGAAATATGACTGCTGTAAAAGTGGGAGGAGATGTTTTCTTATTTGATGCAGGGCTATATCTTCCCGGAGTAATCGAGTTGCAGGACAAATTGGATGTAAAATCCTATTCTGAAGCAAATTTAAGAAGAGTTGGAGGAATTCCTTCAGACAAGGTCTTAGATAAACTAGGCTGGACTTCAAAAGTAAAAGCATTATTCATAAGCCACGCTCATCTAGATCATGTGGGGGGAGCACCATATCTTCTACACAGATATCCGGGAGTTCCAGTTTATGGGACGCCTTTTACAATTGAAGTTTTGAAATCAATAATACAAGATGAAAAGCTTTCAGTTTCGAATCCGTTCAAAGTTGTAGAATTCAAAAAGCAATACTCAATACCAAAAGCAGACCCTTCAAATAAGGTAGAATTCACCTTCACAACACATTCTACTATAGACTCTGCTTTCATAACATTGCATACCCGGGAAGGAGCATTTTTTTACGCATTGGATTACAAGTTTGATGATAATCCAACAACCGGGTTGCTAACGGATTATGAATCTTTAAAAAGAATTGGAAACGAAAAAGTTAAATTAGCGATAATAAATACTCTTTATGCCTCTAAAGAGGAATCTAATGGGACAGAAACAGATGCAGATAAACTGTTAGAAGAAGCCTTTTCAAAAGTTTCAGAGAGGAAGGGGGCATTTTTTGTAACAACTTTTTCTTCCCACATAGAAAGGTTAAATACAATAGTTAAGCATGCTCAAAGAACTGGAAGAGAAATAGTTTTTTTAGGTAGAAGTCTAAATAAATACGTATATGCCGCAAATAATATTGGAAGATGTCCTTTCAAGAACAAAATAAAACTAATGAAATATAAGAGACAAATAGACTCTTTTTTGAAAAGGTTAGATAAGAATAGAGAAAAATACCTTGTTGTTTGCACAGGTCATCAAGGGGAAAAAGATTCAATATTAGATAGAATTTCAAAAAAGACAACTCCTTTTCAATTTCAACCAGGAGACAATTTAATCTTTTCTTCAAGTGTTATTCCGACGGAAGTAAACATTGAATCTAGAGCAAAATTAGATAAAAGACTAGAAAAGCAGGGGGTAATTTTGCAAACCAATGTTCATGTTCACGGTCATGGAAGTAAACAAAGCAAAAAGAAACTTTTAGAATTAATTAAACCAGAAAACATAATCCCTGCCCATGGTTCTCCTGAACAAGAACAAGGATTAATTGATGTTGCAAAAGAGCATGGATACATCTATGGAACAACCTCTTATTTAGCTAAAAATGGTCAAGTCTTCGAGTTTAAGTAAAGGCTTTTAAATTATAGTTCCCTAAAAAAAGAATGGAGAAAAAAGAGGAAGATTTTCTAATTGAGAACCAAGATTTAATTGGTGCAATCAATTCTGCTTTATCGCGTGGTCAAACATTAAAGGGCGCTATGATGGCTCTTTATAATGCAGGGTATGAAAAAGAGAAAATTGAGGAAGCAGCCAGAGCTTATATTGAGCTAAGTAGAAATCCGGGAAAAACGAATGTTCAACAAAAGGTTATTGCAAAAAAAATAGAAAAGAAGCAAAAAAAAGAGGAAAAATCAGTTAAATTGACTAAGAGAGAGCGAAAGAAAGGGATTTTGGGTAAAACTCTTGGATCCTCCATTAAGGTAACTTCTGAGGGAGGAGTGGGCAAGAAGTCAGAAGCTAAAAGAATCTCAAATTATGGTGTAAAAGAAAGAAAACTAAAGCAGCCCAAGCAAAGGGATAACTCAAACGTAATCACCTTTTTATTAGTATTCATTTTAATTTTTTTATTTTTAGTTTTAGGTGCTGTCTTTTTATTCAAAGAAGAGCTAATTAATTTTTTCAACAGGCTGTTTAGTTAAAATGACCTTAATCTATGAGCCCCAAGAAGATTCTTACTTGTTTTCTGAAGTTTTGGAAGAATTTTTACCTTCTTTGTTAGATATAAACCCTGATTTAAATTTCTTGGAAGTTGGTTCTGGTTCAGGAATTCAATTAAAAAAAGTAAGAGACTTGGGGGTAAAAAATATTTTGGGATTAGACATAAATAGGGAAGCAGTCGAGCATTGTAAGACTTTAGGTTTTGAAGTTTTTCATTCTAATCTCTTTGAGAAAGTTCAGGGGAAATACGATCTTATAATCTTCAATCCGCCTTATCTTCCCGAAGATCTACTTGAGGATAAAGAATCAAAGCTGGCAACAACGGGAGGTTCAAATGGTTCGAAAATAATTAATTCTTTCTTAATGGACTCTAAATCTTATTTGAAGAAGGGAGGGAAAATTTTCCTTTTAACCTCTTCTTTAACTAAAGGAATTAATTGGTCAAGTTACAAAAAAGAATTAATAAAAGAGAGAAGTTTATTTTTTGAAAAGTTATTTATTTGGAGATTGACAACATAAATATTTTAAACCAAAGGCAATTAATTAACTTATGAAAGAGGAACATAGACGCACTTTGATTTGGTTTCTAGGAGCATTGTTTGTATTTCTAGTAGTCTTAGGGATAATCTATCCCCAATTAGAAAAATTAGAAAATTCAAAACCTTCAAAGAATATAACTGTAAACAATTCAAATTCCCTGTCTTTAATAAATTTAGGGAGTATGTTTGATTTTTCAAGTTATGCTAATCTTAGTTTAGGAGAGCTTTGTGGGGATTTAGAGGATTGCATTTCTTATTGTGCAGAGAATAAGCAATCTTGTGAAAACTATTGTATAACAAATCCCGAAAATGAATTATGCTTCAAGGTAAATAACTTTGTTTCTTCAGAAATTATTCAAGACTATCTGGAAAAGAATAGTCTCTCTGAGGAAGACTTGCTAGATACATCTTTAGCTTAACGTTTAATATCTTTCCAGCTTTTTCCAGATTTCATAAACTTCTCGAGAGCAGGATATTTTTCTTCTAAAGTTTTAGATCTAGATTGATAGAAAATACCTAAAGGAATCTTTGTTTCTTTTTCTGGTTTTTCATAATTAAACTCTTCTGCTTTTTTCATTGCAGCATTTAGATTATTAGACTTGTGACCTTTTTCTTGAAGCATGTAAGTCATTCTTTGAAAGTTTTCATTTTTGTGAAAAATGATGCAAGGTTGCATGATCTCTATAAATTTGAAACCTTTGTGATTTTGTGCTTTTCTAAGAATCCACTCAATCTGTTTCGCATCAGCATAAACTCTTGCAACAAATCCTGCCCCCGCGGAGAGCATTAATTTAATTGGATTAATTGGATTATGAACAACTCCTTGAGGTGTAGTTTTATCAATAAAGCCCTTCTCGGTTAAGGAAGTTGGTTGTCCAACAGTTAAAGCAAAAACTTGGTTATTATGGAGTAGGAAGGTAATATCTGAATTATAACGAGCAGCATGAATTAAATGGCTTATTCCTTCAGACAAGGTATCGCCATCTCCAGCAAAACCAAAAACTTTTAAATTTGGATTTCCAATCTTCAAACCTAAACAAGTCGGTAAGGTCCTACCATGAAGAGTATTGAGTCCGTTTAAATTAACATAATCAAAAATTTTTCCATGACAGCCAATCCCAGAAACCATTGCGAAGTCATTCAATCTGGCCCCTTTTTTCAATTCTTTCTCAAGATAATTTTTGAATCCTGCAAGTATCTGGAAATTCCAACATCCCGGGCACCATGTAACTTTAGTTTTCGTTGATATGTTTTTTTTCATTTCATTCTCCTCTTAATTTCCTCATGTAATTCATCTGAGAAAAATTCTCGACCGTCATAACGAAGAATTTTATTTTTATCTTTAATTTCTATCCCAGTTTTCTTTCTAACTAATCTTCCAAAAATCCCTGTAGCATTACTCTCGATCAAAATCAAATTCTTTTTTTGGACTAATTTTTCAATTTCTTCTGGAAAAGGATCCATATGTAATACCTGAATTGCACAAATGTCCAAGTTTCCAATAGCATCTAAAACTGCACCCTTTGTTGAACCCCAAAATAAAACGCAATTATTAGAATTTTTTCTTCCATAAACTTTATATTGTTTAAATTTTTTAGCTTCCTTGAATATATCCTCTTTTTTATCTAATCTTTTGTTAACATTTTTAATAACTCTTTCAGAATCCTCTGTGGCAGAACCTTCAGAATCAACTTCGTAACTATTGTATCTTTTCAGAGAATGTTGCTTCTTAACTTTTGCAATCCGGGGTTTTCTTTCAATAGAATAGTAACTTTCCCCCAAATGTTTATCCGAAAGAACAATTGCAGGAATACCGTATTTTTGAGAAAAGTAAAAGCACTGGTTAGTCATCTCTTCAGCTTCGCAAGGATCTCCTGGAGCTAAAACTACTCTAGGGAATTCTCCGTGTCCAGAATAAAGGGCAATATTCAAATCTCCTTGGGAGCTATAAGTTGCAACCCCTGTTCCAGGCCCAGGTCTTTGAGCGAGATAAAAAACTAAAGGAATTTCAGCTATCCCAATCATGCTTAAAGTTTCAGTCATCAAATCAAAACCTCCTCCCGCAGTTCCCACCATTGTCTTTGCACCAGTCATAGCGGTTCCGCAACCTGCATTAGCAACAGCAATTTCGTTTTCTAATTCTAAGACTAAAATATTATCCTCCTTCTGCCTCTGGGCCAGTTCCCCTAAAACAGGCGTAGCAGGAGTCATTGGATAAGCATAATACACATCTAAACCAGATTTGATTGCACCCAAGGTAATTCCCTCGCTTCCAGAATAAAGCTTTCCCTTATTTCTAGATTTACTTAATTTAATTTTCTGTGCTTCCAGTTCAAAACCCCTTTTAGCTTCTATAATGTTTTCATTATACCTCGATTTTAATTCTTTCAACCTTTTATCTAAAAATTTAAACTCAATTCCGAGAATATTAAAAATTCTTCCTGCAAAAAACATATTGGACTCTTTACCTTTCAAGATTATTCCCTCTTTCTTTAATTTAGAAGAATGATTTTTTTCTGTAGTTTCATCTAAGGCCACAATCATATCAACTTTACTTTCATTAGAGCTAACAGAAGAATCTGAAAAGCATAATTGGTTAAAATTATGCCCCCCTCTAATTAAACTCTGGTAATCTCTAGAATAGAAAACATAATACCCTTCTTCCACAAGACTCTCTGCCAATAAATGCAGCAAAAGATTAGCACCCTGCCCTGCTTTACCTCCGATAAGAATTGATTTTTTCATTTCACCTCAAAGTATATAAATTAAGAACCATTATAAAGTTTTTCAACTACAGCACAAATATTCTTATATACTCAACCAATCACCTAATTTTAAGAAAATGGTAAGATTTGCACACATGGCAGATGTCCATCTTGGAGGATGGAGACAAGAAGAAATGCAAGATTTGAACTTCAAATCTTTTCAAAAAGCAGTGCAAATCGCTATAGATAAAAAAGTAGAATTTGTTATAATCGCGGGAGACCTTTTTGATTCAGCTTATCCCCCAATAGAAATAATAAAAGAAACCTTTGCAGAATTTAGAAAACTACATGATGCAAAAATTCCTGTTTTCTTAATTGCAGGTTCTCATGATTATTCTGTCTCAGGAAAAACTTTTTTAGACGTTTTAGAAAAAGCCGGTTTCTGTAAAAACGTTTACGATTCAGAAACAATTGAAGATTCAATAATTTTGAATCCTATACTTCATAAGGGGGTAGCTTTTTATGGTTATCCTGGAAAAAAATCTGGGTTAGAAGTAAAGGACATAAAAAAGATAAAATTAAATGATTCTCCAGGAATGTTCAAGATTTTAATACTCCATACAACTCTGGACAAGGTAAGAGGAGCGCTCCCAATAGATTGCGTAAGATTTGAAGAATTGCCCAAGGCGGACTATTATGCATTAGGGCATATTCATGTAAGTTTTTCTTACAAAAATTTAGTTTATCCTGGACCAGTTTTCCCAAACAATTTTCAAGAATTGGAGACTTTAGGAAAAGGGACATTTTTTATCGTTGATACGGATGAAGACCAGCCATTAGAAAGAATAGAATTGAATATCAAAGAAATTGAATCTTTTCACGCAATTGTTAAAGATACAAAAGTTGCTACAGAAAACATTATCTATGAGCTGTCTCAAAGAGATTTGCAGGATAAAATCCTCCTCTTGAGGCTAGAGGGTTTATTGGAAGATCAGAAAGTTTCAGAGATTAATTTCCAAAAAATAGAAGAAGTCGCATACAAGCAAGGGGCTTACTTTGTTCTAAGAAACACGCATGATTTGAAAACAAAAGAGCCAGACTTTGAATTAGATATTCATTCAGAACACGCGGACAATATAGAATTAGAAGCAATAGAGCATTACTCAAAAGAAAACCCCTCAAAATTCAATCATTTAATTCCTCATTTAATTGATTCCCTTGCAATAGAAAAACAAGAGGGTGAAACAGTTGAGAGTTTTAACAAAAGAATTCTAGACGAGTCTAGAAAAATTTTGAAGTATGAAGAATGATAATAAAAAAAATAAATTTTGGTTTTGAAAGAACGATGCGATTTCCTCAGAGGCAATTAGAAATCGCTGTTCTCCCATTTGAGGAAGTTCAAAAGAAACCAGCGGGTTTCTTTTGAATGATAATAAAAAAAATAACCTTAGATAATATAAGAAGCTACACCCACGAAGAGGTGGAGTTTCCTGTAGGTTCAACCCTTCTAGCTGGAGATATAGGTTGTGGTAAAACCTCTGTTCTTTTAGCAATAGAATTCGCACTTTTTGGGCTACAACCCGGACAAAGAGGATCCTCTCTATTAAGAAATGATTCAGAAGAAGGAAGGGTAAAGATGGTATTTGAAGTTTCGGGAAAGGAGTATACTGTAGAAAGAACGCTAAAGAGGGGAAAAACGGTTTCACAAGATTACGCTGCAATAACAATAGATGGAAATAATACAGAATTATCTGTGACAGAATTGAAAAATCAAATTTT
>Ga0265294_10001868_pt1 | contig 28047 bp, 25 predicted proteins | sample MunlanPumphouse3_FD_192504 | JGI IMG/M metagenome (GOLD analysis project Ga0265294, IMG submission 192504) | Groundwater microbial communities from a municipal landfill in Southern Ontario, Canada - Pumphouse #3 | ecosystem: Environmental > Aquatic > Deep subsurface > Groundwater | place...
AGGTAAGCTGTTTGTAAGTTCTCAATTGTGCACCTTAAGTTTTGTTGCAAAAACAGGTTGCATCTTACGACAGCTTGCCTGTTTTTACAAATTACTTTCAGTTGCACTTACTTGTTGAATTCAGGATTGTCAAATTAATATAGAGGATGCAGCTGAGGATCACGATGAAAAAAATATTGCTTTTGCTAATAGTTCTGTTTTTATTTACGAGCTTTTTATTCGCAGAAATAGCAAATACCTTTTCTACGGGAAATGGATCCAAAAGCAATTTGTATCAAATAATATCATCAGAAAAGTTATACCGGATTAGTTAAGACCTGATAAAAGTGGCAATGATTATAAGGTAGGATAAAAGTATATTACAATAATACATGCGACATATTTAGCTAGAAAGGGTAATTTATGATAGTTAGGAAATTCACACTACCGCTAATAATGAGCATATTATTGATTTTGTTTTGCCCATCACTAGGAAGAAGTCAGCTAGTTGACCATTGGGAAGCGATTATACTTGCAGAAAATGAATGGAAGTATCAAGTTGGAGTTTCTGAGCCACCGGTATCGTGGATTGAGACAGACTTCGACGATAGTTCCTGGCTTACAGGGCCGGGTGGCATAGGTTATGGCGACGATGACGACTCAACTATTATTGATCCGACCTATTCGGTTTATTTGCGGAAAGAATTCAACATTGTAGATACCTCTTTGATTTCGGTTCTTTCTCTTTACGCAGACTATGATGATGCATTTGTAGCCTATCTTAACGGTATTGAAATTTGTCGAGCTAATATAGGGATCGTCGGCATAGCTCCCGCATATAACGAGCCAGCAGACACAGATCGTGAAGCAAATCTCTACCGGGGCGGCCTTCCAGAGGTTTTTCCAATAGCTAAAAGCTCACTTAATAATGGGAATAATATCTTGGCTGTCCAAGTGCACAATATTTCCATAGCTTCATCAGATCTTTCATCTTTAATCTTTTTATTAGCCGGCATTGTTGATAATTCTAAGAATTATCAACCGGTACCGATCTGGTTTAAGGATGTGTTTAAATCATCTAACTTACCAATTTTTGTAATCAATACCGGTGGGCAGGCTATTGTGGATGACCCAAAAATCACTGCAAATCTTGGTATCATTGACAATGGTGAAGGAATTCCAAATATACTGACTAAAAATTATAATGGCTACAATGGAAAAATAGGTATAGAGATTAGGGGAGCCTCTTCGATGGAATTCCCCAAAAAGAGCTATGGCTTTGAAACTCGTTTAGAAGATGGAGAAAACAATAATGTATCTCTTTTAGGCTTACCCAAAGAAAATGATTGGATCCTTTATGCGCCTTATTCTGACAAAAGTCTGATGCGTAACGTGCTTTCATTTCATATTGGCCGACTGACAGGAGAATATGCCACACGGACACGATGGTGCGAACTTATTATTGATGGCGATTATAGGGGAATATATGTTTTAATGGAAAAAATCAAGCGAGATAAAAATCGTGTGGATATTTCCAAAGTAGAAGCAAAAGATACGACAGGAATAGATTTAACGGGGGGGTATATTTTTTCTATAGATAGAAGAGAAGAAGGAGGTTGGCTATCACCTTATCATACTCAGCCGTTCTATCGCTATAGATATCCTAAATATAATGATATAGCACCTCAACAAAAAGCCTATTTAGAAAATCACATTACACAATTTGAGGGAGCGGTTGATACTTCAAGTAGTTCGGAGGGCTACGCAAGCTATATTGATATTCCTTCCTTTCTAAATTACTGGATCGCTACAGAAATATTTAAGCACCTTGATAATTATAAGTTCAGCTTTTTTATGTACAAAACCAGAGACGATAAAGGAGGAAAGATCCATTTTGGACCACTTTGGGATCTTAATCTGGCATATGGTAACTTTGACTCTTACCAAGACCCTGGTCCGGAAGGCTGGTCTTATGTCTGGGCAAAACTGCCTTATCTAAGACCTTCATGGATAATTAATCTATCGGAGGATCCCTATATTCAAGAGCAGATCATTTGCAGGTGGAATGAACTGAGGCAAGATAAGCTGAGGACATATAAATTATTTAATTTTATTGATGATAATGCTGCGCTACTTGAAGAAGCTCAAGTCAGGAATTTTAACAAATGGAAAATATTAGGTAAATATGTTTGGCCTAATAATTTTATAGGTCAAAGCTATGAAGAAGAAGTTAATTATCTGAAAACATGGTTATGCGATCGCTTAGCATGGATAGATGATAATATTACAGATTATTGCGATGTTTCAAGAACCTTAAGCGAAGGGGATTCTTTTATACCATCCGGGTATAAATTATATCAAAATTATCCTAATCCTTTCAATCCCACTACGACCATCTCCTATGATATTCCCAGTACCACATATGTCCGTGTAGATATTTTCGATCTTTTAGGAAATAGAGTTTCTACCCTCTTTAGTGGCTATCAAGAAGCTGGAAGCTATAGCATGAAATTCTCTTCGGGGGGCTTGACTTCGGGTGTATATTTTTATCGTTTAAGGACTGATAATTGGACTGAAACAAAGAAAATGCTCTATATAAAGTAAGCAATTAAACGAATAACTAATAAGATATAGATGTTGGACAGGAATCTCCTATGTTGGATTCTAGCCTGCGAAGCCAGTTTACTTAGATCTTTTTCTGTCACTACCAAGGGATTTTTATACTCTACTTCGCCTCAGTCCGGGCTGCCCAAACGATTGAGCAGAATGCAATGAGGTTTCGTAGAGCGAGTTTTTGCTTTCGAAAACTTATGAGAGATCCCGATTTCCGAATTATTCCGGCTTCCGGCTTCCGGCTTCAGATTTCTTGAATGTAAATCCACCGCTCAGTTTCCAGATCAAGACAAGTATCAGCGTATAAGCCAAGAGGATACCAAGGGTTATCCACCATCCTTTAACAATATTATCAGCAAAGAACATGGTCGGGAAGTTCATCATAACGAGCATGGGCAGCGCAGGAAGCAGAGTTACTGCTGAACCAACAATATTATCTTCTGCGATAGATGTTTTAAAATGCGGGTCCATTACTCGGATAAGTGTAAGCGAGGAGTTGATCGTTCCTGTCATTTCAGCAAAGACCGACACAAAACGTTCGAAATGATAATCTTTGTAGGCTCTATAGCTTGTCCAATACACAACTCCCAAAGTACCCGCAGCACCAAAGATCGATATCAGTAAAACGGAGAGCCAGTATTGTGATAGAATGGGAATGGAGATGGCTGCAATGGCCGCTACGACGAGATAATCAATTGCGACACCCGAGACACGGTTCATAAGCCCCTCGTCGATCATATAGCTTTTATTGATCTTATCCAAAAACCAACGAGTCAGGAAAGATAACAACAAGGCGACGACAAAATGGAAGGACCAGAGTGTATTTGCCAGATCGCCGGGTAAGACACCAGCCAGAAGTTTTGTGACCCAAAAAGTAGCTAAATAAACTAAACCCACCATAGCTAATTGGAAGGACATAGAATCAATGGCTTCCTGTGCCATGGTTAATTTACCGGCATGACTTTTTTCATGTTCATCCAGATGGATAATTCCTGTCCGAACATCATGAGAAACTTCATCCAGACTTTTGATGGTAGTCAGTTTGCGCTTCTTGATACCATAACGGATCAAAGCTATACCGCCGAAGAAGGCAAAAAGATAGCCGATAGCTGCAAAGGTTAAGCCAATTTCTCCACCACCGATAAAGCCGTATTGTTCCCAGCCTTGACCGATAGAGTAGGCGAGTCCGGGACCCATACCGTAACCCATGGTCAAGAGTACACCAATACCCGGGAAAAGATTTGGACGGATGGTATAGATTAGTATAAAAGCGATCAATAACCCTACTGTCGCCTGAGTCATATAACTTAAAATGGAGATCATAGCTTTTGAATAAGCGTGTTTACCTGTTTTGCTTCTGCCTTTGCGCAAACCCATAGTAACAAAGGTAATGGCCAATAAATGATAAACATAAATTCCCAATCGGCTACTATCTAAAGGAATAAAAGCAAAGCCGGTAAGGCCGAGAGCACGCCAGATAGCGCCAAGGATCTGTGGCCCAAGAATGAGAGCGGCAAATCCGGCAAGAATATTATTGGGAATTAGAAATTTTCTAAAGAAAGGCACATAGCGACGCAATAGAGTTCCTATAACAAGAAAGAAGCTAAGATAGGAAAAATCTAGTACTACTTCTTTTAAATCGATAGCAAAATTCCAAGGTGTCATTTTTTTCTCCTGTGTTAAAATGAGCAAGCTATTATCATTGCTGGGCAATATAGGGATATTGGAATAATAAAAACAAGAGGAAACATTTTATGTGTTTTTGTAAAAAATGGTGAAAAAATGTGACGAGTAAGATATTTTTTTACTCTCCATACTTAGGTTTTGGAACAAAATTTCTCAGTTCAAAAGCCACTGAAAATATTTTTCCGATCTGAGGTACTTAGAAAAAAACACCTTTCATTAAAGCATTATTCGCCCTAAATTCTTGAAAATTATGAGGAAAGCTTAAATGAAAAAAGATGTTAACAAAATAGTAAATACGCCCTGGCGAAAAACAGCAACAGCAATATATAAAAAATCTGTCGATGGCAGGATATATGGTACCTTTGAAGTCGAAATGGATGCTGTTCTTGACTATATCAAAAAACACAAAGCTAAAGGAACACGGATTACTATTACCCAAATAACAATGGCTGCATTTGCTCGTGTTATTGCTCTCGATATCCCTGATGTGAATGTTTATGTAAAGCGTGGAAATATTGTTGCCAGAGACAATGTGGGCATTTACACTTCCGTTATCAAAAAAGAAAGCAAGCAAATGACCGGTTTTGTAGTCAGAAATATTGAAGATAAAACCATATTCGATATTAGCAAAGAAATGGAAGCAAGAGTTAGTAAATCTAAAGAAGCCGACCATGAAGAAGGTGTGGCTCAGTCCAAGAATATTCTTGCTAAGATTCCATGGCCTTTACGAAATTTCGTTCTTAATTTTGTTCGTTGGTGGCATATTAAACTAGGTAAGGAATTAAAGTCATTCAATATTTATAATGACAGTTTTGGTTCAGCTATGATAACAAATATCGGTCACCACGATCTGCAATTTGGTTTTCCTGCTTTGTTGCCTATTGCAAATATTCCTGTTATTGTGGCCTTGGGTAAAATAGAAGAAAAACCCGTTGTTCGTAATGGAGAGATCGTGATCCGTAAGATAATGCCTTTGAGTGCAACCTTGGACCACAGGATCTTTGATGGCTCACAGGGTGGCATTCTTGCTACAGCTGCAAAACGATATCTTGAAGACCTGGTCTGTCTTGAAACGCCTGCCAGTAAGGTAATGAATAATGAATAACTAATAGCTAATAACTTTTTAGGGGGTTAATTAGTTTAAGATTTTTTTGGGCGAAATAGCTTAATAATCTTCTATCGGGCAAGACAATGCCTTATCTCTACAAAAATTTCTTATACATTTTCTCCGATTCCGCAGGCGCTGACCTTGTCTATGGATGTCCGTGTTTATATTCAACCGCTTTGCGGTTGAAGAATCCTTAATTCTTCTTAGGGTTCACGATTCACGGTTTAGGGTTTTTTCTGTTCAAGCACTCCGTGCTTGTGTCTTTTGGGTGGGAATCCTTTTGCTATTTCTGTACAAGCTTTCTGCGGTTGAAACTGTTCTTTCGCAAATCACATATTGGTGTTTTTAACTTTCGAAGCCTTCTTGTCGACCGTAGGCCTGATTTTTTCGGGATCTGGGATGAAGCGAAGTTGGTGGCGTAGGAGGTCGTCATTCTGAAATCGAGGCTTATTAACTATTCGTTATTAGTTTTTATATGCGTTTTGCCCTGTAGTTCAGAAGGATATTTATCAGTAATAAAGCCAAAAGTATCCCAATTACATTTGCGATCCAATCGGCAAGATCTGAAGCTCTGCCGGGCGAATATTGTTGAAAGAATTCAGATACACAGGCATGAAGAAAGGTGAAGATAAAGGCTTGTGATTTGTAATAAACCGGCGAATTTTCAATTTGTTTAAAACTCAGAGCCAAGGCGATCATGAGGATAAAGTAAGACAAAGAATGCCAGAGTTTATCTATGGCAAATATTTTATGACTTGGAAATGAGTCGCTGGGTAGTAGAATAAAAACCATTAGAAGAGTCGAATATACCAGAGTGAGTGTAGCAAAGAAGAAAAAGCGACCTTTTCTCATTTAAAGACCTCATCTTTTTTTAGGATTTCAGGAATGTTTTCGAGAATATCTGTAGCGATCATAGTTCTGTTTCCCAGTTGCTCGGCCGCTGCTTGTCCGGCTGTGCCATGATAATAGGCGGCAATAAGGACTGCATCTTCTGCCTTGTGTCCTTGAGCGGTAAATGAAGCAATTAAGCCGGCAAGCAGATCACCGCTTCCAGCGGTGGCCATGCCAGGTGCGCCGGTCGGGTGGATAAACACCCGCCCGGAAGGCAGCGCTGTGAGGCTGGTGCTTCCTTTTAAATGGACTATAGATCCGGTTTCAAGCGCTAGCTCTAATGCGCGCGCTATGGGATCTTCTGAAATTTTATCCAGGGATATGTTCATTAAGCGGGCAAATTCCCCCGTGTGCGGAGTGAGTATAAGTCCCGCTTTATTCTTTTTTAAAATGCCTTTATCTGCAAAATATAAGCCGTCCGCATCCAACACGAGGGGAATACTTGCTTGAGCAATAAGCGCGCGGACCAATTCACCGCTGGCGGGCATGCGACCCAGTCCCGGTCCCAAAACCATAGCTTTGCTTTTCTCCTGAAGCGCTACGATCTTGTCAAGATCTGCAAGCGTCAGGATCTTTGGGTCTTTGCCTTCAGTGACAATGGCTTCGACCAAGTGCTTCAGGAGAATATCTTTGACTTTCCCGGGCACATAAGCACGAAGCATGCCCGCACCGCCTCGCAGGGCTGCCAGTGACGCCAGCGTCACCGCACCTGGCATGGCGGCCGAGCCACCGATGCATAAAACTTGTCCGGCAGAAAATTTATGGCCCGTAATTTTAAGGGGATGAAGTTTTTCTTTGATAAGATCATGATCGCACAATGATATCTTGGGATCAGCTAATTCTAAAGATTCTTGGGGATAATCAAGTTTTACCAAGCTGACTTTTCCGCAATAGGCTTTAGCTTCTTGCAGAAAATTACCCGATTTGTAAAATCCCATAGTAAGAGTTTCATGCGCTTTGAGTGCGGGACCCAATAGTTTTCCCGATGTTCCACTTATTCCTGAAGGAATATCAACAGCTATTAGGTACTGATCTTTCTGAAGGTCTTTGAGGTATTGCAAATAATCTTTAAATTTTCCTTCAATGGGTCTATCCAGCCCTGTACCGAAAATCGCATCTATCCAGCAGGAAGCAGGATCCTCTGATAATTTTAATGTCTCCAAATCATCAATTTCCCTTATAAAATCTACAGAGATCTTCTCTGGATCAATTTGATCAAAAAAGTGTTTTGCATCTCCTTTGATCATCTCGGGTGGAGCAAAAGAGATAAGGTAGATGTTTTTAAAACCTGCTTTTGCTAATTCCAGAGCAGCAACATACCCATCTCCACCATTATTACCGCCACCACAAAAGATCCTTATTTGCTTGAGTGAATGCTTTTTACATGCTTTGGCAGCTGCTTTTGCAACAGCCTTCCCTGCAGTATGCATTAGATCTGTACCATTGAGACCTTTTTTAACAATTGCATCGTGATCTATTATTTGAGCTGATCTTGCTGTAACAACTTGTTTCATCCATTGGACTCCAAGTGGTCAATAACAGTCAAAATCTCAGCAAATGATGCAACTTCAAAATCACCCCCATGGTTCTGAGTATCAAAAATATCACCATATCGAGCAAAAACTGTTTTCATACCAATATTTTTAGCGCCTGTCATATCGCGTTCTGCCCAATCACCTACCATTATACTTTCCTCCGGGGAAACCCCCAGCTGTTCCAAAGCCATTCTAAATGGTTTGGGCGAAGGTTTAAATTCACCGCTATCGGAATTAGTGACCACCACATCAAAAAGATGATGAAAATTTAATTTATATAATCTTAACCAGGCTTCTCGACCGGGAGCATCGGAAACTACAGCCAATTTTATCCCGCGCTTGATCAAAGAGATCAATGTTGCGTAAACGCCCGGGTAGGGAACTAAAGCTGCTTCTCTTGCAGATTTATAAGCAATAATTGCAGCTGCAAGATATTTGTAATTCAGTTTACCGGTGACTTCAAGGATTACATCGTTAAATACCTTTTGATATTCCCAACCTTTTTCTTCGTAAATTTCAAAAACTCTGGAGAATATCCAGTCTTCATCGGCCATCATTCCAGCTTCTAGCAAACCTTTGGCTGCGCCACGAATAGCTTCTTTTTTTAATCTGGAGAAATCAACCAGAGTGTTGTCTAGATCAAATATAACTGCTTTTACCATGCTTGAATATACAATTAAATAGTCTAGCTAGCAAAAAAAAGTAAAAATAAAGCCCAAGCATTGATTCAGTGTATTAAGCACATAGACAGGGAGATGAAAAAATGACCCTCGCGAGCTTAATCTTTTGCTAAAAGTTCCGACTTCTGCTTCTGGCTTCTGAAATTTTTTAGCTCAAACTCACGCAAAAAAATACTTCTCTTTTTTTAAAAAATCCTTATATTTCTATTAAGAAGCAAAAATAACAGGTAAAGATATGAAAAGCCTCATATTTAGAATATTATTCTTTTCTTTGTTTGTCTTAATGCTTTCCTGTCAAAAAGATCAGGAAACTATTCATCTCCATTATTTGGGGCATTCTTCAGTGTTTATAGACTTTAACCATGAGGTTTCTGTTCTCTGCGATTATGGTGAAGAAAACGCTTATCTTGATTGGGGTTGGGATAGTCCGGTTTATAGCACTGATGTGGAAGCTGATATTTTAAGCTATTCAAATTTTCGCCCGGATCATTACGATCCTCTCCGTGTTGACAATTTTAAGTCGCTTACTTTAAGTGGTAAGATCGATACTTCCATTGGGGATTTGCATATTTATTCTATAGTTTCATCAGAAACAGATACCACTTGTAAGGATAACTATTCTTTTCTTTTTGAATATCATGGCATGAAAGTTTTACATCTTGGCGACTGCCAGGCTGATATTGTAGCGAGTAAAGATCCCGCCTATGCCGAAGTGATCAGACATCGCTATCCCGAGGACTGTGATATAGTCATTTTACCTTTAGAGAAAATTCGACGATATACAGATCATGCGCTTAAGTTTACACAGATTCTTTCCCCAAGAACAGTTCTTCCGACGCATTACTGGAGCGAAAGAAGCAAGAATGATTATATAAAGCTTGTTAAAGAGCAGGGGCTTGATGGTAAAAAGATTCGATATAAAAAGCAAAAAAATGGAAAATACGCATACAGACAATCTGAATCCCAATCATTGATCCTTCTCAATTTATATCCCAGTGAAATTAAAAGCAGGTGATGATATAAAAAGATATCCGCCAGAACGACTTGCGATTTTAAAAAAAGATTTTTAATAAGAAGCTAAAGAAATCATAAAACTGTCTTAAATTAGCTTAACTTTTATAGTGTTTTATCATCCAAAAATAAAGAGGTAATGATGAATTTGAAGAAAAAGTTAGTTATGGTGGGCCTGGGTCTTTTGGTTTTAGTGGGAAGTGCTTTTGCTCACTGCGAAATACCTTGTGGTATCTATGGTGATCAAGCTAGAGTTGATCTTATTCGTGAACATGTTACAACAGTCGAAAAATCCATGGATATGATCGATAAACTTTCTAAGGAAAAAACCCCGGATTACAACCAGCTTGTACGTTGGGTTAATAATAAAGAAATACATGCTACTATGATTCAGGATATTATTACGCAATATTTTATGTTTCAGCGTATTAAACCTGCAAAGATTAGTGATAATGAGGCTTATGCAGAGTATATCAAGAAACTTGAGCTGCTTCACCGAATTTCCGTTTCAGCCATGAAAGCAAAGCAAGGGACCGAAAAATCTAATACAGAAGATATTTTACGGGATCTGAAAGCATTTGAAGCCATGTATTTTGAAGAACATGATCATTAGATAAAATCGATAAGATAAATAATAATTAGGCGGAGTAGAGACGCAACAATATTGCGTCTCTTATTTTTTTAGATAGAAAGATTTAACGTATTATAAAAAAGGCTCCATTTAGGAGCCCTTTAAATTTATACTTATTCTTTATTTAGAAAGAAAGATCTTTGCCTTGGATCAAACGTTCGCGTTCGGGATTGATCATGGCTATCCATTGTTTGTCACTACGACCTTTATTAAAGGCGTTGATAGCATTTTGTTTGTCGCCCAGTTTTGCATAAGCAACGCCAAGTTCAAACCAGCCACCACCAAAAGTAGATCTTACGGTTGTAACTTGTCTTGCCACTTCCAAAGCCTTGCCATATTCGCTGGATCGATTGTATGCAAAAGCTAAACGGTAGTTAGTTCTATAAGCTTTTGAAGGATTAGAGATCAGCTTTGCAGCTTCAGATAGTTGAACAATAGCTTCCGAATAACGTTCTTGGTTACTTAATAATTCACCATAAGTCTCGCGAGCTGCAGCAGAGTTAGGATCCAAATCTACAGATTTTTTAAGATTGATCTCTGCTTTTTTCATTTGATTCAATGAAAGATAAACCTGTCCAAGTGTCGTATATGCTTTAGCGTATGTCGGCTCAATTCTAATGGCTTCTAAGAGTGCCTTTTCAGCCTTTGCATATTGTTTTGTACGACGATAGGTTGATCCCAGGTTGTACCAGGCGGAGCGAGAATCAGGATCATATTCAACTGCTTTTTCCATGTTTTCTATAGCAGCGGTAATATCTCCTTGCTTCAACTTAATATAGCCTAAAAGTTCATAGGCCGTACCAAAATCAGGATTAATACGGAGGGCAGTACGAGTTTTACGTTCTGCGGTGAGCATATCGTTCATACGCATTGCGCCTTGGGCTTCTTGCAATATTTTACCGGCAAGAATATTTTTGGCTTTAGCGTATTTATCAACAGTGGGGGCAAGAATACTTGCTTTGTCAAAATTATCACGCGCTGCATCATAATCATCTTCTTGAATAGCCACAAAACCGAGTCTGTAATAGATCTCTGCAATAGTGGGATTAGCAATAATTATTTCATTGTAAATACGTTTTGCAGTATCATAATTTTGTGAATCAACTTCGCGCTGTGCATCTTTTACCTGATTGATAAGATCGCGCAGTTCATCAAATTTATCGCGATAACTCTGTTCTGAAGGGCTATGTTCGATAGCTTCACGAACAAGAGATTGTGCCTCGGTAAGATTACCATACATTAATTCAATGTTATGGTAAGCATAAAGAGCGGGAGCGAAAGTAGAATCTTGTGCCAGAACTTCATCAAGTAAAAGCTGGGCAGAAGCCGCGTCAAATTCTGAAATAAGTTGTGTTGCTTGATCAACCTTTTGCTGGTAAGCTTCATTATCTTGTGCCATCAATATTGAAAATGCCAAAGTAAAGCAAAGGGTCAATATCAAAACTTTCTTAAGGTTCATATCGTTTCCTTTCATGTTGGTGTTTAGTTACACCCGACTAGAGTACCCAGGGCGGGGGTTGAACCCGCACAACCATTACAGTTACATGGCCCTCAACCATGCGCGTCTGCCAATTCCGCCACCTGGGCATAAAAACATGCTAATATATGCACGTTACATTTTAATTCAAAATTTTTTTATTCACTTTCAGGTTCAACCGGAGAAGTGGGTTGTTCCACCTCAACATTGCTTGGCATTGGTAGTCCGGAAGCTTGTGTTGCTACTTGTTTGCCGGCTTGTTTTTGTACAACAGAACTTGCATTGGCATTGTTTCTGTTTGTAACGACAAGATTGATGGCCATGATCAGGACAAAAAATCCTATGCCGGACCATTTTGTGAATTTCGATAAAAACGTTGCTGCTGAACGACCGCCAAGAACAGATGAGGAGCCTGTCATAGCTGCCATACCGTCACCTTTTGATGACTGCATAAGTACAGAGAGTACCAAAAGAATAGAGACGATGATCAGTAGAATTACGAGTAAGGTATACATTCTATTTTCCTTTATTAACTAAGTTTATTGCCAGTTTCGATCATTGAATAGAAATCTTCAACTTTTAAACTGGCGCCACCGATCAGCAGACCATCAATATCATTTTCAGATAAGAGGGCTTCAGCATTTGCTGGTTTGGCTGATCCACCGTAAAGGATTTGTACCTTATCGGCTGTTGCGGCATCATATTTGTTTTCAAGAATCTTCCGAATGAAACGATGAATACTCTGTGCTTGTTCCGGACTTGCTGTCAATCCGGTTCCAATAGCCCAAACAGGTTCGTAAGCAAGGACAAGTTTAAGAAGCTCTTCTTTGCTTAGGTCGGTAAGTGCTCCCAAAATTTGGGTTTCAATAACTTTTTCGGTATCTCCTGCTTCGCGCTGGTCTTTGGTTTCACCAATACATACCACTGGAGTTAAATTGTTTTTTAAAGCTTGTTTGGTTTTAAGGTTTACACCTTCATCTGTTTCATTAAAATACTGACGGCGTTCGGAGTGTCCCAAAATGACATGTGAGCATTTTGCATCCAGAAGCATTTCAGCTGAAATAGCCCCGGTATAAGCTCCACGGTCGGCAATGCACATATTCTGTGCAGCAATGTGAACCGGAGTGTCGCCTAAAATATCTGCCATTGCAGGTATAGAAGTAAAAGAGGGGCTTAAAAGGATCTCTACTTTGTGACCCTCAAGTCCTTTTGCTTTGAATGCACGACAGAATTCTTCAGTCTGAGATGCTGTGTGATTCATTTTCCAGTTTCCGGCAATAAATAATTTACGCATATGTATAATTTCCTTTATTCTGATTATTTGCAGTCACAGTTTGGGCAGCATTTTTCGCTGATCTCAGCAACGGCTGGTAATGTTAGTCCAGATATTAATTCCAAGGAGGCACCACCACCGGTCGATACATGCGATATGCGATCGGAATAACCAAGTTTTTTAACAGCAGCAGCAGAATCACCACCACCTACCAATGAAATAGCACCTTTATCGCTGGCATTGGCTACTGCAGAACAGATAGCTTCGGTACCTACAGCAAAGTTTGGCATTTCAAAAACACCCATGGGACCATTCCAAAGAATAGTTTTGCTCTTAGAAATAATCTCAGAGAAAAGTTTAACGGTACGAGGACCAATATCTAAACCGATCTGATCCGCCAGCATGGCATCAACATCAACAATACTTGACGCTGCTTCGTTCTTAAACTCAGAGGCAATAACCACGTCAACAGGCAAAAGGAAATTGACTTTGGAGTCTTTAGCGGCTTCCAGGATCTCTTTTGCAAGTTCAACTTTATCTTCTTCAAGGAGTGACTTGCCGATCTCGTAGCCCATGGCTTTATAAAAAGTAAAGATCATGCCACCACCAACAATAAGATTATCGACTTTGTCCATCAAATGACGGATGGTGTCAATTTTACCGCTGATCTTAGCGCCACCAAGAATAGCAGTGTAAGGGCGGACAGGCGCATCGAGTTTATCTTTAAGATAGATCAATTCTTTTTCAAGAAGAAGACCGGAAACAGCTTTGTCAAAATGTTTTGCAACGCCTACGGTTGAAGCGTGTGCACGGTGAGATGTACCAAAAGCATCATTAACATAAGCATCAGCGTATTTAGCGATCTTAGCTGAGAATTCTTCATCGTTCTTTTTTTCTTCTTTATAAAAACGGAGGTTTTCAAGAAGCAAAACTTCTCCGGGTTTTAAATTTTCCGCCAGTTCTGCAGCTTCTTTTCCAATACAGTCGGGAGCGAACTTTACATTAACACCCAGTAATTCACCTAAGCGTTTTTGAACTGGTTTCAGAGAAAAGGATTCTTCATAACCAGTGCCTTTGGGACGGCCCAAATGACTCATAGCGATAACTGAACCGCCATCACTCAGAACTTTTTTTATAGTGGGTAAAGATGAAACAATACGGAAATCATTTGTGATATTTCCCTCTGCATCAACAGGTACATTAAAATCTACACGGATCAGAACCCGCTGCTTTGAAAAATTAACATCGTTTACGGTCAGTCGTGACATATTAGTCCTCCTTTTGTATTAGCTTGGAAATATAATACTTATTTAGAAAAAAAGAAGTTTTTTTTACAATAGATAGCCGATGAATTTTAAATCCGGCTATTAAAGTATAAAGAGATGATTTCTAAGAAGTCTTTGTATCAGCTAGCGCTATCAGATTTGCGAGAGAAAACTTCTTTTGTCAATGCAAATATTCTTGTTTATAAGGGCCTTTTAACTAACTATTGCTTGTTTGAATCAAAAACGACACATATCGTCAGATAAAAAGGGTGCATATAATTTCCATGTGTCTTCCGGTTTTAAATATGCGATGCTCTTGAATTTTGATTGATATTTTTGATTTTCTGATTTGTTTTGTATTTCCTTGAAATAGTTTTTAAATTACCATGATGTAGTTAAAAAAAAGGAATTCTCATTAAAGGAATAATTATGGAAGTCAAACATCAAATGATCGGATCAACTCTGTTGTATAAATATCAAGATCCTGTTTTTAATGAAATTGGTATTATTAATTATAAGCGTCAACTGGCTATCCTGATCGATAAATATAATGTTAAAGACATTATTCTCGATGTTGAAAAAGTTAAGATCGTTGATAACAATGGTCTCTCTGCTATTATGTTTGCTCGCCGCTATACAGTTGCTAATGGAAATACATGCTATTTGGTTATGCCCCGCCCGAAATTGCAAAGTCTGCTTAAAACAGCCAAATTAACTAAATCTTTTGAGATATTTAAAAGAAAAGAAGAATATCAGCCTTTTTTAAAGAATCTTGTAGAGCTTGCAGATAAAGAAAGAGCTGAAAAAGAAGCTGAAAAAGCAAGAAAAGCTGAAGAGATCCGCAAGCAAAAAGAAGAAGCAAAGAAAAAAGCTGCTGAAAATAAAGAAAACGCGAATAAAGAAAAGAACCATAATAATAACAATGGGGAATCAAAATCTAAAAAACGGGTGTTAAAAAAGAAAAATAATCCTGATGTCTAAGAGAGTTTTCTCACTAAGATTTTAATAATTAAACAAACTAAACATTATATATATAAAAAAAGACGCGGTTAACGCGTCTTTTCTATTCATATATTTTTGTTATAAAAATCAATTTTTCAGCAGTCATACTTGATTATTTTTTGGGATCCCTTATTTTTTTAATATTTAAATTGGTTTTTTTGCTTCTTATTTTCCTGAGTTGTTTAATGTCTTTTGCAAATTCCTCAAAAAACCATTCAAATTCTTCAATGACGCCATGGTCCCGAGTGATGGCAGCCCGCTGATTATAGGAATGCGTTTTGCCGTCCCAGTCGGTCTGGTAGCCGCTCTCAAGATAGAGGGCACATCCATAGCCTACGAATTCTTTCTGGGCTTCATGAAATTTCTTGCTGATGTTATTAAAGTATTTTTCGTCGAGTTGAACACCATCAATAACAATCCACTGTCCATCAAAGAAAACCTCAACCCAGGCAGATATTAAATGATTGGGGAGGAGCTTGAACCTTAGGGGTGGGACAATGTCATTGTATATTTCTTTTTTGACTGTGAAGGCGTGGAAGCGACAGAGAATTCCACTGGCATCGAGTAGCGTTTTTAAAAGGATGCTTTTATTAAAGGCGTTAGCGCGACCTTCATTGACAACTTGGGAGGCAGATAGGAGAGCTTTTTTAGGAAAACCAAAACGAATATCATTTTTCACATAGTTGAAAATCTGCAATATGCGATTTTTTTCGCCAAAGCGTCTCCACTTTTTTTCCTTTATTAAATTTTGAATTTCAGGACTATCTTGGTTAAATATTTTATTTGGGTCTTGAATCAATCTTTCACCTTTAATAATTTAGCTTTATTAATATACACTTTTTATCTCAAAAAATAAATTATTTTTTTATATTGCACAGATCGATTAATCGGGATCTTTTTTTTTAAAATTATCATTAGAAAGGTTGATATAAAATTTTTGATACGGCTTAGTTTTCTGATCTGATTTTTTAACAATTTTCACCTTTTTTTAGTCATCCTTTTGACAAGTTTTTTTGACTTGATCTTTATGAAAATAAGAGTTTTTTGACTTGAATTTTCGAGCAAAAAAACACAGCTTGATATGTCATTTTTAAATTTTAGGATATCGATATATAGTAACATTATTAATCTACTTATTGTCTATCTTTTTTTCTTAAGTTTTTTTTTGCCTTTAGAAAGAGGGATTTACTTACATCCCTTTTCCATATTCTTCTTATATATGCTTGTTATTGTTGCTTTCTCGTTTAAAAAAAATATCATTTTTCTCTTGGAAAAAATCTTGGAAAAAGACTTAAAAATATTTATAATCAGCCTTTGATTTATGCTTTATTTTTGCCTTAATATCTGATAAATAATGCATATATTATTAGCTAAAATGGATAAAAAATATTATATTTGGCTATGAAAAAAATCAACTCCACAGTGAATAATATGCTGGTCCGTATTATTGGTAGAAAGGCGATGAAAGAGTATGAAGTCTTTAGGAGTTGGAACACCCTTGTGGGTGATCATGTGGCACAAAATTCCGTGCCAATTAAAGTAGAAAACGGAGTGTTGCACGTCAGCGTTAAAAGTTCTGTCTGGCGTCAGGAATTGCGTATGTTGAGACCACAGATTCTAAAGAAAATAGATGAAGAATTTGGCAAAGGAATAATCAGAGATATTCAACTGAAGTGAATACGCATTTCGGCACCTAAGCAATTTAAGGAGATATATGTACAGTAGTACAAGCGATTATCAATCAGATAAGATCAAGGTGTTGCAGGGCCTTGAGGCTGTAAGGAAACGTCCTGCAATGTATATTGGTGATACCGGAAAACGTGGTTTGCATCATTTAGTTTATGAAGTTGTAGATAATTCCATCGATGAAGCTTTAGCAGGGTTTTGTGATAAGATCCTTGTAACAATACATAAAGACAATAGTGTTAGTGTTGAAGATGATGGACGTGGCATGCCTGTTGATATGCATCCCACAGAAAAACGTCCGGGTGTTGAAGTTATTATGACAGTTCTTCATGCCGGAGGAAAATTTGATAAGGGTTCTTATAAGGTTTCCGGAGGTCTTCATGGTGTGGGTGTTTCTTGTGTAAACGCTCTATCCGAATATGTTAAAGTTACTATTAGTAGAAACAATAAAACCTACGAGCAGGAATATTCAAAGGGAAAACCCACGAGCGATTTAATTGAAGTGGGGAAATCTACCAAAACAGGTACGGTTGTAAGGTTTGTGCCTGATTCAACTATTTTTGATAATGTTGTCTATGAGTATAGGATCCTTCGTGAAAGACTACGCGAATTGGCTTTTTTGAACAAAGATGTCCATATTGCTCTTAAAGATGAGCGTACAGGTGAAGAAAATTCTTTTCATTATAAGGGTGGGATTAATGAGTTTGTCGTTTATTTGAACGAAGCACGTACTCCTTTACACCCTAAACCTGTTTCTATAGAAGGTGAACGCGATAATGTAGCTGTGGAATTCGCTTTTCAGTACAATGATACTTATAATGAAAACTTCTATTCCTATGTAAATTGTATTAATACCATTGAGGGCGGTACTCACCTTACCGGTGCTCGGACTGCTTTGACGCGTTCGCTGAACAATTATGCCCAAAAGAATAATTTATTTAAAAGTATTAAAAATAATAATTTCTCTCTTAGTGGTGATGATACTCGTGAAGGTATTACGGCTGTGCTTTCTGTGAAAGTGCCGGAACCACAGTTTGAGGGGCAGACTAAGACTAAGTTAGGAAATGGCGAAGTCAAGGGTATTGTTGATTCCATGGTGATGGAAGCTTTGAATGAATTTTTCGAGACAAACCCTGCCGTTGCTAAAAAGATCATCGATAAGTCAGTCATGGCAGCCAAAGCTCGTGAAGCAGCGAGAACTGCCCGTGAGTTAACTCGTCGTAAAAATGCTCTTGAGATCAGTGGTTTGCCGGGTAAGCTGGCAGATTGCTCAATTAAAGATCCTGCACATTGTGAGTTATATATTGTGGAGGGAGATTCGGCTGGAGGTTCTGCTAAACAAGGACGAGATAGGCGATTTCAGGCCATTCTTCCTTTGAGGGGTAAGATTCTGAATGTTGAAAAGGCTCGATACGACCGCGTTTTGCAGTCTAAAGAAATTCAAGCTCTTTTCACTGCCATTGGCGGTGGTTTACGTGATGACTTCGATGTTTCAAAGATTCGTTATCATAAGGTTATTATTATGACCGATGCCGATGTTGATGGTGCACATATTCGTACGCTTTTATTAACGTTTTTCTTTCGTCAGATGCGAGATCTTCTTCAGTATGGCCATGTGTACATTGCTCAGCCACCTTTATACAGATTGAAACAAGGTAAGGTGGAGCGCTATGCTTACAACGACGAAGAAATGGATATGATCTCTGCTCGTTTGCAAAAAGAACGCTCGGGAAAGATAAATATCTCACGCTATAAGGGTCTTGGAGAAATGAATCCCGATCAGTTGTGGAGTACGACCATGGACCCGGATACACGTACGGTTCGTCAGGTAAATCTTGACGATGCCATTGCTGCTGATCATATGTTCACTGTTTTAATGGGTGAAAATGTGGAAGCTCGCCGTGATTTTATTCAGGCTAACGCAAAGTATGTTAAAAACCTTGATGTTTAAACGATCCGCATTGCGGAACTAAGATAAAGTGAGGAAAAATTGGCTAACGAAAAAATTATTCCAATTAATATAGAAGAAGAATTAAAGACTTGTTATCTTGATTATTCTATGTCGGTTATTGTCTCCCGTGCGCTTCCTGATATTCGCGACGGTTTAAAACCGGTACATCGTCGTATTTTATTCGGCATGTACGAATTAGGCATGCAACATAATAAATCTTATAAAAAATCTGCTCGTATTGTCGGTGACGTTTTGGGTAAATATCACCCCCATGGTGATAGCTCGGTTTACATGGCTATGGCGCGTTTAGCTCAGGATTTTGCGATGAGATATCTCATTGTTGATGGCCAGGGTAACTTTGGTTCTATAGACGGTGATTCTCCGGCTGCTATGCGTTATACCGAAGCAAGAATGGCAAAACTGGCAGATGAGATCTTAGCAGATATTGATAAAGATACTGTTGATTTTAAAAAGAATTTTGATGAGTCTATGGAAGAACCGGTTGTGCTTCCATCAAGAATTCCTTATTTGTTGATTAATGGCGCTACAGGTATTGCTGTGGGTATGGCAACGAATATTCCACCTCATAATTTAACTGAGGTTTGTGATGCTGTTATTGCAACCGTTGCTAATCCTGATATTACTACCAGAGAATTGATGAAATTTGTAAAAGGTCCTGATTTCCCTACAGGAGCTCTGGCTTTTGGTGCTCAGGGTTTATTTTCGGCTTACGATACCGGTCGCGGAAAGATCACTCTTCGTGCCCGTGCAAATATTGAGCAAATTCGTACTAATCGCGAACAGATCATTTTTACTGAGATCCCTTATCAGATCAACAAAAGCAATCTTATTGAAAGAATAGCTCAACTGGTCCAAACAAAGGTTTTGGATGGTATCAGCGATTTGCGAGATGAATCGGACAAAGAAGGTATTCGTATTGTTGTTGAGTTAAAACGCGATTTTGAACCTCAGGTCGTACTAAATAATCTATATAAACACACTCAGCTTCAGGGAACTTTTGGTATCAATATGCTTGCCCTTGTTGATGGTGAACCTAAAGTTTTATCTCTAAAAAGAATGATAGAATTATTTATTGATTATCGTCATAAAGTTATTGTTCGTCGTACTCAGTTTGAATTGAGAAAAGCTGAAGCACGCGCTCATCTCTTAGAAGGTTTTAAGATAGCTCTGGATAATATCGATGAAGTGATTGAGTTGATCAAGTCTTCTTCGAGTGCAAACTCTGCAAGACTGACTTTAATGAAGCGTTTTGAATTCACCGAAATCCAGGCACAGGCAATTCTGGATATGAAATTACAGAAATTGACCGGACTTGAACGAGAAAAGATCATTCAGGAATATATTGAAGTTCTCAAGCTGATCGAACGTTTAAAATTTATTTTAGGCAGTCATGAAGAACGTATGAGAATTCTTGTTGAAGAAACAACAGAGATCAAAGAAAAATATGCTGATGAACGCCGTACGGAAATTATACTCGATACCGGAGATTTTTCAGTTGAAGATATGATTGCAGACGAAGAAATGGCAATTACCATTACTCATAAAGGTTTTATCAAGCGGACGCCTGTCAATGTTTATCACGCTCAGCGTCGTGGTGGTGTTGGCAAGAAAGGCGCCGGAACCAAGGATGATGATTTTGTAGAAAATCTTTTCATTGCATCTACTCACGATCACCTCATGTTCTTTACCTCTTTAGGTAAGGTCTATTGGTTAAAGGTTCACGAATTACCTCAGGCCGGTCGTGCAACACGAGGTCGTGCTATTGTGAATTTACTGGAAAGTGAAAAAGATGAAAAAGTCCGCGCATTTTTAAATGTTCGTGATTTTTCTGAAGATAAGCATGTGATCATTGCAACCAAAAATGGTACTATCAAGAAAACGCAACTCGACGCCTATAGCCGTCCTCGTCGTACCGGTATTATTGCAATCAATTTGAATGAAGGCGATGATATTGTTGGTGTTGATCTCACAAATGGTGAACAGGATATCATTCTTGGTACACGCAAAGGTAAGGCAATTCGATTCAAGGAAACTCATGTTCGTGCTATGGGGCGCTCCGCAACAGGTGTTCGTGGTGTAACTCTTGATGGAAAAGATGATGCCGTTGTCGATATGGTCGTTGTAAATCGCGAAGGTGCTACAGTTCTTGCAGTCAGTGAGAATGGTTATGGTAAGCGCTCGGATATTATTGATTATCGTATTACCAATCGTGGCGGAAAAGGTGTGATTACAATTAAGACTACAGACAAAGTCGGCCAGATGGTTGCTTTGAAAGAGGTTGTTGATACAGATGATCTTATGATCATTACAAGCAGTGGTATGCTTATCCGTCAGCACATTCATCGTATAAATACTCTATCGAGAAATACTCAGGGCGTCAGATTGATCAACTTGCATGATAATGATCAGATCTCAGCCATAAGTTATGTGATGGAGAGTGAAGAGGAAAAAGAAGAAGAAGAGGAATAAAAAGGCTTATAGCTTAGGAGCTTAGAGCTTCAGAAACTTGGAAGTTGGGGCTTAGGGTTTAGTTTGCTACTATTATCAAGCTTTAAGCCTTAAGCTCTAAGCCTAAATAGGATGTTGCCGTGATCGAAGACAAGTTAAGAGCAGTTTTGAATGATATTCGAGTTTACTCTCCCTATCCTGATAGGGTCAGACTTGTTGCGGTTAGTAAAAAACAGTCCATTGAAAAAATGCTTGAAGCTGTAGAAGCAGGTATGACGGACCTGGGTGAGAACAGGATACAGGATGCGTGTGATAAATTTAAAGTGCATTCTTTTCCCGGAATATGTCGCCATTTTATCGGTTATTTACAATCGAATAAAGTAAATAAATGCTTGCAGAATTTTGATTGGCTTCATAGTTTGCAAACAGAGAAACTTGCTAAGCTAATTGCACGCAGTGAACATCAGTTGAAATGTCTCATTGAGGTGAATATTTCAGGTGAAGACAGTAAATCCGGCATCATGCCAGATGACTTAAGCGACTTTGTTAAAAAGCTTAGAGAGATTGAAGGACTTGAAATTTGTGGATTAATGGGTATGGCCGCTTTTACGGATGACGAAGCGGAGATCCGGAGATCTTTTGCACTCTTGAGAAATTTAGCAAGGGATATGAAGAAATTTAAAACAGCCACAATTACTATGGATGAATTATCCATGGGCATGAGCAATGATTATCGCATTGCACTTGAAGAAGGCGCAACAATGATCCGTGTAGGTACCAGTATTTTTGGTGCAAGGAGTAATTAATGGAATGGATGGATTTTTCTGCATTAAAAGCAGATGAACTAATTGAAAAAGACTGGAATTTTCGTTCGCTTACAAAGCATTTGAACGGCAGGGAAACTGCAAGCTTGGGCGATACACTATTGCTAACTATGCAAAGCAAAGAACTTGCAAATGAGGAAATAAAAACTGTAAAAAATCATGTGAATCTTTCCGGATACAATCCATTGCGTGGAAAGAATAAAAATGATCTGGGACTGCGTTTTCCGGATATGTCACATCCTTACGAAGAGTTTGCTGCAAAAGATGAAGCCATTCTAATTCGTGCAGGTCAGGATGAAGAACATCCTTTTAATGCGATAGAAGCTTCTGAGATCGTTTATCAAACTATTCTTGCCAAACACCAGAGAAAAAAGGTGTTTGCTTTGGTTTATGGTCCCGGTGTTGACGCTAAAAAAATAATTAACATTTTTCGTGGAGAATGATATGCATAAGAATTCAATGAACAAGGTAGTATTGGTTGGCAGACTTGGACAAGATCCAGAACAGCGGGCAACTCCAACCGGTACAGCTATAGCTAATTTTTCAGTGGCTACAAATGAAACCCGTAAAGATCAGAGTGGTCAGTATGTTGACAGCACTGAATGGCATCGCTGTGTAGCCTTTGGTAAACAAGCTGAATTTATTAACAGATATTTTACAAAAGGTCGGCTTGTATATATTGAAGGGCGTTTAAGAACCAGAAAATGGCAAGACAGCAACAATTCTACTCATTATTCAACTGAAATAATGTCCGATATTGCCATGTTGTTAGACCGTGGAACACGTAGTGAGGGCGATAGTGGCGGTGGTGTTTATGCGCCTCCGGCAAATAAGCCTGCGCAAGAAAAACAATTTGAACCATCAATGCCCGATAATGAAGAAGAATTACCCTTCTAAGGAAAAACATGTCAGAACGAGAATTTGAAAATAAGGGACCTTTCGAAGATGAAGTGACCCCCATCGTTCTTTGTCCGCTTTGTGGTCAACCTGTAAACAATCACTCGGCTGAAGAATTATATACAGTCGATATAGTGGAAAGTGATTTCAGGGTTAAAACACTGGATGATGATATCCTGGATACATGGTTGGTGTTTTGTCACCATTGTTTATATGTTACCCACGATTTCAGACAGATCCCGGACAATATTGATCCTATCAAGGACATGCTTGAATCTCAGGAGTATTCTGAGCGATTTGCAGATACAAATCCAACGACCATGGAATTATTTGAACATTTTTTATACATGCTCGAAAAAGTTAAAGCAGCTCCCATGGTTTTTGCCGATACCTATTTACGTATGTCCTGGTTAGCTGAAGATGATGATAATATTGAACTTACTAATGAATTTCGGGAAAAAGCTATTGTGAGCTTTGCAAAATCTCTTCTTATTGGAGATCTGGATGACAAAGAGACCTCACTGGTTTACTATTATATTGCTGAGTTGAGTCGCCGTAAAGGAGAATTTGACCGAGCTAAAAAAGCATTAATGAAGCTTGATGTTCAGATTCCTATGATGAAAAAATTGTTTGATATGCAAACTGTTTTGTTGAGGGATAAAAATGCCAGTGCGGCAATTATGCCAAGGGAGGAATAAAAGCTATGATGATAAAATATCCTGAATTTGAAGCGATGCTTTACGAAAAGGAAGCCAGTGCTACCACGATATTGGATAAATATATTAACATTATTAATCATTATTTTTCCGATCATGACGACCTTTCTCCTAAAGCTCAATTAGAGGTATTGGATTATATTTATAATGAAACCCGCGCAGCACATCCTTTGATCGCTATTTTCCCCAATATGCAAGAAGTGATAAAAGCCGAGGTAGAAAAAGGTAAAAACATTCCCGATATTATCAAACATTATGGGGATGTCATTAATGAAAACAATCGAAAAACTATTGAAACTGTTGTAAATAAATTGATCAAAGATGGCTCTGTGATCTTTACTTTTTCACATTCTTCATTGGTAAGAAAAGCTATACTAAAGGCAGCCCAAAGTGGAAAACGCTTTGAAGTTATTACAACCGAAGCCAGACCGGTGGGAGAAGGTCTTTCTTTGGCAAAATTTATTGCACGCGCCGGCATTCCCGTATCCTTGTACACAGATGCTGCCATGGAGTTAGCAGTTTCACGCTGCGATCTGGTTCTTGTTGGAACCGATTGGTATTGGTATCGCGGATTTATTAACAAGGTGGGTACTCACTCGGCTTTACGGATAGCAGACGAACGAGAAAAGAAGTTTTATATCTTGACCGATAGTTCTAAATCCATGAAAACACCACCTTCGGATTGGTCGCGCGATAAGCATCCATCTTCTCAGGTGTTGATGGAAGATATTGAAAACATTACTGTCTATAATCCTTATTTTGAATCAATTTGGTATAGAGGCGTCAGCAATATCATCATTGATGGTGAGATCAAGGATTTTAATAAAAAGAATGAATTGATCTTGTAGGAGAATGGAGCATGTCCCGGGATTTTACTTACAAAACTGCTCTTTGGATATTTTTTATTACTCTGATCTTATACATGATTATTATTCAAGGAATATTTGTCAAGACAGATATCCTGGCAAATTCAGCTCAAAGCATAAAATATCTTATTCATATCCTTCTTCAAATATTTTTATTATTGCCGCCTTTTCTTTATGTTAAATTACATCACAAGTCAACAAAGCTTTTTTTTCGCTATAGAAAAGTTGGAAAACTGAATATTGGCTATTTGTTGCTTATTTCTCTTTTATTATTTCTGGTTTTATTAGCTTTTGATTATCTGTTTTTTATGATAGGTCTTAAAAAAGTTATTGTAGTACATGATATGCTTCTAAGCAAGAATTGGAATGTAGTCCTACTAATAATTTCGAGCCTGATTGTAACTCCCATTGTGGAGGAAGCTTTTTTTAGAGGTTTTTTATTTCGGATCATGCTAAAAAGAAAATATTCCCCTTTATTGACCATTATGTTTTCTTCTTTTTTGTTTTCTCTTGCTCACATGAATGTTTCTTCTATCTTTCAAATATTTCTAGCTGGAATTATTTTGGCTTATATTGCTTATTTCTTTCATTCTATCATTCCTGGTATTATTATTCACAGTATCTTCAATACGCTTGCACTTGTTGAAAACAATGTACCCCGGATAAGAGAAAGTTTTATCTATGGCTCGCCGGCAATTCCAATATTGTTTTTACTTGTGGGTGGCATTTTGCTTATTCTCGGGATGCTGGGACTGAGAAATAAACTCCATATTCAACACAAAGAAAAGGGAGGTCTGGTTTATGAGAAATAACGAACTGATCCTACTTGTTGACACCTTTAGAAAATTACATCGTCGGGGAGCTAAAGTGAATTTGATCAATATAATTGATAAAACTCACCCCGCTGACCTTGCTTTATTATTTCGATCTTTTACTCATCATGAGCGTCTATATTTCTTTTCTTTGATCAAAACAGATAGTCATAAAGCTGAAGTTTTAATCGAATTGGACGATAATTTTATTCTTGAAATGTTAGAGTCCATGACCCGCCCAAGTATCATCCAGATCTTTAAAGAAATGGATTATGATGATGAATCTGCTATTCTGCGTATTATTCCTGAAGAAGAACAGCAAGAGCTGTTGAAACTGATGAAAGTAGAGCATTCCCAGGAACTTGAAGCGCTTATGGATTATGATGAAGAAACTGCGGGTGCTATCATGAATCCCGAAGTTTTTCATCTTAATGAAAATAAGACCGTTTCCGAAGCTATAGATGCTATCAGGAATAGTGCAGATACCGAAATGGTTTTCTATATTTATGTTACCGATGAGCGCACCCATCTTGTGGGTGTTGTATCTTTACGTCAATTAATATTAATTTCACCTCAAAGTTTACTTCGTGATATTATGGTAGAAGACCTTATAAGTATTCCGCCGGAAACTGATCAGGAAGAAGTTGCCAGATTGGCATCACGCTACAACTTTGTTGCTATCCCTGTTGTTGATGATGAAAATAAACTAATCGGTGTTGTAACTGTTGATGATATTATTGATGTGCTTCGTGAAGAGGCAACAGAAGATTTGCTTCAGATGGCAGGTTTAGGTCGCGACACGGATATTATTTTAAAATCAACCTGGGAAACAACAAAAAAACGTTTCCCTTGGTTGCTAGCAACCTATATTGGTGGTTTAATCGCTGCTTTGGTGATAGGTGCTTTTAGCTATACCCTGAGTCAGTTTTTGATCTTAACGGCTTTTATTCCAATTATTGCAGGTATGGGTGGTAATATTGGGACTCAGAGTTCAACTATTATTACTCGAGGACTATTGACCGGAAGAGTGAACCCGAATACCACCAGCAAAATTATTTTCAAGGAAATGCGGGTAGGGTTAAGCTTAGGTGTTGTTTATGGAGTTGCTCTGGGTGCTGTGGCTTTTATCATGTCTTACCTCATTGAGTCGGATGGATATAGTTATAATCTTGTACAGAGTATTGAATTGAGTATAGCGATTGCCTTGGGTATTCTTATTGCAATGGTATTGGCAACCTTTACCGGGACGATTGCCCCGATTATTTTAAACAAAATAAAAATAGATCCTGCTATTGCAACGGGACCTTTTGTTACGACGACGATTGACATTCTTGGTATTTTAATTTACTTATTAATTGCAACCGCATTGGTCCAGATATAAAATGAAAAGAATCTTTTTAGTTTTGCTTTTATGCTTAACAACGAGCACCTTGTTTGCATTTGATACTTTATTTTTTAAAGTGACTTTGCTTGGCGTAAAGTGTGCCGAAGTTGAAATAATAGAAAATTACCTCGATGACGATGTGGTTGAAATCATCTATCACACCTATACAACAGGTCCTTTCTGGAAATTATTTCCAACAGATAACTGGTATTATTACTACACCAACACCGAATTTACTCACCTGGATTCTCTCAAGAAATCAATAAACGACAAAGACCTCAAACAAGAATATCGTGAAGATTTTTCTGAAGGCAGGATACTGTATGATCAAGATCTTTCTGTAGAACACGCTAAGCCCTTGCACCATATTTTATCGGCACTGATCTTTTTTGAGCATCATCCCGAATACTTGAAAACCGGTGTTGAATTACCCTTTGATATTTCCGATGAAGGCGATATTTACGGTCTGGAAATTGGTCTTATACCAAACAAGAGAAAAGCTCAGGATGAAGTTTACTTTGTCTTTAATCATCTTGCAGGCAAAGAATATATTAGCAGCACGGATGTCTTTAACTGGATGATCTGTGCCGGTGAAGGAGACCGTATGTTGGCTTTTTCTCATGATGATCATACTATTACAGAAGGCTCTTTTTCCCTGGGGTGGGGCGGATTGCACCTGCGGGCCCAGAGAATAGATAAATAGTTGAGGTTTATCAATAGGCTAAGCTTGAGGTTGAGAATAAGAGGGTAAGATGGTAAGAGGGTAAGAAGGTGAGAAGGTGAGAAGGTGAGAAGGTGAGAAGGTGAGAAGGTAAGAAAAGAAGAAGATAAGAAAAGAGGCCTGCTCTCCGTAGCTCCGCAGGAGCGAAGTAGAGCTGAGAAGCTTAGGGTTTAGGGCTTAGGAGCTTACTCTTCGAAGTCCTTCGAAGCTCGCAGAGCGTAGTAGGACGAAGTAAATTTGTTCAGTCCGTCGCATGACGGATCGCGAAGCGAGATCTGGAGAAAAGCGTTGAAAGGTTGAAATGGTGAAGCCAGGATGTTTTTTTCCTGGCAGAAGTAGAGACGCAATGCATGCGTTTCTACAATAGGTTTTTTTTATATACATTAGGAGAAGGGATATTTTATTTTGGAATTCTCCATGTAAGGAATGTAGAAAATATTGAAGTGTTTGTGGTTATTATTATAAAGCTTAGCAGTATAATTACTTCTTGCAGAGGATATTTGGGTTGCCACCTCAGCTCCGACACCCTCCTACGCCCCAAAAATTCGTGGCTTCGGAAGGGCAGGCGTT
>Ga0265294_10001869_pt1 | contig 28041 bp, 22 predicted proteins | sample MunlanPumphouse3_FD_192504 | JGI IMG/M metagenome (GOLD analysis project Ga0265294, IMG submission 192504) | Groundwater microbial communities from a municipal landfill in Southern Ontario, Canada - Pumphouse #3 | ecosystem: Environmental > Aquatic > Deep subsurface > Groundwater | place...
AGCTCACAGAAGCTTTGGTAGAACATGAGAAAGAATTTCATAAAGCTGAGATTGAAATCTTGACATCTATGCAAGGTATTGGAGATGTTACAGCCTCTCACTTCATGGCTGAGATTGAAGACATTACTAGGTTTAATTCCTACCAGCAACTCATTGCCTTCATTGGTACCGATCCTGCTATTTACCAATCTGGGATGGCATTTAAAAATGGAAGGATTACTAAACATGGAAATAAAAACTTGAGAAAGTATTGTTATCTCATGGCTCAAAAATCGGTTATTTATAATCCAGTTTTCAGAGAGTATTATGATAAAAAAAGAGGCGAGGGGTTCCCTCACAGAAAGGCGATGATTGCTGTTTTGAACAAAATGCTCAAAGTCATCTTCGCCCTTTTGACTAAAGGAGAAACTTTTAAAAGGGATGTATAAAATTACTTTTTCATTTTGCATTCTTTATAGTTGACTCCTTATGAAACATCCAATGAAAATTGGAATAGATTACTCGGTATAACTACGGGTCTACTTTGCAAAGCAGACAACCCTCTTTTGCTAGTGAATGACAAAGAGAAGAGTTTATTTGTGGTATGTTACTTAAATCGAGGAGGCCTTGTGCCATCTCCTGTAGGAAATCCCTGTTTACCCGATAATGCATAAAATAACCGCGCTTAGTGCCGGTAACTATGCCGGCCTCTTTTAATATTTTAAGATGTTGAGAAACAGCTGCCTCAGAGATCATCAACTTTCTAGCTAGACCTCCAACACAATAATCGCGAACTAATAACATTTTGATTATGGTATACCGTCTTTGGTCTGACAAAGGCTTTAGGGTTTCAAATAATTCTGGAATAGGCCACCTCTTTATTTAAGTATCTACTTAATTAGAATAGCACAGACGAATTTGCCCAACAAGGAAAAACGGATAAAAATAAACTGAAAAAGTAGCATGAGGTTGTTTAAGTACAATTATGAAAATTATCTACCATAAGAGAGAAACTAGATAAGTGCAACAAATCTATCCTATTTTTGTAGCATTGTTGCATTTTAGGACTAGTTTAGTGGTGATTTTCTTTTCTAAGCAGAGATAGAGCAGGTGTTTTTATGTTTTTGCAACAAATTTACACTTTTCTATTCAGTATTGTTGCATTTTATGTATATTTTAGGTGTTATTGTCTTACTTGAACTAAGAAAGAGCCCTCTTTTTTATATTTATGCAACAAATCTACATATTTTTAGGCAAAACTGTTGCGTTTTATGCCTGTTTTCGATACTGTGGCCTTATGAAAATGAAATAGAGGGGGCTTTCTCATGAAACGAGTAGCCATACTGATGGGTAGCGAACGGGACTTACCTGTCATGGAAAAGGCCTGCACCGTCCTCAAAGAGTTGTCCATACCGTTTGACGTCCATGTGCTTTCGGCACATCGGACTCCTTCTCAAACAGCCACTTTTGCTCGTGATGCCGCCAAGAATGGCTATGCCGTACTCATAGCTGGAGCAGGTATGGCCGCCCACCTCGGTGGAGTTCTTGCTTCCCATACACTACTACCTGTTATAGCCGTACCCCTTTCAGCCACCCTTGGGGGAATGGATGCGTTGCTTTCTTGCGTACAGATGCCCACAGGCATACCTGTTGCAACTGTCGCCATCGATGGTAGTGCTAATGCGGCACTGCTAGCAGCTCAGATCCTAGCCTTAAGCAACGAACAATTAGCAAAGCAACTAGCTAAACGGCGCAAGCAGGGTGAAGAGATAGCCATGGATACCAATGAAAGAATTAAGCGAAGTTTTACTCTGTAGAACTTTTTAGTGATTGAGGAGGCCATGATGGAAAAGAGGGTACAGCTGTATGAAGGCAAGGCAAAGAAAGTCTATGCCACAGATGATAAGAATATCTACATTGTCTCTTACAAAGACGATGCTACTGCATTCAATGGACTGAAAAAAGGTACGATAGTAGGTAAGGGAGCTATTAATAACAAAGTAAGCAATCATCTCATGGGCCTTTTAGAAAAAGAAGGCATTCCTACCCATGTTGTCCAAGAACTCAATGATCGAGAAACAGCCGTCAAGGCCGTAACGATTGTTCCTCTTGAGGTGATTATCCGCAATATAGCCGCTGGCTCTTTAGCAAAACGTCTCGGTCTCGAGGAAGGGTTGAAGCTTCCCTCCACCGTGTTGGAGTTCTGTTATAAACGGGATGACCTGGGTGACCCACTGGTCAACGAATCTCACATCAAAGCGTTGAATTTGGCTAGTGAAAGTGAACTTCTGCAAATTAAAGCCTACAGCCTCAAGATCAACACTATACTGGGTGCCTATCTGCTACCTCTCGGCATTGAACTTGTTGACTTTAAGCTAGAGTTTGGAAAAACTGCAGATGGAACTATCATCCTCGCCGATGAGATTTCTCCAGATACCTGCAGGTTCTGGGATACGAGTACCCATGAAAAACTCGATAAGGATCGATTTAGAAGAGATCTTGGAAAAGTAGAAGATGCCTATAATGAGATCCTTTCACGTTTGATGGGAGGAGCTTGATGAGTGGTCCCCATGAGGAGTGCGGCATCTTTGGCATCTACTCCAAACAGGAAGAAGATGTCGCTTCACTCTCCTATTATGCACTCTATGCCCTACAACATCGGGGGCAGGAGGGGTGTGGTATTGCCTTAAATGAAGGGAAAAGTATTAGTATCTTCAAAGACAAAGGTGTGGTCAAAGATGTATTTAATGCTGATTCACTCCCTTCCAACCCAGAGTGTCGGATGGCCATTGCCCATGTCAGGTATGGAACAACCGAAGTCGATTCTCGGACAAAGATTCAACCTTTAGTCATTACCCACCAGAAAGGAAGCATGGCTATAGCCCATAACGGCAACCTTACCAATGACAGCGAACTGCGCCAAGAATTAGAACTTTCCGGCTCCATCTTCCACACTACCAGTGATACTGAAGTCATTGCTTACATCATCACACGGAACCGCCTATGCTCTTCAAACATCGAAAGTGCAATAGAGAAGACTATGGGCGAAATCAAGGGAGCTTATTCCCTCGTGGTGATGTCATCTTCCAAACTTATAGCAGTTAGAGATCCTTGGGGATTCAGACCCCTGTGTATTGGTAAACTAGAAGATGGGTATGTATTTGCTTCTGAGACCTGTGCCCTTGATGCAGTCAATGCTCAGTTTGTGAGGGATGTGGAACCTGGGGAGATTGTTGTGGTCGACTCCAATCAGGCCAAAGAAGCTTCTCTAGTTAGCATTAAGACTTTCTGTAACACCCAAATCTCCGCTTTGTGTGTATTTGAGTTGATCTACTTTGCCCGTCCAGATAGCGTCATCGACACTATTTCGATCCACCAAGCCCGTTTGAGAGCAGGAGCCTTCCTTGCCTTGGAACACCCCGCCCAGGCCGACGTGGTCATCGGAGTTCCCGACAGTGGCATCGATGCTGCCATTGGCTACTCCCGTCAGTCGGGTATTCCCTATGGCATTGGTTTTATCAAAAATAAATATATCGGGAGAACCTTTATTCAACCCGGCCAAAGTGCCAGGGAAGATCATGTACGCATTAAACTCAACCCTATAGCTGCTACAGTGAAGGGCAAGCGGGTCGTTCTTATTGATGACTCTATTGTCAGAGGTACTACTAGCCAGCGCATTGTGCGGTTGTTGCGAGAAGCGGGGGCAAAAGAGGTCCATCTTAGATCTGCAGCTCCCAAATTTCTTTATCCTTGTTATTTTGGGACAGACATCCACTCTTCAAAGGACTTGTTTGCCTACAAACATGATGATGCCACTATGAAGCAGCTCCTTGATGTTGATTCTTTGGGGTTTCTTAGTAGCGAGAATGTGACGAAGCTTTCGGACCACCCGGGGCCCAGCTTCTGTACAGCCTGCTTCACAGGAGTCTATCCTTGTCCTATTCCAAAGAATTCTGAAAATGACCAGCATGTGCTTCCGTTTAAAGGAGAAAATCGTGATGAAAACTGACATCCAGAATGAGAGCTATCGCGCTAGCGGAGTGGACATCACGAGTGGCTATCGCGCTGTGGCCCTCATGAAAAACCATGTAGCCAAGACCCTCACTCCAGGAGTCCGCTCCGACCTCGGTGGATTTGGAGGACTGTTTGAACTAGATATTGTTGAAACACCCCACCCTCTCTTGGTTTGTGGTACCGATGGAGTAGGCACCAAGCTCAAGATTGCATTTCTCTTGGATAAGCATGATACGGTAGGGATCGACTGTGTTGCTATGTGTGTTAATGACGTTATCTGCTGTGGTGCTCAACCGCAAATTTTTCTTGATTATATCGCCTTGGGAAAGCTCGTGCCAGAAAAGGTCGAGCAGATCGTCAAGGGTGTGAGCTTAGGCTGTATTGAAGCCGGTTGTGCCCTAATTGGCGGCGAGACGGCAGAGATGCCGGGATTTTATTCCATCGACGAATATGATCTAGCGGGCTTTACCGTTGCTGTAGTGGACAAAACAAACGTATTTGACAATACAGCCATAGTAGAAGGGGATCTCCTTGTTGCCTTGCCTTCTTCAGGCGTCCATTCTAATGGATTCTCTCTAGTTCGGAAGGTCTTTCAACTTGACAGTGATAAAACGCGCCTCTTTCAGTATGAACCCTCATTGGGGTGTACGCTTGGGGAAGCCCTACTTGAACCAACCACAATCTATGTGAGATCATTGCTAGCCCTCGCCAAAAAAGTTACCGTAAAGGCTGCCGCTCATATAACAGGAGGGGGCCTCTATGAAAATATTCCGCGCTGCCTTCCCCCTGGTACATATGCAAAAATCTCCCTTGATGATGTGCGAGTTTTACCCATCTTTTCCCTGATCCAACAAGAGGGCAACATCCCTCTTGATGATATGTACAACACGTTCAACATGGGTGTTGGTATGGTCTTGGTCCTCGATAGACCAGCCGCTGAAGTGGCCCTCTCAGAAATCGAAGGCAGCTACATCCTTGGTACAGTGGCTGAAGGAGATCAAGGAGTCGTTCTAATATGATACAGATTGCGGTCTTGGTTAGTGGAGGGGGGACGAACCTACAGGCCCTAATTGATGCGCAAAAAAATGGTGTATTAGGTGTAGGAACAATCGCTTTAGTTGTTTCAGACAGAAGTGGAGCCTATGCTCTCACCCGCGCCCAAGAGGCCGGTATCCCCACAGCTATTGTCCAGCGTCACAAAGATCAGGCCCCTTTATTTGAGGCTCAACTCGAAGAAGTTCTAGAGCAACATGCTATTGATCTTATTGTATTTGCAGGCTTCCTTTCCCTCCTTTCAAAGGATTTCGTCAAAAAATATCCACAAAGGATTATCAACATCCATCCTTCCTTGCTACCCAGTTTTGGCGGCAAGGGCTATTATGGACTAAAAGTACATCAAGCAGCCCTAGAGCGTGGGGTGAAAATCAGTGGAGCCACAGTACATTACGTCAACGAAGTTCCCGACGGCGGGGCTATCGTGGCCCAACAAGCTGTAGAGGTTCTCAGAGATGACACTCCTTCCTCACTGCAGAGGCGGATCATGGAGGAGGTCGAGTGGAAATTGCTTCCTCGCTGCACGCGAGAAGTTTGCCAGACATTGGAGAATGCTATGGAAATAGGACAAGTGTTAAAAGGAAATCGCTACCCTGGACGAGGTATTATTATGGGGCTCTCTACAGCAGGGAAAGGGGTAGTAGCCTACTTTCTTATGGGACGGAGTAGCAACAGCCGCAACAGGATCCTAACATGGGAAGGGGATGCTTTAAAGACCGAAGCCTATGATGCCTCGGCGATGGAGGATCCTTCCCTCATTATTTACCACCCCCTTCGAAGAGTTGGTTCGGCCTTGATCGTCACCAATGGGGATCAGACCGATACCATAGCATCCTTTCTTACCGCGGGTAAAAGTTTTGAGCAAGCCCTCCAAAGTAGAAGTTACGAACCTGATGCACCCAACTATACAGCGCGGATCAGCGGGATGTTTGAAGAGAAAAGTCCTAGCTCTTACACTCTTTCAATCCTCAAACGTGAAGAAGACCAATGCAAAAGATATTTCTTCCCGTATTCTTCACTCAGGAAAGGGCGAGGCCATCTAATTCATACCTATCAACAAGATGGTAGTCCACTGCCACCATTTGAGGGAAAACCGCGAGAAGTAGTGCTCAATCAAGGGATTGATCAATTCTCTCAAAGGCTTTGGGAGAGCCTTGATGCAGAAAACAGAATTGCCCTCTACGTCAGATATACCGACCTTGTTCAGGGAGATTTCGAAGAGCGATTAATCAACAAGCACACGAGGTAACTATGGATAGTATTGAACTTAAATATGGGTGTAACCCCAATCAAAAACCAGCAAAGATCTTCATGGAGAAAGGAGAGCTTCCCATTACCATCCTCAATGGAAAAATTGGTTATATCAACATGCTAGATGCCCTTAATGGTTGGCAGCTTGTATTTTCCTTGGATAAGGCGCTCAACCTGCCAGCAGCAGCATCTTTTAAACATGTGAGCCCAGCCGGAGCTGCTGTGGGGCTTCCCCTCAATGAGGCAGAGCGTGCCATGTATTTTATTAAAGAAGGTCGAAAGCTCTCAGCCCTTGCCACGGCCTATACCAGAGCCCGTGGCGCTGATCGCATGTCCTCTTTTGGCGATTTTGTCAGTTTGAGCCGTGAGTGCGACCTTAGTACGGCACGCTGCATTAAAGCTGAAGTGAGTGATGGAGTCATTGCCCCTGGCTATACACAGGAGGCTTTGGCGCTCTTGAAAGAAAAGCGTAACGGCTCTTACACCGTAGTACAGATCGATCCCTCCTATGAACCTCCCGCAGAGGAATTGCGAACAGTTTTTGGCATACTGTTTGAGCAAGGGCGAAATACCATCCAACTCGATGAACGAGTACTTGCCCCCATTGTAACGGAGAATGCAAAGTTACCAGAAACAGCCAAGATCGACTTACTTGTCGCGCTCATCGCTTTAAAGTATACCCAGTCCAACTCAGTCTGCTATGCGAAAAGAGGGCAAACTATCGGGGTGGGAGCTGGTCAACAATCCCGTATTCACTGTACCCGCCTAGCGGGGGGGAAAGCCGATCTCTGGCATCTACGGCAGAGTGAACGTCTGCTATCACTCCCTTTCTGGCCTGCTTTGAGCAGGAATGAGAAGGACAATGCCATCGAACAGTACCTTAGCGATGACCCTGAAACCTCTTTGTTTGAGGGGGAAAACTGGAAGCGCTACTTTAGTGAGTGTCCGCAACCCTTTACAACAGAGGAAAAGCACTCCTTCTTGCATACCATGCGAGGAGTATCTTTAGCCAGTGACGCCTTCTTCCCCTTCAGGGACAATATTGATAGAGCTCACCGTAGCGGAGTCGAGTTCATTGTACAGCCGGGAGGTTCGGTTCGCGATGATTTAGTCATCGAAGCCTGCAACCAATATGAGATGGTGATGATCAACAATGCCATCCGCTTATTCCACCATTAAGCCATGGACGTACTAGTAATCGGATCTGGTGGTAGGGAACATGCTTTGCTTGTTGCCCTTAACAAAAGTCCTCTTGTAGACCAACTATATGCCCTACCAGGTAATGGGGGGATGGCTTCTTTAGCAACTTTAGTTCCTTTGAATCTTAAAGAATTCGACAAGATCGTTGCTTTTATCAAGGACTTTCAAATTGATTTTGTGGTGGTAGGTCCTGATGATCCGCTGGTTGGAGGATTAGTTGATCTGTTGGAAGCCGAGGGGATTATGTGTTTTGGGCCTAATAAAGAAGCCGCGATCCTTGAAGGGAGCAAAATATTTTCCAAAGATCTGATGAAACGCTATCATATCCCCTCAGCAAGATATGAGGTCTTTCATGAGGTCGATGCGGCACTCTCTTATGCTAAGAGCTGTCCCTTGCCCATAGTCGTCAAAGCTGATGGTCTGTGCTTGGGTAAAGGAGTCATCATTGCTGAAACTCGCCCAGCTCTAGTGTCGGCCATTAAAGAGATGATGGTAGAGAAAATCTTTGGTTCAAGTGGACAGAGCATCATCCTCGAAGAATTTCTTTCAGGTGTTGAAGTCTCTGTCCTCACCTTCACCGACGGGAAAACGCTGGTTCCGATGCTTTCTTCCATGGATCACAAACGTGCATTTGACGGGGATCGAGGTCCCAACACCGGAGGTATGGGAGCTATAACACCAAATCCCTACTATACCCAAGAGTTACAAGAACAGTGCATGCAGCAGCTTTTCCTTCCAACCATACGGGCCATGCAAGCCGAAGGAAGACCCTTCAAAGGATGTCTCTTTTTTGGCCTTATGTTGACCCCTTTTGGCCCTAAGATCATCGAATATAATTGCCGGTTTGGTGACCCTGAACTACAGACCGTACTACCTCTATTGGAAACAGATTTGCTAACTATCTTATTAGCGGTCTCTCAAAACCGACTGGCTGAGATTGATGTGCATTTTTCTCAGCAGGCAAGTTGTTGTGTAGTACTCGCTAGTGGGGGGTATCCCTCTTCCTATGAGACGGGAAAACCCATTGAATTCGCCCAGTTTGAAGAGGGTGTTACCTGTTTGCATGCCGGAACGAAGCTAGTACCTGAGGGGTTTGTTACGAATGGAGGGCGGGTCCTCAATCTTGTTGCTACAGGTGACACGTTGGCTCAAGCCGTTGTAAAGGCCTATCGTGCAGTCGATTCGGTCTCGTTTGCGAAGATGCATTATCGCAAGGATATAGGAAAACTCGCCCTTGAGGCGTAGGGGGCACTATGGTTTATCGGTTGTTTGTGGAGAAGAAAGAGGGTTTCAGAGTTGCTGAAAAGACTTTATTTGAGGATTTGAAGCTCTATGTGGGGATAAAGGGGCTCAATAGTGTCCGTATCATCAACCGCTATGATATCCAAGGAATTGAGGCTGATCTACTTGAGAAATGCAAGCATACGGTGTTTTCAGAAATACAGGTAGATACCCTTAGTGAGACGCTCCCCGAGTTTGCTTCTCCCAGTTTTATTTTAGGTGTGGAATATCTTCCTGGCCAATATGACCAACGTTCTGATTCGGCGGCCCAGTGCATTCAGCTCATTAGTGGTTCTGAACGACCTCTTGTTCGTAGCGCTAAGCTCTATATACTAGGGGGTGCTATTTCAGATGCTGAAAAACAACTTATTAGAGATTACCTAATTAACCCCGTAGATTCATGCGAATCTCCCCTGACATTCCCAGAAGATTTGAACCTCAATGTTACCAAACCCAGTCCAGTTGAAAAATTGTTAGGATTTTCAGCCCTTACTGATGCAGAGTTATTAGAGTTCTCCCTAGCAGAGGACCTTGCCATGGATGAGGATGATCTCCACTTGGTACGTTCCTATTTTGCTGATGTTGGGCGTGATCCAACTCACACTGAATTGAAAGTGATCGATACCTATTGGTCCGATCATTGTCGTCATACCACCTTCCTTACCACCTTAGATGATGTCGTAATCGAAGATGAAGAGATACGAGCCAGTTACGAGCGCTATTTGAGTTATCGAAAAGCTCTCGGTATGCAAAAGCCAGTATCTCTTATGGATCTTGCTCTTATCGCATCTAGAGTTCTGAAAGCTCAAGGGAAATTAGAAAATTTGGACGAATCAGAGGAGATTAATGCTTGTACAGTGAAGGTTGAGGTCGATCGAGATGGGAAAAAAGAACCGTGGCTTTTGTTGTTCAAAAATGAAACCCATAACCACCCTACTGAAATAGAACCCTTCGGAGGGGCAGCCACCTGTATTGGCGGGGCCATCCGCGACCCCCTTTCGGGACGAGGTTATGTGTTTCAGGCGATGAGAATCAGCGGGGCCGCGAATCCTCTAGCCCCCGTTGAGCAGACGTTGCCAGGAAAGATTGCCCAAAAGAAAATAGTGGTGACAGCTGCTCATGGCAACAGTTCCTATGGAAATCAGGTGGGAGTGGCTACAAGTATGGTTCAGGAAATCTACCATCCCGGTTTTGTTGCCAAGCACATGGAATTGGGAGCTGTGGTAGGTGCTGTTCCAGCCAGTCAGGTCAAACGAGAAATCCCCCAACCTGGGGACCAGATCGTCCTTGTTGGTGGAAGAACTGGTCGTGATGGGTGTGGAGGTGCTACCGGCTCCTCAAAGAGCCATACCAAGGAATCTCTAGCAAGCTGTGGTTCTGAAGTTCAAAAAGGTAATGCCCCTGAAGAGAGAAAACTTCAGCGTCTGATGCGGCGTCCTGAAGCCTCTATCCTCATCAAGCGGTGCAATGACTTTGGAGCAGGAGGGGTGAGTGTTGCAATTGGAGAACTTGCACCTGGATTGGTCATTGACCTCGATGCCATCCCTACCAAATATGAGGGACTCAGTGGAACCGAATTAGCGATTAGCGAATCCCAAGAACGAATGGCCGTTGTCCTCGCTGCCAAAGATGTGAAGACCTTTCAGGCTCTGGCCATGCAGGAAAATCTAGAGAGCTCGGTGGTGGCCCAGGTCACCCAAGAACCCCGCTTGGTTATGTTTCATCAGGGAGAGAAAATTGTCGATATCGAGCGCTCCTTCCTTGATAGCCATGGTGCCAAAAAATATGCCAAAGTAGTCGTTTCAAAACGAGAAGAGGGGCAGAGCCAAAAAACAGAAGGTTCTTTAGAACAACAGTTGCTTGCCCTTATGGCCGATTTAAATGTCTGTTCCCAACAAGGGCTCAGTGAACGCTTTGACGCTACTATCGGCTCAGCTTCTCTTTTTATGCCGTATGGAGGTATCTACCAAGTGAGTCCCGCTCAAGTCATGGCAGCCTTGTTTCCCATAGGAGAGGGGGAAACTACGACAGCTTCTGTAATGGCTTGGGGTTATGATCCATTCTTGATGGAGTAAGATCCTTATCAGGGAGCGTTTTCGGCAGTAGTGCACTCTGTGGCTAAGTTGGTGGCCGCTGGAGCAAATTTAGATGAGACATATCTTTCCTTCCAAGAATATTTTGGTAAAGTTGGCACTGACCCCTACCGTTGGGCGCTCCCCTTTACCGCATTGCTGGGAGCTCTCGACGCCCAGTTGTTGCTCGAAAAAGCTGCCATTGGTGGTAAGGATTCGATGAGTGGCTCCTTTGGAGACCTTGATGTCCCTCCGACTTTAGTTAGTTTTGCTGTAAGTGCCTCCAATGCAGAGAATTTAATAAGTTGTGAATTCAAACAACCCCATCAAGCCGTGGTATTGTTGGAGGTAGACAACCAGAAAGATCTACCCCATCTCTTCAAGCAAGTCTCTGCCCTTATAGCTGAGAAAAAGGTTGCCTCCTGCTATGCCGTTGGCTACGGCGGTATTGCTGAGGCTTTAGTGAAGATGTGTTTTGGAAATAGGATCGGGTTCTCGCTGGTTGCTAAAGTTGACCTGTTTTCCAAGCGTTATGGGTCTTTCGTTTTAGCCTTGACCGAAGAGTTGCCTCTGGGAACGTTATTGGGGTACACAACTGGACAACAGCGATTTTTAGCAGATGGTTGTAACCTTTCTTTGTCTGCTCTTCAAACTGCCTTTGAGGCACCTCTAAAGCGGGTTTATCCAAGAATGATCGATGAGAAAGTAGCAGAGACTGTTCCTACCTTACATTGGGAAACAGAGCGGAGAGTCACATCGACATTTACTACACCCTCACCAAAGGTGCTTATCCCAGTGTTTCCAGGAACGAATTGTGAGTACGATCTGCAATTTGCACTTTCTTCTGCAGGGGCGACCTGTGAAGTCTTTGTCATCAACAACCTGACTCCCCAAGGGGTCCGCGATAGTGTCAAAGGGTTTGCCAAAGCACTCTCTAAAAGTCAAATACTCTTTTTGCCCGGAGGATTTTCCGGTGGAGATGAACCGGATGGATCGGGAAAATTTATTGCTGCTTTCTTACGTAACCCCCTCATTGCGGAACAGATTATGCGCTTGTTGGAGGTCAGGGATGGGTTGATAGGTGGGATTTGTAATGGATTTCAGGCGTTGATTAAACTAGGATTATTACCCTATGGGAAAATGATTACTCCTTCTGAGGATGATCCGACCTTGAGTTTCAACCTGCTAGCGCGACACCAATCTATGTTGGTTCGCACAAGGGTAGCTTCCACCCTCTCGCCATGGATGAGTAGTTATAAGGTGGGGGACATCTTTCTTGTGCCTATCTCGCATGGAGAGGGGCGCTTCATCTGCAAAGATGCGGTCATGGACCAATTAGTCCAAAATGGGCAGGTTGCTTGCCAGTATGTCGACTTAGAGGGGCGGGCCACCATGAACCTACCGTTCAACCCCAATGGTTCAACTTATGCTTTGGAAGCCCTTTCTTCTCCTGATGGTCGCGTCTTTGGCAGGATGGCCCATAGTGAACGGGCTACCAAAGAACTCTATAAAAATACTCCTTACAGGGGCGATGATAGGTTGTTTGTAAATGGAGTTACCTACTTCTCCTAACAGAGCACTGCTTAAGCAGTACAGAGGAATTTAGGCTATGCAGGATGGTTTTACTACTCTTGCCACATATTAAGCTCTAGTGAGCTTTTTGAAATAATAGTGTACATACTCATATGAAGTTGCGATTTTGTCACTAATCGAAACAACCACACTTTCAAGATAGCGGGGCATGATCTTTGTCTTGGGGAACATGTGTTTGACAATGATGTCGGCTTCACGTTCGTTGACTGTAAAATACTTCTTGGCATTTGCCAGGGCAATTTTAGGGTGTTCTTGACCATGAAGAGCTTTGGCACTGTCGGTAGCTTTTCGCTCTCTCCAATCATAGAGGAAGAAATCGTGTAATAGCCCGCCACGTGCAGCTGCCCTATAATCTAATTTCAGTACTCTTGAGATTACATAAGAGATGTAGGCAACCCGTAAGACATGGTCATAGATATAATCGGTATGATGAAAATAGGTCTTGAGTTTCAAAAATTCTTCATGTCTTAGAATATCATGAACAAGGTGAAAGAATTCTTTTTGTTTTGGGCGAGGGATATGGGTTGGGATTACCCCCGTGCGGATCATAAAAAAATGGATATGGAACCCTAGTAATATTATCAAAAGCAGGATAAGAGAAAAAAAGAAGATTGAGCGATCGCTTAGGAGTCGGTAATAGGTCGAAAATGTGTTTGAAATCAAAAAAGTTAGAAAAAGGCCACCCGATAAACTAAAGAGTCTTTTCAGTTGTTGCTGGTTCCATTTTCCAAAGATGTTAGTCGGTTGTGAAATATACAGTATGTTGCTCCCACTTGTAGAATGGTCTTAAGGTAGCGAAATCTGGTGGTAACGTCAAGGGTAATATACTAGGTCCAATGCTTTTTTTCCCTGGACGGTTCTCCTTCATGCTGCTAGGATTAGCCAATGAAGAGAAGATTACATGAAACATATTGAAGTTGCTGCTGCAGTTTTTATCCAACACAACAAAGTTTTTGCCGCTCAAAGGAAGAATGAGGGGGAATTAGCCTTGTACTGGGAGTTCCCGGGGGGCAAATTAGAACACGGAGAAAGTGGCGAAGAGGCCGCTATACGGGAGATTAAAGAAGAACTATCGGCAGAGATTGCCGTGGTAAAATATTTGACGACTATTGTGCATCAATATACTACTTTCAAAATTACCCTGATTGCTTATCTGTGCGAAGTGACTAGTGGGAACCTCACGATATCTGAGCACATTGCCTCGCGTTGGTTAGCTAAAGAAGAGCTCCATACAGTCGAATGGGCCGCCGCCGATCTACCTATTGTTGCGCTTGTTGAAAAGATGTTGAGGTAGGAACGATGGCGAATTCAATCGATAGTAAGCTAGCTACGAGTTTAGAAACTGGCTTTATTGATTACGCTGTACCATCTGCTGAAGATTATAGACCCCGTTTAATTTTAAACAATCCTCCCACAAATAATGTCTTGTCGGCCCTCTGTCGAGAAATCGAAGAGTGTGTGAGTTTTGAATTCTCGGTAGCTTTCATTACTCGGGAAGGGCTTGCTATGCTTTTGCAACCCCTTTATGAAGCTCAAGGGCGGAAAGTGCAGGGGAAAATTTTGACCTCCGATTATCTCAATTTTACTGAACCGGAGGCGTTGAGTACTATTTTAAAATATTTTCCGAATATAGAACTCAGGGTTTACTCAGGTAAGCCTTTTCATGCCAAGGGGTATCTATTTTATCGCACTAGTGAAGCCTATACCTCTCTTATTATTGGTAGTTCAAATCTAACTGCTACAGCTTTGGCCACCACCCGCGAATGGAATATTCGGTTGGCCTCTTTAAAAGAGGGGGACTTACTGCGTACGATGCAAGCTGAATTTAATGATGCTTGGGAGTGTTCCTGCAAGGTTTCTTCAGCTTGGATTACCCAGTATAGTCGAATTAGAAAGGCATTCAAGAACCTCCCTTTTCAGGAAGAATATCCGCAAACCGTATCGATACATCCCAATATAATGCAAAAAGAGGCTTTACAAGCATTGGCCACTTTGCGTCAGCAAGGGAAACGTAAAGCAATGCTCATTTCGGCCACCGGTACTGGGAAAACCTTTTTGAGTGCTTTAGATGTTAAGGCTTTTCAACCTAAGCGTTTTCTTTTTATTGTTCACCGGCAGCAAATAGCTTCTGAGTCGTTGCGGAGCTTCAAGAAAATCCTAGGTGAAAATATCTCCTGTGGATTGTTAGGTGGAGGACAGATCGTAGATAAAGAGGCACAATACATCTTTGCGATGATCCAAACATTATCCAAAGATGAGGTGTTATCTTCCTTTGCACCAGAGAGTTTCGATTATATTGTAGTTGATGAGGTTCATCGAGCGGGAGCTCATTCCTATGAAAAAGTGTTGTCCTATTTTACACCAAAATTTCTTTTGGGGATGACCGCCACACCAGAGCGAACCGATGGCTATGATATCTATCAACTATTTGACCATACGATTGCCTACGAAATTAGGCTTAACCAAGCTCTGGAAGCTGATCTTTTAGCCCCTTTCCACTATTATGGAATCTCTGATCTCTCCATTGCCGAAAAAGAATACGATGATGTCTCTCTGTTTTCCCGTCTTGAAGAAGAGGAGTGGGTTGCAAAGGTAAAATCTACGATTGATAAATATAGCCTGGAAAATACGAGAAGGCGTGGATTAATTTTTTGTTCACGTAATCGAGATGCACTCCTCCTATCACAAAAATTATCGGCGTTAGGTTTAAAAACCCTTGCTTTAAGTGGTAACGCTAGTGAACAAGAACGTGACGATGCTTTTACAAGGTTGGAACAAGAAGAGTTAGAGGGAAGTTTGGAATATCTTATCGCTGTAGATATTTTCAATGAAGGGATCGATATTCCTTCGTTGAATCAAATAATTATGCTTAGACCAACCCAATCGGCGATAATCTTTGTCCAACAAATGGGACGTGGATTGCGCAAACACCCCAGTAAAGACTTTCTTACTGTAATAGATTTTATTGGCAACTATAGAAACAACTACATGATCCCAATTGCCCTTTTCGGTGATACTAGTTATAAAAAGGATTCTTTACGGAAATTAATCAGCAGTGGTAGTCTGGCCATTAGTGGTGTTTCAACAGTCAATTTCGATAGAATAGCCAAAGAACGAATTTATAAAGCAATCAATGAAGTTTCGTTTAAGAGCGTGAGAATTCTCAAGAAAGAATATAATAAGGTCCGTACTAAGCTCGGCCGGGTCCCTAGAATGATGGACTTTATCCACCATGGAGCTATTTCTCCGCTCTTGTTTATCGATTATTCAAAGAATTACTATACCTTTAAAAGCAGCGTAGAAGATAATTTCACCCATCAACTTCAGATCCACCATCTTCAGAGTTTAGATTTCTTGTCAAAAGTTGTTTGTTCGGGTATTCGTCCTTATGAAGGGGTGCTCATAGAACAATTCGTAGCGGGAGTTTTATCGATAACGCTTAAAGAGTTCAAAGCCCTCATAAAACAACGGTATGCAATAGAGCCTTTAGAAGGAGCTTTGCTCTCTGCTATCCACATTTTACAAAATGGCTTTTACCAAGCGGCCGTCAGAAATGGTTTTGGCAATTTAGCTTACTGTAGATGGCACAGTGGAGCATTAGTTCCTACTTTTGAATTCCTGCAGTTACTGACCAATAAATTTTATCGTAGCGAAGTTGATGATATTCTTAAAGTTGGAGATTATGCCTACAAAACCCACTTTTTATCCCAGCGGCAGGCAGATGATTTTGTTTTATACCATAAATATTCGCGCCAAGATGTGTGTCGTTTGCTTGGTTGGGAAAAAGATGGGAGTGCTACCTTGTTTGGGTATCGAGTGCACCCTGCCAGTAAGACCTGTCCTATCTTTGTGACCTATCATAAAAACGTAGAGGCAATTGATTCAAGTATTGATTATAACGATTATTTTATTTCTCCCGCTGAATTCGCTTGGGAAACGAGGACACGAGTAAGAGTACACTCTCGGGAGGTAAAAGCGATTGAAAAAGAATCAAATCAAATGCGAAAACTCCTCTTTATTCAAAAAAACAATGATGAAGGGAGAACCTTTTATTATATGGGTGATCTAATTTTTTTATCAAAAGAAGAGGCTAGTAAAAAGAACGATAAAGGGGAAGAATTGCCCGTTGTTGCCATGCGATTCAAGATGGAAAAAAGCGTTCCTCCTGATTTATACGCATATATAACCGGGAAAGAAGGAAGAGGCTGAAGAATCCTGGTATATTACTAAAAAAATGTTATATATATCTAATATATAAGCAATAAGCGGCAATATTTTATTCTCCTTCACTTGACAAATATAGGTGTAAGGCCCAAGCTATAGGTAAGGATGCAGACCAGTAAGAAGTGGATTGCATTACATATGAAAGCGTTCCACACTTCCTTGTTATAAGCTCCTTTAGGAGTAGGTAAGATGAAAGAAAATAAAATGACGATGATTGCTGTAGCGACTGATCATAGTAAAATTAGTGAACATTTTGGACTCTGTGAAGATTTTGTATTATTCACAACAGATGGAAAAAAAATTAGCAATGTAGAAAAGATCGCCAACCCGGGTCACCGACCTTGTGAATTGCCCGATTTTGTGGCAAAAACTGGCGCGAAGGTTATTATTACGGGAGCAATGGGAACAACAGCAGTTGCTAATTGTAATTCGATTGGCCTTGAAGTTGTCGTAGGAGCTTCTGGTGATGTTGAAGAAGCGGTCAAGAAATTCCTAAAAGGACAATTAGTCTCAACAGATGAATTTTGCGATGCGTGGACCTGTGAGTTCTTCTTCCACGAATCTTGTGTTTAATAGGTAAGTATCCCTTAACTTTTAATCTTTTTTGTTTTTGGTTTTATTGTCTAGGAAAAACTATTTGTTAGATAGCTCTGGGTTGGTAATCACCAACCCAGAATTTAAAATGTTTATTTGAAAAAGGTCTCGCGCAACCAGCGTTGGGACTGAACCGCATCACCAGTATTTACAAGTCCGCGAATCTCGTCCATGACAGAATCGGTTAATGTAGCATCGATCATCTGGAGGAATCTGACGCTTTCTCGGAGGGCTCCTTGCCCATCTTCACGATAAGGGTATTGGTCCATCGAGAACCAGCCATCGTAGTTAGTTTCTTTGAGCCAAAAGAGAGTCTCAACGTAGAGAGGGAAGTGGATTGCTCCGACAATCATGTCATCGTCCCAAGAGCCGTAGTTGTCGTTAAAATGCATATGGAATAGTTTCTTTCCATAGGTTTGGAGTATAACGACAGATTCTGCGACGTTTTCGCCAGCCACGAGGGCATGCCCCGTATCTATGCAGACACCAACGTTGTCTAATTGAGTCTCCTTGGCTAACAGTAACGTATCTGAAGCTCGGGCCATGAATGAGAAATTGCGTGGCTCTTTAGGTTTGTACTCGAGAGCAAATTTAATGTCGGGGGCAGAGGCGGCAACTTTCTTGATGTTTTCCATGAGCCAGTTGCGTTCCTGAATCAGGTTTGACTGGAGGATGTAATCATAGCCATCTTGCCCAGGCCAAACATTCAAGGTTTTACAACCGAGCTTACGGGCTATCTCGACACATTCAAACGTGTAATCAAGTGCTTGTTGACGAATATCTGGATCTTTTGCTGAGAGGCTTCCCCGTCCCCACCGTTTTTGACTGAAATGGTCGGGGATGATCGATACGCATTCTAAACCATATTTGCTGAGTAGCTCACCAACCTCGTCTGTGTTATCGATAGTAACATCCCATGTTCCTACCAGCTCTATGCCTTTGACACCCTCGATCTCTGCTGCTTGACGAATTAAAGTCTCTTTTGGTAGCTCATCTTTGTAACCTGAAGAGAGAAAACGGTCACGAGTGTTACCTAAGTTTCCTAGAATTACTGAATATTTACTCATATGCGATGCCTCCTTGTTATGTTCGCATAGAAACGCTGTCTCTTATTATTAATGTCCCATTTACCAACGTGCTAGACGGGTAATGGCCATTTTTAGTGTTGAGTTGGTTAATAAGTAAACTAGCTGCAATGTTACTTATTTGGCGATTGGGTATTTTAACAGTTGTAAGATGGGGCTCCATCATCGCAGACATGGGCAGATCGTCAAACCCTACTATTGAAATATCATCTGGGACTCTATAACCGTGTTCTTTGAGCGCTTTTATGACACCAAAGGCGGCCACATCGTTATAGCAAAATAAGGCATGAGGAAGCGGTGTGTTTAACTGAGTAAGTTTTTTTTTCGTATCACGATATGCTCCTTCAAACCCTGGTCCTACTTCAACACAGTTAGAGCTATTGTAGGGAAGTGAAAAGTGGTCTAAAGCTAATTTAAACCCCCGTTCGCGCAGTACTATGTTGCCAGATTTTACCGTGCTAGTAACCATGCCAATGTCTTGATGACCCATAGTAACTAAATGTTCAACAATGGTGTGGAGTGCTCCAATATTTGCCATATCAACAAAATCTATAGTAACTTGCTCAAAGAAGGTATCGATTACAACAAACGGTATTGGCAAAGCTGTTAGCGCATGAGCATCTTGTACTTCGAGCTCTGTTCCGAGGATAATTAATCCTTCTGGTTGTTTTTCTTGCATCTCTGTAATGAATTTATCAATTGATTCGAGATGTTGGTCAAAGATTTCAAAAGTGTAGCCCGATCCCTGAAACATAAGATTCATCCCATCAATATAATCCATTATAAAGCTGTTTTGGTCTTCATTTAAAATAAGTCCATGCTTTCGTAAACGAGCAAATATAATTTTTTTTTGGTGTGGAAGGGGATAGCTACGGTCTCCTGGGACACGATAATCCATCTGCTTAGCGATTTCTAAAATACGCAAACGAGTTTCTAGACTAACGCCTTTGCGCCCATTAAGAGCCAGCGAGACGGTAGTTTTAGATACGCCTGCTAACTCAGCAATTTCTTTAATACCCATATTTGTAGCATAGCTGGTGCGAGAAGAGAAGTCAAATAGTTTAATAAAATTTAGTTAAAAACTTCTAAATTAGTCCAGAAAAGAGGGGATTTTAGGGTGAAATAACGAGAATTACTTATTTTTCTAGATTTTGCTACTAAAATATTTCAATTATTTAAGTTGACTTCTGCCTGAGGTTAGCTTAAAATAACCATACTAAAAACAAGGAGTAGTAAATGAGAAAAAGTAGAGTTCTCTTAATTGGACTAAGCATGGTATTGCTGATTGCTTTAGCAACACCATTAATGGCCGCAGGAAAGGGTGAGGTTCCTGCTAAAACAACCGATCAGCTCAAGGTTGTACTTTATATGAACGGTAACCTTGGCGATAAATCGTTCTTCGATTCAGCTAATAGTGGTGTTCTGCAAGCACAAAAAGAGCTTGGGATTTCAGTGCGCTCAATTGAGGGTGGCTATGACCCAGCGAACTGGGCACCAGATCTAGAACAGCTTTGTCAGGGCGATTGGGACATTATTATTGTTGGTACTTGGCAGCTACAAGAAATTATTCAAGATCTTGCCCCCCAGTATCCTAATAAGAAATTCTTTGTCTATGATACCGCAGTAGATTACTCCCTTGGGGGTCTCGATAATGTCTATTCGATTCTATACAAACAGAATGAAGGTTCTTATTTGACCGGAGTTTTAGCTGGTTTAATTACGACAAGCTCTCTTCCTTATACCACGCCACAGAAGAAAATTGGTTTTATTGGTGGGATGGATATTCCTGTAATTAATGACTTTATGGTTGGTTTTAGACAAGGTGCCAAATCTGTTGATCCCCAAATCGAAACCTTAGTTGCTTACGTTGGTGATTTTAACGATCCTGCTAAAGCCAAAGAGCTCTCCTTGGCAATGTTTGACCAAGGTGTAGATATTGCTTTTAATGGTGCAGCTCAAGCTGGTTTAGGGTTATTAGATGCTGGTGCTATCAAGCAACGCTATACCATTGGTGTTGATTCTGACCAATACCTCTTATATAAAGACAGCAATCCCGAACGGGCAAAATTCATCGTTAGTTCAATGCTCAAGAATGTTGGCGCTTCCCTATACCGTGCTCTAGAAATGCATTTGGCCGGCACACTTGTTTACGGTGAAGTAGAGAATCTTGGTATTCAGGAAAACGGTGTTGGCCTTGCCGACAACGAAAACTTTAGAGCAATAGTGCCCCAGGACTTCATTGACCGTATTAAAGAAGCTGAGCAAAAAATTCAATCAGGTGAAATCACGGTTGAAACCGCATTCTAAAGACTTTTACTTTAGGTTATAAGGGGGGGCAATCCTGCTCCCCCTAGTTGGATGTATACATGACGAATATTTTATCGTTACAAAACCTTACCAAGATCTATCCAAATGGTAAGATAGCTAACCAAGACATTTCGATAGACATTGAGGAAAATACCATTCACGCCATTGTTGGTGAGAATGGGGCGGGTAAATCAACCCTCGTAAATATGATCTTTGGTGTGCATAAACCCACCTCAGGCTCTATTTTCCTCAATGGGAAAGAGGTGTATTTCTCTTCACCTAATGACGCCATTGCTACCGGAATTGGTATGGTCCATCAACACCTTATGCTCGCTCCTGATTTGACCGTGGCCGAGAATATGTTGCTGGGGATGGAGCCGAAACGGAAAGGCTTATTTCTCGATCATAAACAAATGGTCTCTATCTCTCGTACTATTTCAGAAAAATATCGCCTTCAAGTAGATCCAACGAAGAAAATAAAAGATATCCCAATTGGTGTTCGTCAGCGGGTAGAAATATTGAAATCCCTATTGCGTAACGCCCAAATTCTCATCTTGGATGAGCCCACTGCAGTTTTGACTCCACAAGAGGTAGAGATCCTATTTTCTACCTTGAAAGAGTTAAAACGAGAGGGTAAAACAATTCTTTTTATCTCTCATAAATTGAATGAGGTAAAAGAGATTTCTGATCGAATCACCATCATGAAAGATACTCAAGTCGTAGTGACAAGGGATGCTGCTCAGTTGACTGAAAAAGAGATTGCTCGGCTCATGGTTGGCCGTGATGTGAGTATTGAGCGCTTTGCTGGATTACATCCTCCCGGGAAGCCTTTACTTTTAGTCGAGAATCTCCGTTACATCGATGCGGATGGGTTATCTGCAATTGATGGAGTTGATTTTGAGTTGAGGGAAGGAGAAATTCTGGGAATTGCGGGAGTGGAAGGAAATGGTCAATCACAGCTCTCTCGTATATTAACAGGATTGCTTCATGCAACTGAAGGGCGCATAGTATTAAATTCACAAGAGTTGGGGAAACGGACTCCTCGTCAAATCAGAGAATCGGGAGTCTGTCATATTCCTGAAGATAGAATGGAGAACGGGATTGCTCCTGAAGTGGGGTTACATGAGAATCTGATTGCTGACCGCTATTATCAGCAACCTTTTTCCCATGGGATTTTTCTTTCGACCAAAGAAGTGGAAAAGCATGCACACGAATTAGTAAAACAATTTAATATTTCAACTCAGTCTATCTATTCGGCTATTGGTTCTTTGTCGGGGGGTAATATTCAAAAAGCGGTCGTCGCTCGTGAACTAACTGCAGATTTTTCGGTAATTATTGCTTCTCAACCAACACGTGGTGTCGATATTGGCTCAGAAGTAATGATCCATGATCTCCTGCGGAAAATGAGAGATGCCGGTAAAGCAATTTTACTTATCTCGGCTGATTTAGATGAAGTGTTAAAACTTTCGGATCGCATCATCGTTTTTTATGAAGGGACAATTGCCGCCCATTTTTCCAATGTTGATGACCTTACAGATAAAGATTTGGGGCCATTTATGCTGGGAGTAGAGAGGCAGGAGGGAGCACATGGAAAAATTTCTCGTTAAGCACTTTACGCTGATTAGAACCTTAGTTGCGATTCTAATTGGTGTATTTATTACCATATTTTTGATTATCTTGATAAGTGCGGATGGCCTTTACTCTTTGCAACAATTCTTTTTGGGTCCATTTGCTTCTCGGGGGCGTTTTTCTAACATATTTGAAAATGCTGCCCCTTTAATTATCTGTGGTGTAGCCATCGCTTTTGCTTTTCAAGCCGCACAGTTTAACGTAGGAGCTGAGGGCTCTTTCTTTATCAGCGCAGCGGTAGGCACCGCTTTTGCTGTTTCAACCTCCATGCCTCCAGTCCTCCATATAATCAGCATCCTTGCCGTATCAGCTTTGACTGGAGCTCTTTGGAGTGGAATATCGGGAATTCTTAAAGCTAAATGGAATGCCAGTGAACTTGTTTCATCGCTCATGCTTAACTACGTCGCCTATTTTTTAGGACTTTACCTCATCAACCACCACTTTAGAGACAAAAAGGCAGGCTATTTGACCTCCGCAAAGCTTCCTTCTTCGGCGATTCTACCACGACTTTTCAGTGGCACTCGTTTTCATATTGGCATCATTATTGCTGTCGTTGTGGCCATCCTGGCCTATATCGTTATTTTTAAGACGAAGTTTGGTTATGAATTAAGAATGAGCGGACAGAATGTAAAATTTGCAAAATATGCCGGGATCAATATTTTTAAAATTGTGTTGTTATCACAAGTGATTTCCGGATTGATTGCCGGGATGGGTGGCGTCATGGAGGTGATGGGTATTCATCACCGCTTTAATTGGCAGTCCCTACCAGGGTATGGGTGGGATGGAGTGATTGTAGCAATTATTGGCCGTAACCACCCATTATTGATCATAGCAGCTTCATTCTTTCTTTCGTATCTCAAGATTGGTGGGCAGGTGTTAAACCTTATGTCTGATATCCCCAGTGAGATGATTTCGGTTATTCAGTCAATTATTATCTTGTTGATTACTGCAGAGGCATTTCTTGGTAACTGGAAAGCAGCTTTGAACCGGAAAATCTCTACAGGAGGTACTCTGTGAATCAATTTTTTGGCAATATTCTTACTCCGCAGTTTGGGTATTCAGTAATCCGAGTAACGACTCCTTTACTTCTTCCAGCTTTAGGGGTAGCTATCTCTGAGCTTTCGGGGGCAGCCAATATTGCCCTTGAAGGTATTATGTTAATTGCCGCTTTTACCGGTGTGGTGGTCAGTGCTTATACTGGAAGCCTTTGGTTAGCGTTTATAGCCGGGATTGCAGCTGGGGTGTTAGTTGGAGCTTTGCTCGGGTTTTTCCATCTGCGCCTTAAAGCCGATATTATTTTGTCTGCTATAGCTTTGAATATGTTTGCTTCGGGAATTACCATATTTCTTCTCTTTTTACTTACTGGCGATAAAGGGAGTTCTAATTCACTTCAAAGTCTGATCTTTCCTGAATTCAAAATCCCCTTATTACATGCAATCCCCGTAATTGGTGAAATATTTAGTGGCCACAATCTGTTAACCTATCTCTCTGTTGTTGCCATATTTTTCTATTGGATTTTGGTAAAAAAAACACCGTTAGGATTGCGCATACGTGCAGTAGGGCAAAACCCCCATGCGGCAGAATCAGTGGGAATTAATGTTAATAAGATTCGCTTATATGCACTCATGCTCTCTGGTATGTTTGGTGCCCTGGGGGGGATGTATCTTTCGATGGGGTATGTTTCCTGGTTCTCGCGTGATATGACTGCTGGGCGAGGCTTTATTGCCATAGCAGCTTCTACCTTGGGTAATCTTACCCCATTAGGGATCTTCCTCTCTTCGCTGTTGTTTGGATTTGTAAACGCAGTTTCAATTTACATCTCATCGTTGAATATACCATCTGAAATTATCCAAAGTATTCCGTATGTGATGACTGTGTTGGCCTTAACTTTCTTTTCTATGCGAAAAAAACGCGATACTTTATAAAACTTGAGGAGTTGAAATGAAAAAACTATTAATTGATTGTGACCCGGGCCACGACGATATGATGGCGATCATGGTAGCTTGTGCAGCAGATGATGTTGAGGTGCTTGGCATTACCACTGTTGCGGGTAATCAGACAGGCGATAAAACCTTTTTCAATGCCCGTCAGGTTTTAACCATGATTGGGCGCGAAGATATCCCCATCGCCAAAGGAGCAATGGTGCCTTTGGTTCGTCCCCTCATGACAGCTGCTTTCATTCATGGTGAGTCGGGGTTAGAAGGGGTCGAGCTACCTGAGCCTAAAAGTCCAGGACTAACGCTATCAGCAAGAGATTTCATGGTTAACGTGCTCAAAGAAGCAACTGAAAAGGTGATCTTGGTACCAACCGGACCCCTTACAAATATTGCTACCTTACTTATTTCGGCACCTGAGGTTGTTGATAAAATAGAGAGAATTGTCCTCATAGGTGGTGGCATCCGAGATTCCAACGTCACCCCTGGAGCTGAATTTAATATTTTAGTCGATCCTGAAGCTGCTCGGATAGTATTTGAGTCAGGTCTTCCTTTAACCCAGGTAGGGTTGGATGTAACGAATAAAACGTTGTTAACGTATGAAGATATTGAGCTTATTACCCAAATGAAAGGCCCTATTTCTTCTTATGTAGGTCCCTTACTTAAGTTTTTTGCAGACATGAATAAACGAAATTTTGGTATTAACGGAGCTCCAGTTCACGATGCCTTAGCAGTCGCTACTGCCATTTGGCCTGATGTTGTCGAGACCGAGTTTTTAAATGTGGTGATTGAAACCCGCGGTGAATTTACGTTAGGACAAACTGTAACTGATGTCTACCGCATAACGGACCGCAAGCCTAATGTGCAAGTCGGTGTCAAAGTCGATGTTGCCCGTATGCGTTCTATTATGATAGAGACGATTCGTAAACTAGATGCCAAAATGGTGTAGAGTAGTTGTTCATTACCAATAACAACGAAGAGAGCACTCACTAGGATGCTCTCTTCAATCTTCTAGTACACCTTCTAAGGAGGGCATCTCTTCTTCAAAGCTCTCTTGTTGCAGCGGGTTGATAATGTTCTTTCCGACTTGCCCATACTGATAGAGTTGATCTAGATATTCAATTGCGCTGCGTATCTTTGTTCGCAGAAGATACCCACCACTATCGGTTGTTTTCTGGATAGTTTTCACATCGACCTGTGGCTTCCAGTCATAGGCGCGACCGTGAAAATGGAGTAATTTTAAGAGGACTTCATGAATTTCATTATTAGTCAGTGGGGCCAGTTGGGGAGCTTGAGCGATCCCTTCTAAAACTTTGTGAATAGATTTGCCATCTTCTTCTGAATAGAGCTCTTTGAGGTTCTCAAACTCATGCTTTCCTTCAATTACATCTTCATTGTAAGAGGCACTAATGGCAAACATGCTATAGGTTGCCCGTAATGTTTTGGGGGGGAATAAAAATTTGGCCATATGATTATAGGCTTTCATCCTAGTTTTTTTACCCAATCGGCCCATAAGTTCGGTTTCATCAAAGAGCAGGACCCACCCGTTATATCCCAATAAGACAAAAAGGTGACTTAAGAAGGAAAAATAGTCCATATAGTGAGCATATTTAGTGAAGTTCTTGGTGAAGGTCACCTTTTCTCCAAAGATCCTTTTATACATTTTCTTGACCTGCTGATTTGGGACAAAATCGCCTTCTAAGTCGGTCTGTAATAAAAATCGTTCATCTTGGTCGTCTGTATTTATAAAAGAACGGAGAACATAATATAATCGATCAGTTTCGAGTTGTTTACCCGTTAAAAGCAATAATTCATTGGTTAAGGGACTGTTAGGAGTAAGTTTATCAAACTCCTGCATAAAGCCTGGTTGGAGCCGTTTGGGAAGATAAGTACTGTTCATTACCTTCTGGTAGATAACATAGAGTTTATCAAAAGGGGTCTCTTTGCTGAGTGGAATATAAGAGACCACCATGTTATTACTATGGGCTAGGTTAAACACTGTGTTTAATAGATGCGTCTTGCCTTCACCATATTTCCCGCTGATAATTTTCCCTTTAGCGATCCCTTCAGTGCAAACTTCAGCCAGGTCTTGGGTAATCTCTTGCATAATGTGCGGCCGGGCTTCAGAGAAATATTGACCTACAGCACGTGAAGGGATACCAGACCGCAAAGCTTCGATAATGTGTCTTGCTTCATAGTCAAACATTATGGTGTCACTCCTTCCAGCGTTTGTAAGGTAGCCTGATTTACAAGCCGTGGGATTGAAATTCCACCCATTCGTGCCAAGGTAATAATCTCAAGAGCCTTAGATTCATCAATAGTAATTGCCTTCACATCTATGGCATTCACGACATTAGCAAGCTTACGAGACATCTCGAGGATCATCTCTGGTGTATACAGCTGCAAAGCAACTGCATCCAAATCGATGATATCACTAAACCTATTTATTTTACTGCTGACAATTTCATTTTGAATGCGCATCCAAAGAGCTTGGTATGATTTAAGGCCTTTGTTTTCATCATCCAAAAGGAGACGATCAAAAGAAAACACAAACATGATGTTATGAAAACTATCAATGTCGTCAATGAGTTGTCGGATACTTTCATAGGTATCGTCTCTTTTCATCTTTGTGTAATGAATACTATTCAGACTCGATTTATCGACCAATATTTCAAGGTCGTCGATAGAGACAAATAGCCCAGCATGTCCACTCAGGCGTACAATTTCGGCTAAGGAGCGTAGCATATGGCGAGCATTATATTTCGTGATGCGATTAGGGGCTAATCCTAAAGGGCGTAATGTTGAAACTTTTATGGTTTTGTCGCCACTAAGCCAACCCAACAGTAATTGGCGACTTTGGGGCTCTAAAAAGGGGTGCCCTAAGATTCCGCCACAAAGAAGGCTGCAGGTTAAGGCAAAGTTATTATCGAGAAGAGGGTTGTCGAGAAACATCTGTTTCAGTTGTAAGCGGATTTCCCGGCGGGTTAACCCATCGGCTAATCCTTGTTGACCTAAAAAATCGACAAAGGTCAGGCCCCGTGGAATTTCTTGATGATTAAATCCCATGGCTTCAATGATGGCATGACTACACTTTTCTAAGAGTTTTGGTAAATCGGTTTGGCGTAGGATTTCGAGGTAGACTTCTCTAAAATCATGGAGCCAAATATCATAAGCCGAAAATGCTACAGTTATGTAGTCTAATTTTCTCGTTTTAGCAGTGAGTAGATTGAGGGTGTGGGTTTTTCCACTACCTTTTTGACCAGTAATGAATTTTATCTTGCTTCCACCAGCTGGGATAAATTCCTGAAGATATGTAGTTTCCCAAAAGTCAGTGATAAAATCTATACCAACCGATAGTTCGTTCAGTATATGTTCGCTTTGTGGAGCCTTCCCTTGGGTAAGGCGAACAATAGTAGAATGATCTTTGTCATTATACTGGTACTGTTTTCTCACTTCTAACATCGTTATCCTCAGTTAAAGAATCGGATAGTGGCTAAATATCTTTCTTGTCCTAAACTGTCTAGAATTCTAATCGCCTTTTTATTATTCCGGCTAGGGCCGAACTGGAATTTTCTTCCATCCTTGAGGGTAATTTCATCGGCTAAGTATAATCGAGCTAAGTCAAACGCAAAACTCTGTTGGTCATAATCTTTACGAAAGCGACTCATTGGGACGAGGAATTTGTAGATTGTTTGTAAATATAGGTCGGTATCCGCCTTCTTTTTTGACTTAATAAGTGCTAAGTCGTAGGCACTTGCCAGTTCCTCAGCGAACCGCCCGGCATTGAAAGAAGCTTTCATGAGCTTCTCTTTACTTTTTATTACC
>Ga0265294_10001870_pt1 | contig 28038 bp, 33 predicted proteins | sample MunlanPumphouse3_FD_192504 | JGI IMG/M metagenome (GOLD analysis project Ga0265294, IMG submission 192504) | Groundwater microbial communities from a municipal landfill in Southern Ontario, Canada - Pumphouse #3 | ecosystem: Environmental > Aquatic > Deep subsurface > Groundwater | place...
ACTAGCATGTTTTCCATCCAGCATATCTGCATCAAGCCCACTTCCTGAGCCATCAACTGTCTTCATGGCTGTAAGAAGCTCTGACGCATTATTGTATTTGCCTACTTGAGCCCATGTTGGCCCGCTAAAATTTGTTAAAACCCATACTGTGCTATCACTTGTTTGCAATGCAAGTTTTTGTTCATCATTAGACGTGAGCCCTGTAGCGCCTGTTCTAGCCGCTTCCGTAGCGTAAACAAACGCAAACGGCGTATGTATCTCCGTTCCTGACAATTCTTGATGTAATGCCATTTTAGCTCCCTATAATGTAAATATTTTTAAAATCACTCGTTGTCACACTTGTAATTCCGTCACTTTCGTAAACAAGTTCAAGCCCAGCGGGCGTAGCATCTCCGGGGAAATTAACAATAACAGTCTGCCCATCGCTAGGGCTTCCGCTATGGCTAACGCACAATTCATAATAGCGGTTATCCTGCAAGTTAAAAACATCATACCTTGGAGCATGAGTCGTACCTAGCATTTCCCAAGGGGCGCTACTTCCTAACAATCGCTTATAAACCGTCCATTGTAAAGCACTCCCAGACCACGATAGACACAACACGTTCTTTTCAAGTCCCTCAAGAGTTCGTACGGTCGTTTTTCCTTGTAGGTTTGATGTGTTTTTCAAGTGACTAAAATCTGTTATCTCCGGTACGTCCCCTTCATCTTCGTAAATTTCGTCGTAGTATTCAAGACAGGAAATCTTGCACTCAATATCGGATGATTTACTGATTGATACAACCCGGAAAGGCTTTGTGACTATCCCGACTTCACCAACTGAGTAAATGTCTCCTGGTTCAGGGGCTATGGACCAAGAGTCATATGCTGTTACCGTATCGGTTGTTATGTTCCCGTTTTGAAGCGTCAACTCCTCAAGGCTATCATCTGAGCTATGACGCAACGCTATCCGATAGTTTCCGGCGCTCAAAGGCATCTCAACTTCTCTGTCAAGCGTTAACTGCCCGTCGCTATAATCTTGCACCCGTCCACCATACCCCCACTCCGGGACATCATGTTGGATAAGGATCACATCTCCTGGCTGGCAAGCGATAGCGTCAACGTCTGCTGTGATTGAGACTGTACGCAATAGATAAGTATTGCAATTTAGCAGATATTGTGCGTGTTTAAAGGCAGTTTCCTTATTCGTGCATCCAGTAAGGGTTACGGTTGTTTCAATATCCGTGTTGTCAGAATTATAAGATCCAGTTCTGACTTGAAAAGTTTTACGTGTATAGTCGTCTTCTTCGTCCCAATACTCGATACTGATTACGTTTGCACGGTCTTCAAGTCCTAACCAATCTACCTTAAAAGAGTTTGCTTTGATATTTCCAACGGTAAACATCTGTACGGGATCGCTAGGCTTATCAACAATAACACCGTATTTGTTCCCCCGCTGGATAACACGCCCACGACCTAATTGATTGAGCATAGAGATTGCCGAAGGTGCGCTCATTGTGGTGTCAACGTACAGACCGCAATAGATATTTTTAGAGTCGCACCATTCGGCCCACTCTTCAAATTCATCATAAATCAATTTCGATTCTGGGATACCAAGACCGTAAATCGTATTTGTCAGCATGTCCCATGATGCCCACGCGGGGTTGGATGCAGGTTTAGTTATTGATGCTGTTGATCCTTGTTCAAACTTTACATTTCTAACCCATAAAGTAGCTTCCTCCCCATTGCTAGAACCATTATTATCGAATCTAATGATGCCAAAACCAGCATCGATCTGTTCTTGTGTGAGGGTAAAGGTGAATGTAAAATATTGCGCTTCCGTGGTAGCTTGAATTTGTTCGTTGTGAAGGCCAACAGTAGTATAGCTATTAGGCAAAATAAATATTTCTGTTGAAGAGCAATTATCAGTTTTTTTGATTTCAAAACTAACGGTATATTCACCCACACTTATTGGGTCAGTTATACTATCATAATTTATAAAAACTTCGCCTGTTCCTGATGTGGATACACTACGCCATTCGTCGTATGTATAACCTAGTAGTAAATTAACCTCTTCACCTATCAACTGCCGATCTGCAAGACAATCAACCGTAGGCATGGAGCCTGACAACTGATCCGTTGCGAGTGCTTCAACACCAAGTAACGCCGTGTTCGGATATGTAAAGTCATCGTAAAAAACTTCCTGAATGTAATCAAGATACGTATCAGAACCATAACGACTACCCGTTAGCGGTGTCTCCGTATAGGCAACCCTTATTTCATATTTGCCTTGTGTAAGGTTATCCTTACGGATTGTTTTCCTTATAGTGCTGTAGTCTGATCCTGATATTGAATATGTACCCCAAGAGGACCAAGCTTCCCACGTTGTAGTATCTTCATCATATCGTCTTGACTGTACTTCAATTGACACTGTTACTTTTGACAATCCGCCGGAATCTGTGGCGTACCAAAGACCTGACGGACAAGACATGACGACCACAAGGCCGTCTGCGCTATCGCCTGGGGTCGTTGTTGTTGTCCATGATAAATCTGTACTTAATTTGGAGCTAACTCCCGAATCGGAATATGTATCACCAAAGAATGAAATCACGTCCTGTTCGTTTTCGCCAAGGCGTGTCTCTATATTGATAGAATCGTAATTAGTGTAAGGGTTGTCGTTTACACGCACGCCGGAAATAGACGTAAGAAGCCCTTCCGCTACAAGGTAAAGAATGGAAAGGTATTGTTGATCGTCTGTTGATCTTGTATAGGACGAAATAACCGTGGGGGTTACGCGCATTTTACCGTACAGGACCGGGACGGCTACGCCTTCTTCGTAGGGGTTTCCTTGTCTGCTCCAAGAGTATGTTGCAGAATCGGAAGTCATGTCTTGGCTTGTCGTGGCCGTTGTAGATTGAAAAACGGCATTAACAATCATTCCACCGGCCATCATCGTTAAACCACCGGCAGCAGCGCCAATTCCCGCAGCAGCCCCAGCGCTATATCCGGCTGCTGTTGCCCATGTTGACGCGCCGTAAGTAACTATAGCGGCAACAACGACAACAGCAAGCTGTGCTATCATTTGTAAAGGATTTTTGCTACCCCCTCCGCCACCACGAAACACCGGGCACAAAACCAACGAATCCCCCGCGACCGGAACAACGCTAGAAGCATCATCCAGCAAAGCCCCATTCCTCGATGCCTGTACATCAACATCCGGGCAAACCAACGGGTAAAACTCTAGCAGATAAGCGTCAACTGTTTTCCCTGGCTCATGGTCAACGTACTTTGTGACCCTTGAGCCGTAAGGATCAAAGGGGTTTTTTATAACCGTCAGTAAGACTTTATCCATTATACACCCAGAAGCCTTTTATTCTGTTTTTGTAAAAAGGATGATCTAGCCGTTCAAGGTGAGAGTTTTGCTTTTTTAGCGTGTGAAGCATTTTACCACGTCCAACAACAAGACCTATATGGTTCATTAGCTCGGGTGCATTTTGGTCTGTGCCCATGATTGCTATTGCGCCTTTTTGTTGACTATCAACCTTTGACCATTGTCTTTTTAGGTCTTTTGCACAAGCATTGCTTATCTTGCAAGAGTCAAAACAAGAGATCATATAATCAGGCAAATCAACGCCGTAAAGCATTTTAGATGCCAGCTTGACTAGTCCCCAGCAGTCGCAACCGTTTAAATCGCGGCCACCATTTACAAACGGTATGCCTATCAGCTTAGTCAACATAAAGAGCACTCGTACCGGCAGCAGGGAAGCCACCAAATCGTTTTGAGTTTTGGCGTTCACGGCAGGCCGACAGGGTTTTGTTGCACGTTGCGTATGGTAACAACTCAGTTTCCACAAAGCCGCATTGTACCGATTTAAATCCCCACCTGCAAATATTTTTAAAAACACGATTACGTGGGAAACGTTTTCTAAACGGGTTTCCTGTTCCTAGTGTAAATGTAGCCCATTCTGAAGTGGCAGAGCAACCAGTACAAACATACGCCATTTCAATTTCAGCAGATCCGGTTGGATCTTCGTCTTTTGGCTTATGAACAACACGTATGGTTACAGTGGCACCTACGCCACCATTCCCAGACTCAAGGTATTGCTGTATGGCCTTTGTTTGGTTTCCGAGTCTTACCGCGAGTTGTGGCACTTCACCGGCTGACATTTCGGCCATATCGTCAAGTTCAAATGGGAAAGCTACCCATGTTTCTCCATCCCATAAAACATCATCGGTGTTTCGGCATACACGGATTTCTTGCCCGTCAGTCAAAACAATTTCTAACAAAATAAGCCAGTTGCCATCGCTGGCAAGCTTGTTTTTCTCTACTATGGCCGCGCTTGATAATGAGAGCATTGTCTATGCCTCTTCCACGCTTATCGATCCTGATCTATACCCAGGACCAGCAAAACTCCACGTACCCATGTCGTCCTCGGAAAAGCGAATGGTCTTTGTGTCTGTGGTATCTCCAACAACAAAATCCCATGTGAACGTCAGACCTTGGTTCTCATCAAAAAAATCAATAAGATCTTGGTAATCTGCTTCCGGCAATGCGTTCCACGAGAATGTATATTTAGATCGCGCCCTGCTATATCGTGGTCTTGATATAACGTCTCCGTTTCCAAATTCAGACTTGATCTGTGACTTTGTTCGCGTTTCCGATATGTTAGACGGTTGTTGTATATCTGGAAATGTAGCCATATATCAATTAGCCTCCTAGCATGGTCCTGAGACCACTTTTGTTTCTGGTAAAAGCGTCAACCCATAGTGTCACAATCGTTCCCTGAGCGTCAAACGTCTGATCCTGCTTGGTAACTGTCATTTCATTGTCTGACTGGTTTATAACGTTAACCGTGACGTTTTGACCTCCGCTAGATGATGACTCAACGCCGAGCTTGCCGTCAGTCCCTCTGGTTAGTGGCAAGATTGCTTCTGGCCCAGCCTCGCCCATGACGTTACCGCCGTTGGCATAAGCTTTGCTATGTTGTGCACTAAAAAAGGTAGGGATGTCAACGACACTGCCACTATATGCAGATATGCCTGCGCCGGAAAATACGTTGCCTTTCGCGGATTTCGGAATGATCGGCCCAACGTCCCCAACACCAGCTACATTTTGATCACCAAAGAAGTATCCACCAATAGCAGATCCAGCACTAGACAGTAGCCCAGATAAAGGTTCCGTAATCGATGCTTGTACCTGCATCCTTATCAGGTCTTCAATAATGCTGTCGGTGAGATCCGAAAAAGACAACTTGCCGGTTTTTACAAATTCGACAAGTGCATCTTCCATGCCTTGCATCCCGTCAGTCATGGCCTTTGATACGTTGTCGGATGTCCATCCAGCGTCTTTTTCGTATTCCTTTAGACCTGCTTGATATGCTTCAACCCACTTGTTTTGAGAAGACTCTTCAGCCTCATTAACATCATCAAGTATTGACTTTTTTTCAGTAGCATACCAAATATCTAACGCGTTTTTATCTGTTACAACTTTTGCGTATTTTTCATAATTTTTATCAAGGATTGCTAATTCATACTCAGATTCCGTCATTTGCTGTTTTGCATATTTTTCCCAAAACTCTCCCTCAAGCCCCGCTTCTTTTTCAAGTTTATCTTGATATGCGGCTAAATCTTTTTGCCGTTGCGCATTAATATCTTCGTTGGCCCTTTCTTCGGCTGCAACACGTGCCTTACCTGCCGATATGGCGGCCTCTAGTTTTATTTTAAGTATTCTTGCTTGTTCTTTTATTGCATCTTTGTCTGTCGAATCGTATGAAGATGGCGTAGGCCTTGCTGTTGTGGTTGGTATCGCAACACTAGGCACACCGCCAAACGCGTCAGCCCCGCCAAGCTTTTTATAATGCTTTGAATATGATTCCCTTTCTTTAGCAAGTGCATCATCGACCATCTTCTGACGTTTCAAAAAAGATGCGTGCGTAAATTCATTAAAATCAATCAAGCCCTTTTTTGCTAGCCCGGCGCCTTCTGCCATTGTTTCGGATATTGAGCGGAGATTTGCATATTCTCCAACGGTTTTTAGTACGTCTGTAATTTTTTTGATACCGGCAACGGCTGACTCCGTATCAGACAGATCGGTCTTCAGATCTCTCCACGCTTCAGACAGTTTATTAACAGCTGCCTGTCCGGATTCTAGACCGGCAGTTTCTGCGGCAGCGCCATACATTTTATGGATTTCATCTCTAAGCTTCGGGAGAGCATCATCGGCTATAACTTCACCCTTCTCGAGCATCTTATTTAATTCTTCAGTCGATACCCCTAATGCTCTAGCCATGATTTGAAAAGCACCTGGCAGGCGCTCGCCTAACTGTCCACGCAACTCTTCAGCTTGGATTGTACCCTTTGACATCATCTGGGATATTGCGTTCAATGCACCATTAGTATCGTCAGCAGACATTCCAAGCGCAGAAGACGCTTCTGTTATTGCACTAAATATTTCTCTGGTTTTCTCACCTTCTAGCGCTGTTCCTTTCGATGCAGCTGCAATCTGCTTATATGGGTCTGCCAAGTCATAGAAACTTTTTCCAAGCCTATCAGCTTCGGAGCGCAAGTAGGCAAATTCAACCTGAACGTTTTGCTGAGATCCGAAAACAGCCTTGTATGAATAATTGAGCTTATCCATCTGGAGCCCAGCATCAAAAACAGCCTTACCAAACTCCACAACCGTACCAACAGTCATATAGGCTAGCGCACCCTTTAACGCACTACCCACCAGATTTGTTGATACGGTTGCCTTTTTGTTTGCGCCGTTTACAATGTCAATTTGCTTTGACGTCAGGCCCATCTGCTTACCAAGAGCAGCAGTCTCTTTAGCTGTAAGCCCGGCAGCAGAAGATATAGACTTTAAAGATGATATCTGCGTTTTACCAGCTTGCGTTTTGAGCATACGTCCCTGTAAGGACGCAAACTGCTTTTCTGATATTCCGATGTTTACATCGAGAGCCTTTGCATCTATGCCTAGACTATCAAAAGATGATCCGGCAATCTTAGAGCCGTTGGACAGATTATTGAGGTTTGCAATGAGCTTGTTTGTTGACGACGTAATCTTGTTTGACGTTAACGCGTTGCCCATCGCATCAGACATTTCTTTTGCGCTGGACGACACAACCTTTTTAGCCTGTGTTAGATCTTTGCGTAGCTGAGTAGAGTCACCGCGTATCTCTAGGTAGATGCCGCTTGTTTTAATCGCCATAATTCAACCTTCTGGAGGACAAAGTGGAAAATCTAATTGTTCTTGTTGCTATCATGTTCGGTGCTTTTTTGATCCTGCGTGGTTTCGTCCTGTGGTATTTTCGTATTAACGAACACCTGCGAAATCAACGCAAGATCATTTCTTTGCTTGAGATTGTGTCTGCTGATATTTCAGGTTCCACCGCATCAAATCCACGACTTGAAAAAAAGTAGTATCATCGTGAATGCCCATGTGATCCATTACAGCTTGCACTGACTGCAAGTCAACATCTACAGGCCCGCTGAAACTGTATATGTACTGCAAAGAGCACTCTCTAAAAACCTGGTATGCCGCCCAATTCTCTGAGAATAAAGGCGGCATACAGGTATTGCAGGGAGGCTCAGACCCTCGTTTTTTATGGATACGTCTGCATGCCTCGCAATCTGGTTTTTCATACAATCTACGGACATGCTCTATCAGTTTTTTTCGATAGCCTTGGATTCAGTTTCTGCAATCTTGTCAAGCTCATCCAGCTTTTCAAGGACAAAAGCATAAAATCCTTCAACACCATTCAGGATCTCGATTTTGTTTGCATCGTCGCACAACAGCTCTTTGCCGTCAGCGCCAAAAACATTGCGCCATCCTACCAAAACCGTTTTAGTTACAAACTCTCGTTCTTTGATTGCGTCGGGTTCAATCACCCTGACTGCATCGCGTTTTTCATCGGCAATCCTGTATTCGATCCGCTTTTTGAGGCCGATATCTCCTGCCTGCATGCGCTGGCCAGGAGTAAGCTGGCGGATGGTAAAAAATGCATCCTGGAACTCAAATTCTTCTTTAATAGGTTTTCTGATAATCATGTGGTGAGCCTCACTGTTTTATTGTTTATGAGATAGTTTCAGATCCACGAGAGAGAGGGCCAGATCCGGAGAAAGAAAAATTGATGGTTGCAACACCAGACTTGTCAAGGCTTGTCGAAACGCCGGTAACGCGGAGCCCAGCGTTTGTGTCGGATACAATGTCGGGTTCAAAAAAGAGGACTGTTTCGCCAGCTTCCTCAGAAAACGACACGTAAAACCGTACGTCGTTGAGCAGGCTTCCTGCATCAAAAGCGTCCAAAAGGATCTTCTGCCCGGTGGTGTCGGTGGGGTCATAGTTACCGGTCGCGGATCCAGACCAACTCTTCATGCCCACATCAGATTTTCCCCAGCCTGATCCGAAGGCCGTAGTATCAATTTCTTCGGATGTGATATCAAGAGACCAGCTAGACAGCTCCAAAACAATAGCCTCTGTGGTATCTGCATTGACTGTTACCCGCCCGTTTCTGCCATTAAAAGTAGCCATTTTTTACCTACCTGTGTAAAAGGATTTCATATTCAATAATGTAGTGCCACACACTGTCATCCCTGATTATACGGGACTGTTCGCGCTGGCACCGCACAAGCTTTTTGCCGGGTATGCTAAGCGTTGCGTCGTCGAACAAACCAAAAACCTCTTTTCCGATATCCATGGCTTCTGTTGCCGTGTTCTTGTCGGAGAAAACGCTTATCTGGATCAAATAGCTATCAGAAGCATCTTCGAGCGTGTATTCAGGATCGCTTGATATCGGCACAACAAGAACGTATGGAAAGTCTTGTACTTGCGGAGCCTCGACAAAAAAAAGCGGCGTATCTAGATCCCACTTTGAGTATATCGCTTCCAGCAAGTCTTTCATTTGATCAGCTCCAATTCTTCAGCAATTCGCTCGATAAACTTTGTTTTGTATTTACGCCCTACCGGCCGCATAAAAGGCCTTGCAGTAACTTTGCCTCTGAATGCATCCCGCTCAAGATCGTAACGATCTGCCGTCCCATACTCAATCAAGTGTGAGTGCGGAGCACTTGAGTGGACGATATATCCGCCACGAGCATATTTTGACTTGTAAAGTTTTATGCCTGCCCGGAGGTTGCCTGTTCTGTCGATAAACTTCGAGGTACCCTTGACCTCGCTATAGACCTTTTCGGCAATCTCTTTTTCTGCCGTTTCGATTGCCAGCATGATCTTTCTATCGGCAAGATCAATGTCAAAATCAACGGTAGCTGTAGTTTTCCCAGCCATTACAGTTTTTCCTCGCAAATCAGATCAAGATATCTGTCTCGTTCTTCCCAATTAAGGATAGATTTGATTTCAAACTCCCGCGTTCCAAAGAGCACCCGGCAAGTTTCATCTACGTCCGGAAAGTAACGTACCCTGATATTGTGTGTGATCGTTGCAACTGTTCGACCCGTTTCAGATGCTTCAACCATCTTTTTAGGCCAAATAGCCGCACGCGCATCAGTGTATAAATCCACCCATTCCTCAGAGTAACCGCCTATTCCATCAGGCGTTTTTGTCTGATTTTGGATTGTCACTGCATGGCGTAGCGTTCCTGCCCTCATGCGACCTCCGAGACGATATACGGATCTAAAAGGCCATCAACAAAGTCACGAGGCATAGCACTTGCCGCTAAGCCACCGGTTCCTATAACAAAGTTTTCGCGTTGTTCATACATTCCAGCAACTCTCGTTTTAAGCCACGCTTTTAACGATTCAGGCAGTGTAGTATATCCCGTGGTATAAACTACTCTTAAATCGTCAGCAAAGCCCCTTGTTTCCGGCCAGCTAAGGCCATATGCTGGCATTGCAGACCATACTAGCCCGTATGCAAGAAAATAGTCTATACTTGCAAGCTCAATTTCCGTGCCATCTTCGTCGTTGTAAGTGATCGAATCTATTGACATCGTAGGGGGAAAAGGCAACTCGATTGATGCACCGTTGCAAGGGAACTTATCCATGTGGATCTTAATGGTCTTTTCTCCCCACGCACGTTGCGTCAGGTGTTCGCCATACTGCCTGGTTGCCGTGATTAAGCTGGATATCAAATCGTCATCCAAGTCGTGGGCAATATTGCAATGCGCTTTGACTTCAGCAACGGTTACTGGCTCTATTGCAATGTCGGATATGATTTCTACGGATTTCATTTATTATTCCGTAGCGATGGCTGTTAGTGTATCCATCCTGGTGTATGCCGTTCCATTGGAAAAAACGAAACCAGGAGCACCTGCGCAGCAATCAGTGCAATACCAAATCATACCAACATCAGCGGTTGCATTCCGCGCCGCAAGAGTTGCGTTGGTTGTCCCGGTAAAAGCCGCAGTTCCAGCAACAGCCAAGGCACCACCACTTCCAATATTTAGCGCACCATCAACCGCCAAGGAGCCACCCGTTTCAATAGTTGCTGCACCATCAACAGACGCCGTGCCGGTGGTTGATACCTCAAGCAACCCGTCAACAACGACAGTTCCGGCCTCAGATACAACCATTCGATCCCCGCCCTGGTCTTTGTAAATGCCTGTAACATACGATGTGTAACCAGCAACGGCAAAAAACAAAATAAAAATTGCAAAACATATTGTTTTTTTCATTTATTTACCTTTGGTCTCCCGATTATAATTTCTTTTGCCCAACCTTCTTTTATCGCAACTTTTGCCACATCATCAGGCAATTCATGCTTTCCCTTGTCGTATCCCTTCCCGTCAGCCCGGAAAGATACTGTAATATCTACTTTTTTCATATCAATCCTTGGTTAGACGGGGTTTTTACGCCCCATCTTTACAAGTTAAGTTATGCGGATTTCATCTTAAGGAGCTTAATTGCGTTGGAGTCAACGACCATACCACCAACGCGCTTTGTGGTATAAAAAGACACGTACGGTTTCGTAGTGTAAGGATCTCTCAGCATACGGATGCCGATACGGTCAACGATGGTATACCCTCGTTTAAAATCACCAAAGGCAACGGGGACTTCTCCGGCGGCAATTCCGGCCATATCTTCGCACTCTTCAACGGAGTACCCAAGCAGGGTATTGCTCTGTCCGGCGGCAAGGCCGGGAGTCCAGAGGTACTGGCCGTCACCGTCCTTCAGCTTGCGCACGGTTGCAAGGGTTGCCTTGTTGAACAGCCATTTTGCGCCGGATCTCATGCCCTTTTTCAGTTTGTAAGTCAGTTCGAGCAGCTCATCTGCGGTGATTGCTGTAGCATCTGCAGTAGTCATATGTTCAAGCTGGCCAAAAGTACGGGATGCATCTGCGGTTTCGGCGCTGGTATAGGCCAGAAATCCCTTAGGCATTTTGGTACCTGTGCCAGTCAAGAAAGCCGCGCCTTCTTTTTCGGCAAACGCTTCGGACAGTTCAGTTTTCAACCACTGTTCGGCATTAAAGAACACATCATCCAGCATATTCTGGGTTGCCTGGGGCATTGCGTACAGCTCGCCCATGAACGGGGTAATCGAAGCAAGTGTAGGACTGTCGGTTACTTGTCTGTAGTCAGTTTCGCCTACCCAACCGGACGCTGTACCGTGCAAGTTGACAAGCTTCTTATATTCTGCCCCGCCCATGGTAATGACGTTTGCAATGCGCCTCATGGGATTGTCGTCACGCATGAGATCCAAAATGGACCGATCAAGCTGCTCGGGCACTGCATATCCGCCATCGGCATCGGTTCCGATATTGAGTGCTTTTTTTTGAAGATCTGCAAGCCCATCTTCAACACCCTTTCGGATAAAACCCATAAATGCCTTTTCGTGTTCGGACTTGCCTTCGGTAGCACCGCCCATACCAGTTCGATTGGCTTTCATCTCCATTTCATCCATACGATCCTTGTACGAGTCCATGGATTCGGAGATCTTGACAAGTTTTGCTTCGATGTCTACTACTGACTGACCTTTTTCAAGCTTTTTAATCCGTTCATCATTGGTGGTCTTGTATTCAGTAAATGCTTTTTGGATTCCTTCTGCAAGTTCTTTGATTTCCATTTTTTATCCCGTAATGGTTGTAAGTAAATTTTCAAGTGCTTCTTTCTCTGCCTTTTCCTCGGCATCCCGCCGAAGTGCCGCTTTCGCCGTCGCAATTACCGCCCCGGCTTCGGACTTTGAAAAACCCTTTGCATCCCGCAAAAAGTGCTCCATGTCCCTCACGGTCTTAATATCATCAAGGCTTTTTACGTCCTCGATTCTTGCCTTGTCGTTCATTGGAAATGTTACGATGGATGTTTCCCATAAATCAACTTCTTTGAGTGTCCTGGTATAGTTCTCGTCATCCCACTCCCATTTTTTAGGCACATACCCTATAGACAGCCCAGACATTGCGCCCATTTTTAGCAGGGCGTATGCCTCTCGTCCCTTTACGGTATCCATACAAAGCTGACCTTCGACATACAAACCGTGCTCATCTTCAGCCATCTTTGTATATTTACCAATAACATCGTCTGGGTTATGCTGCCAAAGCATAGCTGGCATTGTTTTATTATTGGCATGGTTTTTGATTGATTCTGTAAATGCACCTTTTGCTACAATATCTCCGCCAAGGTCTTCATTTCCAAAAACAGAACCATAACCAGAAAAAATACCATTCTCTTCGATACTTTTTAGCTCAAAACGCCCATCAAGTTTGCTCTTGTTCATCTTTATCTCCCATCATATTTGATGGTTTCCAAAATTCATCTCCGCCAGCACGCGGGTCCATGTTTTCGCGTCTGCGAGCCTCGTTCGGGTTCATAATGCCGTTTTGGATTGCCATTCCGTAAGACTTGTACCGTGTTTCAACACTGGCACGCTCCATGCCCTCAACAAGGTATTCTGCATAGTACTTTTTGCGCTCAGCCTTCGTTAGTAGATCCCTGCTGATAGCCTGTTCCCATCTTTTAAGCCACGGGAGCAGTGAAAATTTCACAAAACCAAGTGTGAGAGACTCAATACCTGATCCCCACGAGGTGCTCTTCTCTGTGCTCTGGATCATATGGAGTGGCACGCGGAATATCCTGGCAATTTCCTCGACTTGAAATTTTCTAGTTTCGAGAAACTGACTATCCTCGTTCGACAATCCCATGGGGTTCCACTTCATCCCCTCTTCAAGGATTGCAGTCCCGTGCTGGTTCTCGCCGCCTGTCGCGTTCTGCCAAGATGCCTTTAGCCTGGTGGCCGCTTCTGGAGAGAGCTTTGCCGGATGCGACAGGATGCCGCCCGGCCTAGCTCCATTTTTGAAAAGTCTTGATCCATGGGCCTCAGTTGCTACGGCAAGCCCAATTGATTCGCGGGCATAAGATATCGGAGATAGCCCTAAAACGCCATTCAAAGTCATTCCACGGATGTGAAACATATCTTCTTGAGAGTAAACTTCTGTCTTATTCTTGAAATTTACAGTATATTCAAGCGAAAAGTCATCATTTTGGCTTACAGATACATTGTCCGGATGGATCGGCACTAGCTCCCTGATTTCGCCATTTACTCGGTTTATCCATGCGCACGCGTTACCGCGTAGACAAAGATACGCCATCATTAGCTCGCGAAATTCAAACGATGTTTGCCATGAATTCGGCCTGTTTGCTAAAACGTCATAAAGTGGATGATCAACGGCTCGTTTCTTCGATTCTCCGTCTTGCACATACACATGGAGCGGTAGCTGCGCAACAGATTCAGCCAGGACCTTAATGCACGCGTATACAGCCGCAACACGGAGAGCTATTGTATCTCCGACTTGTACGCCGGACGCGGATATGCCACCCAGTGAACCTATGGCTTCACGGACAACGCGCTCGAGATCGTCGGCTGTTGCGGATTTTTTGGAAAATGGATTTTTAAATATCTTCATAGGACAATCATATCCCTTTGTTCATATACACTTTCAACATTTCCGTCAGTTGTCAAGGTTGCACGCCCTAAAGCCATAATTCCGGCCACAATTCCGTCAATTTTGTTCTCGGGATAGTCTTTTCTCGGAAAAATATTGTCTTTTGCGTCATAGTGGGCTACCACATTTGATGCCATCCATGTCAAAACAGGGTTACCGTCGTGGATAAACTTCTCTTCAAGCACCAAAGCCTCGAGGTTTTTCATTGGCTCAGAGAAGTTTTTTACTGTCGCCCCGAACTCTATCATTGGCAATCCCTCTTCCATCATGCGGATAGCGAACTGTGTAGCCTGAAAAGGATCGTAAGGGACTTCTTTGATGTCAAATATCTTGGCAAAATTTTTCAAATCCTCTTCAATATAGCCGTAATCAATAGCAGATCCTGGTGTTTCTGTGATATATCCATCATCCCGCCATTTATGGTAATGGTCATTCTGTGGCAGGTTGATTGTAGAGGATGGCAAGTAGTATTTGCCAAAAATGTAAAACTTGCCTTCCCGGTGAAATAGCAACATTAATGCCGCCATGTCAACCTTTGACGCAAGGTCAATTCCTACCCAGCAAGGATACCCTAAAAAATCGTCTAACTTCACGTCTTTCTTGCATTTATTCCACGCTATCATGTTCATCCACGCGGTATTCGCGTTCATCCACTGATTCAAATGTTTGCAGCGGATGATATTTTGACGTGATGCGACCTGAGTTGCCTCGAGCAAACGAGCCTTCAGGTAATCCTCAAAAACGGAAACACCATAGTTAGGATTGGCTTTTTTCCAATTTTGTAAATCTGTCCAGTCGTCTCCCTCATCAAGCGTGTATATTGCCCCGAAAAGCTCGTTGTTTGTCTTCACCCCTGCAAGTACATCCGCAACCTGTTTTTGTTTGGAATAGCACGGGCCAGACAGATTAACGCCTGCAGTTGTGATAATAACCAACATAGGCTGAGTACGTGCCCCCATGCCGGTAATCATGGTGTCATACTGTTCGCTGGTTTTGTGTTCGTGGAATTCATCGATAATCGCGCAATGAGGGGATGCACCATCACCGGGAGTTCCAATCATGGGTTCAAAACGGCTGGCAGATTCCTCCTGCACGATAGTTTTTGCATTCACAGTAATATGCATAGCATCTTTGTATCCAGGAGACCTTTCTGTCATTAGCTTTGCAGGTCGAAACACCTCCCATGCCTGCTTTTCGCTGGACGCGCCAGAATAGACCTCTGCGCCTGCTTCACCGTCACGGGAAAGCATGTAATTTCCAATGATTGCACCTATTAAACTCTTTCCGTTCTTCCGAGGTACACATATATACATTTCCCGAAAACGCCTATACCCATCTTTTTTACGCACCCAGCCGAACGGCACACCAAAACAAAACACTTGCCATGGCTCAAGGTGAATAGGTTGCCCAGCCCACTTGCCCTTCACATGTACCATGTGCTCGGCAAAGTCGCATATGTGGTTGCAATAGCCGGGAGCCCACTCAAAAAGCAGATCAGGATTATTGAGGTCATCAAGATGCCGCTGGCAGGTCTGCCGGACATAGATGCACGCCGGGATCTTGCCAGATACGACATCCTCGGCGTAGTTTTTTGCTATTTCTGAATAATCCTTGGTTGACATTGTGGGACCGATTTTATATGCTCTGGTTAAACAAAAAGGAAGTTGTGAAAATGGAAATTGATTTTGAAAAAATGACAAATGAAGAGCTTGAAAGATTTGCTTACGACTCATACTATCTTTCAAATAAAATTAGAACAATGTTTGAAAGAATATCTAGAGCTATAATAAACAAAGAAAAACAAAAAGCATATTCAGCTTCAGCAGAATTATCAAAAAGATTTTTCAATTTTGACGTTAACGATACAATAAAAGACACCTTTGGGAATGAATATATTATTTTAAAATTCTTACCAGGAAAAACAGTTTTTGCAGCAAAAACAAAAAATATAAAAAATTGTAAATTTAATTCAAGAATAGCAAGAAAGAAAAAAGACGGCGGTTTTTATTCTCAAGATTGCTTTAGTCTGCCTGTTGACGTTTATCCACTTGAAAGGATTAACCCCTCTTAACCTTCTTCGAGGACCAGACATTCCCTTTGTCGTCTTTTTTCTTTCCGGAAACTTTGGTTCTAGAAGATGGTGTCATACCAAACTCGGTCAAGAATTTATGCATGAGGTTCAAAGCCTGGTTGGATATGGTGCATGCGGGATTGGCTGTGATGTTACCCTGGACATTTTCATACGTCACGCCATCCTGATCGATCTTCTCCTCTGCTTCCATCCATCGCTCATAGCTCTGACAATACGCGGCAAGGGCCATTGTATCCATCTCAGACATCAAGCCAAGGCGGTCAAGGATAATGGTAATGCGGTTCCACTCTTCAAGCGCATGTCCTTTCAATAGCTTAGGCGGTTGCGGGATGCAGAGATCCGGTTCAGGTTCGTCAGGATTCATCCTGCAAGGCTGGTCTGTCCCGCGCAAAACCTTTAATTTGCTTGGTATTTTCTTTCTTCCCGCCATAATACACTCTCAATATTACATTTTTTCAAAATTGTCAAGTTTTAGTCCTAGAAAAAGCACGGGTAAAAATCTGTTTGCGCTAAACGGTTACACAGCAAAAAGCCACAGACTTTCGCAAGTGCCCTACCTTATTGACTTTTTTTATTAAGCGTTCGCTCAACTAAACCCACTGCACTTCATCTCTGAATATCCACAGCCAGCCGTATTCATATGTACTTCCTTGTGGCAATCAACACACAACGTGATACACTCATCAATATCTGCTGACGTAATAGGAGACTCGTTCAGCGGGTATATATGGTGACAATGCAACTGTTTATTTTCGATTCTTTCACCACACTTTTGACATGTGTAGTTATCACGTTTCAGCACCATCTGTCTAAGCTGTGGCTGTACTTCACGTGATGTTGCAGGACGAAACCCTTTTGGGTATTTAATTTGATTATATATTGGACAAGCCTGTTTACATCCTTCAGAACAATATAAACGACACTCTCCTAATCCCCCATTAATTGCCTGAACTCTACCTCTAACTTCTACAGTTTTTAGTATAAATCTTTTACCACAATATGCACAAAGAACAGTCATTGATACACCGTCAGACGAAACCATAGGTGATTCATCGACTGTTAATTGATGAGCATATGTTTCATAGATTGCTTTACTATTATCGCGTTTCACGCTTGCAGCGATTATCTGTTCTTTATGATCTTTTCTGTATTTCAGTATCTTTTCTTTATTGTTTAAATCATATAATGATGCTCGTTTTTTTATATAATCCTTGTTTTTAAAAAGGTATTCTTTTCTTTCTTGTAAATGTTTCTTGTAATATTTAGCACAATTCCTATTTTCTCTATCCTTGTTTTTTCTATAATAATCTTTTCTTTTTTTACGGAGTATCTCTTTGTTATTTTTCCTGTATTCAATCGCGGCTTTTTTATCAATACAACCACGGCAACATGCCTTGCATCTACTATTTAAACCATCAACTGTTGCCTTCCTGTTTCCAAACAATTTCTCTTCTAACCACATACCACATTTAACACACTGTTTTAATCCGTTTATTCGCCTAAGAACATCTTCTTTTGTTCTAGCCCTGACCTTGACAAACCTTTCAGTTTTGATTAAATTTTTACCCATCTTAACGTACCCCCATTACGTTAAGGTTTAAACCGGATAGGCCAATACCTATCCGGTTTTTTTTATATCATGAACCAACCAATTCACGAAGTCAAGCATCGTTTTTTTTTATTTTTATACGTTCAAGCATACTTCCCTTCTTTCTGTTGTGGTGTATTTCATGGCATCCGAAACAAAGTGATTCTAAATTCCCAATATCCAACCGCAGATCAGGTCTGTCGGCAACCTCCTGCTTGTGGTGCACAACAGTTGCAATCTTGCCACAACGCTCGCATAGCGGATTCATCCGGAGCTTTAGCCGTCGGACCTTGCGCCATTCAGCATCATACCCTCGCTGATACGCTGGCTTGCGGTAGTCGAGCTTGTACCTGGCAGGACGTTTATGCAATGCGCAAAGCCCAGAACCGTCATATACAAGCTGGCGGCATCCGGGGTGGTTGCAGGTTTTTGGTGGTAGTGCTGGCATTAGCCTTCCTTTGCGGTATTGTACAGCTCCCCAGCCAAAGCCGCATAACCGCAAATGTCCACTAGGTTGTCCCGTTTATGCTGGTTTGACTGCCTGGCAACCTTCAGAAGGATCATCATCATTGCAACATCGTTCTCATCTATGGCGACTCCAAGATACTCTTCCCACATGCCGGCTATCTTTGCAAAAGATTTCTCTGCGTTACCGTACTGATCCTGTCGTTCGCCGTGGATAGTCTTATCTGCTTCTTCTAAGATGTTCATATTCGCCTCTACTTCTCGCTTGCGTCTATCCAGCAAAAACCACACCTGCTGCACGTATGCTCTACCTCAGAGTGTAAAAGATATCGGGCACGTACCTTATCCCACATACTAACATGTAGTTCGCTATGAATCACATCCTTGCATCCGCAAATAGGGCACACGTTGTTATTAATGCCAACACTGGCAGGCTCTTCAGGCTCCGTAACGCACAACTGCATCAATGCTTTCATGCAAACAGCTGCCACATCTGCAAGCTCTTCTCTGCATCCAGCCATTGACGGCTTTCGCTCTCGTACGTGCTCAAAATATTCGTCAACCTCTTCACACAGAACCCCGTACGCTTCGTGGTGGCTGTGAAAGTCAGGGTGTTTTAGCGCTTTATTGTTCAATGCGCCGTTGATCAGTTCGAAGGCATCCGATTCTGTCATATATCATCTCCAGTTGATTAAATATCGCCTGCTCTCGTTCTCTTGCCGCAACCAACATCTTTATTATCTCATGATCCTTTGGACGTAAAGTCCATCTTTTTCGTATCATTTCGGCGTTGGCGTAGGTTTCCACCTCTTTTAGCCACAGGGCCGCCTGTATGTACTCTATTTCAAGTTTCATGTTGTTTTTCTTCTTTTATAAAAGATTGCTCCCGGCAGGACTCGAACCTGCACCGTGAATTTGCGTAGCCTCTGCCCTACGCTCGTACACCGCCGTTGTGAGTATATCCTCCATGGACTATATTATACGCGGCAAGTATAACATAATGCGTCTACCAATTCCGCCACGGGAGCCATGCCTGGCCTTTTTACGTCATACCTAGGACGTGGATTGTTAGATATAATTAGATACAATTTCTTCAAATTTTGCTATAACAGCCTTTGACCGATCGTTCGTACGGCCCTGCTTTTCTGCACTATCGTTCATCTTGCCCATGTTACGCAGTACGCCCTGGATGTGTGCGTTAAGCTCAACGCCTACGCTTACAGGCATTCCGATATTGTTGAGCCCAAGTGATCCTTTGCGACCAGTGATTGCGTTTATCTCTTCTTGCATCTTTATGGCCGTTTCCTGATCCATCCCCTTGATAACCACGTTCATCAAGATTGCGCTCATTGCAGTTCTCCTCGTTTTGTTGTTGGCTTTATGCCCTTGCGTTAAGTACAACCTACGGCTTTTGGATTGCTGTGTCAACAAGTTTTTTTATATATTTAAAAGAAAATCGCTTTTTATGCGGCGTCAACAGTCAACCATCTGTCTGGCCTTTCACTGCATATACGCTATATATGCCTATATTACCCCCTATATTACCCCCTATACTGTATATAATATATACATATATCTTTATAGTATATTGTTTGTTGACATAGATGACATTTATTTCAACATGTTGATTTTTATAATAAAAACCTGTCAACCAACCTGTCAACCATGTGTCAACTATCTTAAAAAGATGGTTGACGTTAAAAATAAAAATGTCAACCATCTTTTTGAGATGGTTGACACGTTGTCGACAGGTTTTCAGCTAGAAAGGCACGTATGATTTTTTGTTTATCCACCCTCTTTGGCGTCCAAATCGATCGCCGAATCGGATGGTTTGTTTTCTTTCCCAGCCGTCAATCGCATCGATAATTGATGCAATTCTATTACCATCATACTTCCTCATTGGTTGTTTCATTTTAAGACAATCCTGCCATATTTCTGCAATGCACACTCGTTCTCTGTCTTCCATGTCTCCACCGTCAAAAGCCCCTATGACCTCATCCCAATCAGCAGAATAGCGTTGCTTGTCGGCTTTAGATTCGAGGAATGATTCAATTACCCCTTTCCATTCGTCAGATTGCAGTTTGCTTTCCTGCCTTTCCCTGGCCAGCAAATATGCCTCCTGGCTTAATTCTGTAGTCGCGTCAGGGTCACAGTACATCTCCATGGCCTCTGCCCATAGCTGGTCAACTTCACCCTTTAATCTTTCAATATCAAAACGCTTAAGGCCATCGTCGTATTCTTCCCCACAGTCAATTGGCCACCATCTTCTATTCCCCGTTGTGTCCTTTAGGTACTCTCTCTGGTTCGTTGATCCGATAAATACACATTGGCGTTGATATGTGGCAGGGTCTCGCCTGTATGCCAGTCTCACGCAGTTTTTCGTTGCTGATATAAAAGCCTTCTGCTGTTCAATTTCTGATCGGTTACTTGCTGACAGTTCAGCAATTTCCATGATCCAGTGCCCATTCATTTGTTCAACGGCTTGCTGATCGTCGTATGTGTTGAGCTCCCCGAACCATTCTCGCTTTCCGCATAGAGTAGCGCACAGAGTACTCTTGCCTATACCCTGAGCACCATATATGACAGGCACATAGTCAAACTTATATCCTGGTTCTATAACGCGAGTAACGGCGGCAAGGAAAAAACACTTTGCCGTCTCTCTCGTGTATGCGTCATCTTTTTCGCCTATGTACTTTATCCAAAATGTTTCAACGCGTTTAATTCCATCCCATGATCCCAGAATTGATTGCAGGTATTCTTTCACCGGATGATGCTTTTTTTTGTCTGCTCTCCAGTCTACAGCATCACCGGCGACCATTGATGATATATCAATATCGTATTTGTTTCTTAGGTATTTTCTCATATTAAGAGCGTCCTCATTTCTCCATTCACGGCCACCCTTTTTTCCATATTCCTTGGAGTTTGATAATTCGTTGTACCATACAAGGTCTTTCAAGGATTCATCGTGTGCCAATATATCGCAAACGTTTCCAAAAGTAGGTTTTACAGCTCCTTCCCTTGTAGTCTGTAACGTTTCAAGCCAACCCTCTCCGTGTTCATCCTTGCCGTCAACTTTATCTTCTGTAATCACCTCAAAATCATCTAATACGTTGACGGTATCATTGATTTTGTTTTTGACCATATCAATCTTGACGGCCTCAATGTCTGAGGCCCATTCAACCATTGACCTATATGATGGCAGTTTTGATCCGGATGTGCCCTCTTTTGTTGCCTCGTCAAGATGGCCAAACTTATGGATGCGTACCAGGTCAAAGGCATTGCAAAGGATATTTGATGCCGGGTCAGTAGCGTGGTTGCTGTATGCAAACTTGTTTTCATAGATTGCGAGCCCTTTTTCTGATGATCCATCTATATACGTGTATCGATCCTTGCCTGATCTTTTGTACACGCTTGATAGATGCTCTTTTATTGCAGAGTGTATATCGTATACTCTGCAAAACGCTCCAACGACACCCTTCTTCGTAACAGGATCTTCTTGCTTTTTAATGCCTCGAGTTATGACGTCCGATTGTCTGCTGGATGTAGGCCATAAAGACGTGTCCTTCCAAGCGTCCTCTTCCCCATAGCTGTTAAGCATTTCGTCGGCACTCAGAAACGGCAATGCTTCATCATCAAAATCGGTGGTGGTCCTATCCATGAAAACCCATTCGCCGTCCTGGCACATTGACGGCCAGTACATGAGACGATGGGCCTGATAGGTGCTATCATCAAACCATTCTATATTTATCTTTTCGGCAAGTTTACGACTAATAGCCTGATACTCATCTGGAAAAACAGGACGATCGAGGAAGCACAGAATCCTCATCCTTGGATGTTCTGGGGTGTGCTTATGGGTAGAGTGAGCAATCCAAGAGTGACCGCTTAAAGCCGATTCTGTCTTAGCAAGTATTTCGTCGGCTGATACGTCGGCGTGATCTAGATCAAGCGTTACTATCGATCTGTGAGCGATTGAGGATGCATTGCGTCTACCACCCTTGAGCAGGCCGCCGACATACCCGCCATTATCTTTAATGTCGTCCTGTTGTGATTTTGGCAGGGAGTGAAATTCAGCAACGGATTCTGGTTTGACTGTTGGTGTTCCGATCTTTTTTACAAAGTCCCGTATACTTATTTGTTGATTTTTCCATTTTATGGCAAACTTATTGCTTGCTGTTGCGATGTTGATTTTTTTATCTAGCAAAGACGGCTCTTGCTTTTCCACGATCTCAATCATTGTATGTATCCTTTAAAGCATTTAGCAAATCGTTTTGTGTTTTGGCCTTTGAGTTTATTGCCGATAGTACTTTTTCGTCAAGCATTGAGTCCGTGACAATATGGACAATTCGGACAGGCTTTTCCTGGCCTTGCCTGTAAAGTCGGCCGTTTAGCTGTTCGTAATATTCCAACGACCAATTAAGACCAAACCAAACAAGTATTGATCCTCCGTGCTGTAGATTGATTCCCATTCCGCAGCTTGCAGGATGGACAAGCAAAACTGGTATTTCTCCATCATTCCAGCGGTCAATGGTTGATTGTTTTTTGTCCATAACTTCTACCGAAGGAATAGCCTTTTTGATCCTAGCAAGATCACTTTTGTAGTTATATGCAACAAGGATGTTCTCACCGGCGTTATCCTCGATAATGTCTTTTAAGGCTTCAATTTTAAGATCATGGACTACGTTGAACGTTTTACCGTCTTCACTATACAAAGCCCCGTTGCTGAACTGCAACAGCTTACCAGCAAGCACTGCTGCACTCATAGCCGTTATTTCTTTGCCTTCCAGACAAAGCATAAAATCAGTTTCAAGATCTGAATATTGCTTTTTTGCTTTTTCGTCAGGGTATACTTTCACAACAGATTTTATCATGGGTGGCATGTCCAAATAGTCTTCGGTCCTGAGCGATAAAACAAGATCCTCGATCAAAGAATGGATTTCCTTGTCTGCTCCTGGTTTTGGTTCCCATTTATACCCCATATAATCTGCATCAAAAAAACGGTGAAGATATGCCGTCTTAGTCTTTCCTAGCCTTTGTCCATAGTCGAGTAGATAGATTTGAGGCCATAGATCAAGAAGGCCGTTGGGTGACGGTGTTCCTGTGAGTTCAATGGTCCGGCTAATGTATGGGCGTACTTTTTTCAGGGCCTTCCAGCGTTTTGTTGAACTATTTTTGAACGATGATGATTCATCGATAACAAGACAATCAAACGGCCAGCTTCTTTTTGTGTAATGCTTCACCAGCCATACGATATTTTCCCGATTGATAAGATAGACATCCGCTTCAACAGCTAACGCTGCGCCCCTGGCCTTTGCTGGTCCAGTACAGAGAGATACGGTCAGCCCTTTAGTATGCGCCCACTTTTTGGCCTCTTGCTCCCATACGCTGTTTGCTACCCTGAGAGGGGCAACCACCAAAACCTTCGAGACTTCCATACTGTTTATGAGTTTTTCAACTGCCGTTAGTGTTATAATCGTTTTACCCAAACCAAGCCCAATAAATAAAGCGCAATTCCGGTGAGAAAAAACAAATTCGCACGCTTTATTTTGATATTTATGTAAATTATCGTATGAGAGCATCAACGCCTGCCTTGCTGTCCACAACAAAAACCAATTGCCCGACACCGCGCAGGATCTCGTGCTCTCTGACCTGTAGACGTGTTGGTTTTTTGCCGGGTGCTTTTAGCTCTACAAAAAAGATCCTGCCGCGGGGAAGAACAACAAGCCGATCTGGTACTGATCGTCTTTGCGGAGATGTAAACTTGTATGCGATGCCACCTTTGGCTTTTACTTTTCGTACAAGATAATTTTCTATATCACGTTCGAGCATCTATTCAACTCCTATTTTTCTAATCATTTTTCGTGCCGTATTGATATAAAATTCAATATTCAAGTTACTTGGAAGTTCTTCTATCAAGTCCATCATGGGTATTGCACCATCTGTCCTTGGTACTTTGTTTCCGTTTTTAGCGTATCGTATAGGCTCGTGAAACAAGTCATTGCCTATATACCAACGTACAACCTTTCCAAGTGGTTTTTCTTTCCAAACAGCACCACCGGCTACTTTGCGAACAGCTAAAAAATCTTTGATGTCTGTGCACTCTTTGATTGTCTGTTCAACGTCTGTTCCGCTCCTAGCCCATTCTCTAACTGCCTTTGAGCAAATTGGAAATTGCGGGTTTTTCTGTAATCCATTCCCAGCATAAGCCCCTTTTCCTTTTATCTTTCCGTTGTCTTTTACGGCTATGTAATTGTTCACAGATTCTGAATAAACGGCTTTATACGGCGTTTCCTCAAGAAAAAAACCGGATGTTAATTCAAAGTCGTACATGGCTTCACGGATTTCTAACATGCATTCCTTTTTTGCCGAAATCACAATACCATCGGTATTTGCAGAAACTACAGTACCACCACAAAGCGTAACGTCCTCAATGAGCATAAGCAAAGAGAGCTGGCCCGTAAGCGTTACATGGATCAAGAGGTCAGGGGAGTAAAGAGCAGAGTATTTATTGCCAAACTTTCCGAAAGAGCTGTTGATAACGATTTTAAGGCTATTTGCCGTAACCATATCCTTTTCTTTCTTAGCATTGACCCTACGCTCTACAATGCTTTTGTAAATGGTCAGAAATCGTTTTCCAAGATGTTTCGGGTAGTATCTTTCACCAAGAATTATTGATGGGTAATATGATGTAAAATCAGCGTCAAAAAGTACCTCATCATCACCACACACAATAGCTTGTGATGTCTCAGATGAATGAAGACCGCCAATGCCTATTTTGTATGTTGCACCGTCGTATTGAATTTCACGAGATAAGATTTCAGGAATTGCGACAGATCCAGAATGCTGGACTTTGAAGACGGCTTTTTTTGCGTCAGCAAGTAACGTGTTCAGCATTTCGCTTTTAAAGGCTATCCATTTTGGGGGTGTATAGCCAAAGGCATCACCAGAAGAAACGCTATGCGGTCTTGTTATGATGACGTTTGCTGCCTCTAATTCGTGTTTTAGTACACTCTCTGCTATCTGAGCATCCCCTTTAGAGCGCAAGTCCATTCCGTATTGAGCAGACATCTGTTTACGTAGTTCTATTTGTGGTTTCAGATTTTCATATAGTAGCTTTGTCAATTCAAGATCGTTTCCACAATATGATTCAACGTTGTTCATCTCTTCGGGAGTCAATACTTTATCTGGTTCGTAAGGGAGGTCTTGTAGCTTTTGAGCACCAATCCTTCCACCATAGAGCTTTAGACCTGCTTTCCCTGGGGCCACGTTCATTATGTCAATGTGGTCCCATTCTGGTATCACAATGTCAGCGTTTCTGATTACGGCCCATGAGTTTTTGGCTTTTACTATTTTATCTGATATTGTCTTTAATGACTTGCAACTTGATCCGCCTATGGCCATTGAAATAAGAGGTATGTCGTAGCCATTACCGTTAAAGGATACGATTAGATTTTTAGATAATATGCGTCTGGCTCGTATTGCGTCAAAGTCTTCATCCTCTGTTCTCCTCAAAGATATGATCTTTCCTGTCTCAATATCCATCATGGATAGCAAAAAGAAATTGGGATAGCACTCACAATCGAATACAATTGTTTTCATAAATAAAAAAGCGGGGAGCCGTTAAGCCCCCCGCCCCTCCGTGGCTGAATGTTAATGTGATTTAGAAATCATCATCAAAAGAATCAAAATCATCTGTCACATCAACAGGACCAGCCCCGAACGATTCGCCATCTTTGTAAAACTGTACCCCAAGGAGATTGCAATTTACACGTTTTCCATAATTATTGTTCTGATACCAAAGGTCAATAATTGCGTTGACGTAGCATCCAGAATAAGGCTTGCCGTCTTCTTCGAGCAAAGGCGTTTTGTCACGGTCAATGATAGTCGGCCTTTTCTTTGTACTCCCCTTGATGATATAGCTGTTTGCATATTCATCTCTGCCTGATTCGTCGCCGTCTTTAAGACAAATCTTATCAGCAGGTACGTCTTTACCCTTGAATTCAGTTTTGATTCCTTCAGCAATTTTTGATTTGATTTCTTCGATCTTTTCAGCGTGATCGATTTTATCAAGGATGAAAGTACAGGCATACTTTCCAGTGTCTTCCTGGTTGAATTTTTCAGTTGACCACAAAGAGGGGAAAGAAAGTCTTACGTTGTTCAGTTTAATACCCATGATGTTTACCTTTTTTCTGTTTTAGAGTTTACCAAATTGGTCTTCTACGTTTTCCAGTTTAGGCCGTTTATCGGTTTCTGGAACCATCGCCGGTTTGCCACTTGGCTTGATGATAAGGCTTTCCACGGCCTTTTTGTTTTTGCCAAGAGCTTTTTCTGCCTTTGCGGGAGACAATAATTTATGCTCGAACGCTTTGTCTCCCAATAAGTTTTCTAATATCACTTTTGTTTTATCAATGTCAACCCATTTTCTTACAGATCTTCCTTCAACAAGCTTAAAGCCTTTAAATTGTTTACCATCGAGCATTAAATTAAATACATGCTTTTCAACAGCATCGAGCCAAGACTTAATAACATTTGATCCTTCGAGGACTTCTCTGAGTTTTCTATCGCTCAATTTATCAGGACTTTCGAGCGCGTCCATATCATCGAATTGAGCACCGACTATCTTTGACGTGTAATCGTACAGGGCTTTGCATGTAGCTTTAGCTTTGCACCATTGGCATTGCGCTTCACCAGGAAATCTAGGTGCATCTTCAGATAGAGCTAAAGCTGCACGGTCTTTTACCCATTCACCCCACGAGAGAAGGCTTGATATTGATATTTCCCATGTGTCGATGTGGTCAAGGCGCGGCTGGACTATATGGAGAACAACATTTTCAATATCAGTTAGCATCTCATATTCTGACCATGCTCCGAGCCCGTAAATCATAAGCTGTGGATTTTTCTCCGCGTAAACCTTTATGCCTTTGCCGTATTTGAGGTCAATTATATTGATTGTTTTTTCTCTGACCACAACGGCATCGGATGTCCCAAAGCATTCGGGTATCCAATCGGACATATCTAGCTTTTGCTCAACAGCAGGATTTCCAACTGATCGTACATAATCAACGTAGGTCTGTACGTTTTCGACCATATCCTTATTATACATGTGAGCAACAGTATCAAGATCAACGCCGTTCAACACGTTTTCGGCAAGAGCATGGGCTTCTGTGCCCTCTGCAGCATACGACGATCCTTTATCCTTTATATCTGCACACGCTGAAACCGATCCTGGGCAATTGAGCCAACGGGCAGCAGCGCTTGGAGAGAGTAATGCGTGTTGACTAGGCATCAAGTGCCACCAAGTCTTCCTTAAATTTCGGAAGGTCAGCATTGCTGATATCAGCAAGTTTTCCGTCTGTGTACTTGCCAATGATCTTTTTTATCTTTCTCTTGTTTGCCGGGTCTTTTCTGTTCAGTTTTAGGCACATATCCTTTGCGTCATCATGTGTTATGCCCTTCTCTTGTTCTGGTTCTTTTTCTGGTTCTACTTTTTCCATGATTTCTGCGGGAGTTTTGTCGTCTACTCCTGGACCATTATTGATACGTTTCAATTCAAAAAGGATCTGAACCAGCAGGTTCGGGATGTCTTCCAATCTAAAGCTTTTTTCTTCCATCGGTTTACTCCTTATCGGTTTTACAGTTTATGAGCAGATTCAAGGGGACGCTTAATATATTGTTATAGTCCATAGCTGTACGCAGATTCATTCCCCTACCATTGATGTGATTAGATACAGCGGCCTGTGTAATTCCAAGCTTTTTAGCCGCTTCGGCCTGTGTCAAATTATTCTTGTCGAAAAAGTCTTTTAGTGTTTTCATGACTATCCTTATATAAAGAAATTTATTTTATGTCAATCTAAAACTTTTTTGATAAATATAAAAAAACTTATTGACATTTACGGCTAAAAAGCCTTAAAAGGTACTCATGGCAAGGGGGAAACACGCAAGCGCAACCAGCCCACGAGCTGCAAAGCCTACTACCAAGCCACCCGAACCATAAACGGCAAGATGACCTGAAAAATTAACCACTAACCAGAG
>Ga0265294_10001871_pt1 | contig 28028 bp, 23 predicted proteins | sample MunlanPumphouse3_FD_192504 | JGI IMG/M metagenome (GOLD analysis project Ga0265294, IMG submission 192504) | Groundwater microbial communities from a municipal landfill in Southern Ontario, Canada - Pumphouse #3 | ecosystem: Environmental > Aquatic > Deep subsurface > Groundwater | place...
AAAGTAAAACCTGATTTCTTTCTCATATTCGGAAATTTTTGTTGTGAATAATCTTCGAATATATAAAGAATCAGGTACTTTTGTCTAATGCTACCCGCGTATGCGGGTTTAGTTCAACAGCGTGCTTTTCAAAGAAGAAAGAGAGCAGATAAAACTGCTCATGCAGCGTGAGATTATCCCGGCTCTTGGCTGCACAGAGCCTATAGCCGTATCCTTGTGTGCCGCCAAAGCAGCCGAGACATTGGGCTGTGTACCCGAGCGTATCGACGTGTTCCTGAGTGCGAATATCATCAAGAATGCCATGGGGGTGGGCATTCCGGGTACGGGCATGAACGGTCTCCCCATCTCTGTTGCCTTGGGAGCATTGCGGGGTAAATCGGAAAATGGGTTGGAACTACTCAAAGACCTTACGCCAGAAGAGGTAGAGAGAGGAAAGCGCTACACAGAGGAAAAAAGGATCCACATCAAACTAAAAGAACACATTCCCGATAAATTGTATGTGGAGGTACATTGTATGGGAGGCGGTGATATTGCCAAAGCAATCATCAGGGGCAGTCACACCTCCTTCACGCATATAGAGCGGAATGGACAAATTGTTTTTGAGCGGGAGACAGAGTTGTCGGACGATTTGGATCACAACAAACAACTCACTTTCAAAAAAATATATGAATACGCCGTTGAATCACCACTGGAAGAGCTGCGCTTTATCCTCGATGCGGCGGAAATGAACAAAAAAGCGGCGGAGGAATCCCGTGGAGGTAATTTTGGGCACAATGTATCCAAAAATCTACTGGGAGAAAAAGGACTGCTCCTGTTCGGCGACAACCTGCATACCCACATGGTGGCCTCTACGGCAGCAGCTTGTGACGTAAGAATGGCCGGTGCCCCGGTTGCCGTGATGAGCAACAGCGGCAGCGGCAACCAGGGTATCGCTGCGACCATGCCCGTGCTGACCTATGCCGAACAGATGGAGTCGACAGAGGAGCAACTTATCAGATCACTGATTTTGAGCAACCTGACCATGATTTACATCAAGCAGCATATCGGACGTTTATCGGCGTTGTGCGGTTGTGTGGTCGCCTCCACCGGTGCCAGTTGCGGCATCACTTGGTTAATGGGTGGCAACTATGATCAGGTAACCTATGCCACCAAAAATATGATTGCCAATATCACCGGCATGATTTGTGATGGAGCCAAACCAAGTTGTGCATTAAAAATTGCCAGCGGTGTCTCTACGGCTACACTCTCCGCATTGATGGCCATGGAGAACGAAGTGGTCACATCCCTGGAGGGTATTGTGGACGATGATGTGGATCAAACAATTCGTAACCTCGCATTGATTGGCAACAAGGGGATGAGAGAGACTGATCGGATTGTGATGGATATACTGACACACAAAGCGTAACTCCATGTTATTTAACGCAACAACATCCTTTATAACGGATATTAACTTCGGATTTAATCACCCGTGCGTTAACTTTGCAAACTCAACACGCAAACAAATAGCATCATGAACATAAAAAAATCGACAGCCCTGCTCGGGATTCTTTTACTATGGGCATCCCTGGCTTTTACACAGGACGAAGTAGTATGGAACTTCTCACTGAAGGATATCGGAAACGGAGAAATTGCTCTGGTAGCGGATGCAAAAATAAAACAGGGTTGGTATCTCTACGATACCAATATCCCCGACGGAGGTCCCACTCCCACCCAGATCAGCATCGACAAGATTGCCGGCGCAGAGGTCATTGGTGAATTCTATGCCGAAACAAAGGCAAAGGTAAAACACGATGCCATATTCCAGATGACCATCGGCACATTTCAGGAGAGTGCCCGTTTTGTTCAACGGCTCAGGGTTACCAACAAGGCCGGCTTCATCCTGCAGGGTGATGTGCGTGCCCAGGCATGCGACGACAGCAGTTGTACCCCACCCCTCCCGAATGACTTTTCCTTTGCAGCGGCACAACTCCCGGCCACAGTGACCGCAGCGACAACGACTTCAGATAATACCGCCGGTGTAGCAGGAAACGAAACAACAGCCTCCTTTCCCTTATGGTCACAGGAAGAGGGGGGAGACAGCCAGCAAGGCATATTGCCTGGAACTGCTGCCTCAACAGAAATAGACAATGACCTGCTTTGGGAACCGGTGATCGAAGAATTACAACAGTTCGGCATGAAAGGAAGTACCGCCGGCATGTCTCTATTCTTGATTTTCATCACCGGATTCATTGGTGGGCTCATCGCGCTGATTACCCCCTGCGTATGGCCGATGATTCCCATGACAGTCAGTTTCTTCCTGAAACGAAACAAGGCTGAGAAAAAGAAAGCCATCACTGAAGCAATCGTTTACGGTGCGGCCATCATTGTCATTTACGTGGTGCTGGGGCTACTTATAACCGGTATCTTTGGTGCTAGCGCGCTGAACAATCTGGCTACCAGTGCCGTTTTCAATCTCATCTTCTTTGCGCTGCTGGTGGTGTTTGCCATTGCTTTCTTCGGCGGCTTCGAGATGGTATTGCCAGCAAAATGGACCAATAAAATGGATGAGAGAGCCGATAAAACTTCTGGCGCTGTCAGCATTTTCTTTATGGCTTTTACCCTTGTACTGGTATCTTTCTCATGCACCGGACCCATCATTGGCACACTGCTGGTTGAAGCTGCCCTGTCGGGAAGCATCCTCGGACCGGCCATTGGCATGCTGGGATTTGCCATCGCACTGGCCATCCCCTTTGTGCTCTTCGCCATCTTCCCGTCGTGGTTATCGAACCTCCCCAAATCGGGCGGCTGGCTCAACTCGGTAAAGGTAGTATTGGGATTTCTTGAACTGGCGCTGGCACTTAAATTTCTCTCGGTGGCCGACCTTGCCTATAACTGGGGGATCCTCGACAGAGAGGTGTTTCTGGTGCTTTGGATCGTGATCTTTGCCCTGTTGGGAATCTATCTTCTCGGTAAAATTAAATTCCCCGGAGACAGCGACCTGCCCCATGTCACCATACCACGCCTTTTTCTGTCGATCATCTCGCTTGCCTTTGCAATTTATATGATCCCCGGACTATGGGGCGCACCGCTAAAGGCAATCAGTGCCTTCTCTCCTCCGCTCTACACCCAGGACTTTAATTTGTACGACGGAGAGGTGCATGCCAAATCGATGGATTATGAAGCCGGCATCGCACTGGCAAAACAGCAAAATAAACCAGTACTGATCGATTTCTCCGGCTATGGCTGCGTGAATTGCCGCAAGATGGAAGCATCGGTATGGACCGATCCGCGGGTGAAAAGTATCCTCGACGACGAGTACATCCTGATCACACTGATGGTAGATGACAAAACCAAGCTCCCTGAAATCATCGAAGTAGATGAGCAGGGCAGAACCACACGCCTGAAAACCATCGGAGACAAATGGAGCTACCTGCAGCGCCATAAATTCGGGGCCAATGCACAACCTTATTATATTGCCCTCGATCACGATGGCATGCCGCTAAGCCCCTCCTATGCCTACGACGAAAATGTGGAACGTTATATTGAATTCCTGCAAACAGGATTGACCAATTTTAAAAAATAATCATGGGCGAAGAGGTCATACAGGCCTCTTCGCTATTTTACATATGAATACAAGAGCACAAAAACTGGAGGCTTTCGGGCGATTGCTCGACGTCATGGACGAACTGCGGGAGAAATGCCCGTGGGACAGGGTACAGACTAACGAGAGCCTCAGGGCAAACACCATTGAGGAGACGTATGAACTGGCGGAAGCCATCCTCAGCAACGACAACGAAGAGATAAAAAAAGAACTGGGCGACCTGCTGCTACACGTGGTTTTTTATGCAAAAATAGGAGAAGAGAAGCAAACCTTTGATGTGGCCGATGTGTGCCACGCTATCAGCGAGAAACTGATTTTCCGCCATCCTCATGTGTTTGGCGATCAGCAGGCCGATTCGGCGGGCATGGTGGAGAAATCATGGGAACAGATCAAACTCAAAGAAAATGGAGGCAACAAAACAGTGCTCGAGGGGGTGCCTGCATCCTTACCTTCACTCGTGAAAGCTTACCGGATACAGGATAAAGCCCGCAACGCGGGCTTCGATTGGAATCAACGCCACGATGTATGGGACAAAGTAAAGGAGGAACTGGGAGAGTTTGAGGCGGAGATTGAGAAGATGGATACCGATAAAATGGAAGCCGAATTTGGCGACCTGCTCTTCAGCATCATCAACGCAGCCAGGCTCTACAAGATAAATCCCGATAATGCACTAGAGCGCACTAACAAAAAGTTCATGTTCCGGTTTAACTACATGGAAAAAAAGGTGAAGGAACAAGGCCACACGCTCAAAGGGATGAAATTGGAAGAAATGGAAGCAATCTGGCAAGAAGCCAAAAGAGAGGAGTAAATATTACTTCCCTGTTCGCCAACGGCTCAAGATGGTTTTCCGTTTTGGAAAGATACCGTTCTGTTTGGTACGAACATCTTCCACGACATAAAAAATATTGTTGTCGAAGTTGTTGAGTGTACGTTCCAGTGTCTTCATCTCCTTGCGGTCGACCACCGTCTCGATGATATCTACCTCGTTGGTCGATCCTGTACCATGTGTCAGGGTAGCCCCGATGTTCAGTTTATTCAACTTCAGCACCAGCTCTTTTCCATTCTTCTGTGTATAGATACGGCACAACACGACGCCGTAAGCAATCCTGTTTTCGAGTAAGATACCCACATAGTTGCCTGTGGCATATCCGGCCGCATAGGAGAGATAAGCCACGATGTCGTTGGCCCTCGCTAGTATCTGAGAGATGATCACAACCCAGATAAATACTTCCACAAAGCCGATTAAGGGTGCTTTGTATTTTTCTCCTTTCGATACAAAAATAATTCGCAACGTACCCAACGATACATCCACTACACGACCAAAAAAAATGATTATTGGCAACAGCCAGGGGTAAACGTCTAAAAAGTCAAACATAAGAATAATATCAGTCTTTAGTAGTTAGAATCTGAGAAGCTCACTTTACAGTCAAGCCTCAGCAACCAGGGTTTTCAAGTAAGCAATAAAATTCCGGATATCCAGCTCGGTAGTGTCCCACGAGCAGACAAGGCGCATTTCATTGCGGCTTTCATCCCAGTCGTAAAAGAAATAGCGTTCTCGCAGCTTGTCTGTGATCATTTTGGGAAGGATAAAGAACAAAGCGTTGGACTCCACAGATTGCGTGATCTCCACACCTTTGATTTCACGCATTTCATTCCACAACAAACGGGCTGCAGCATTGGACTTCTGTGCATTCTCCAGCCATATATTTTCATTTAGGTAAGGAATGAATTGCGCTGCGATGTACCGCATTTTGGAATATAACTGGGTAGTTTGTTTCCGATAATATTTGAGATGTTCAGCCAGTTCCTTTCGCAACGGAACCAGTGCCTCACCAAACATCAGTCCGTTCTTGGTGCCACCCAGCGTAAAAATATCCACTCCACAATCGGAGGTGATCTCCTTCAGCGTCACGCCCAAATGCACGCAGGCGTTGGCAATGCGGGTACCATCTACAAAAAGGTACATATCGTGGGCATGTGCCAGATCGGCAAGCGCCTTTATTTCATCTGCAGTATAACATGTCCCCAGCTCGGTTGTCTGCGAGATCGCGATTACTTTCGGTTGGGAGTGATGCTCAAAACCGAATCCCTGGAGATGGGGACGAACCAGGTCGGGGGTAAGCTTGCCATCGGGTGTGACAATCTCTTTCAGCGAAGCACCGGTCAACTTCACCGGGGCACCACACTCATCCACGGCAATGTGTGCCGTAGCAGCACAAAGGATGGAATGGAAAGGTAGCGTACAAGCTTGCAGCGCCACCACGTTCGCACCGGTACCGTTAAACAGAAAAAAAGGCTCTAACTCACGATCCTCCAGCATCGTGCGCAGTACGTCCTCTGCTTCATGTGTCCATTTGTCATCGCCATAGGCAATGGCATGATCCACATTTGATTCCATCAGTGCATGCATGATGCGCGGGTGAACGCCTGAATTGTTGTCGCTTCCAAAACTTCGCATGAAGAATGATTTTAGTTGTGCAAAGATACAAAACTTACCCCAGATTTGCGAGGAGGAACTTTCTGATCTCTTCCGGCTTCATATTTTTCCGTCGGGCATAGTCGATCATTTGCGCTTCATCAATTTCACCGATCGAAAAATACTTCGACTCTGGATGCGCAAAGAAGAGGCCACTGACCGATGCGTTGGGATACATCACGCCGTTCTCGGTAAGGGATATACCTATTTCTTCGGTCGCGAGAAGCTTGTGCAGCAGAAAGTTGGTAGTTTGGTCGGGAATGGAGGGGTAACCTACTGCCGGACGTATACCCTGGTACTTCACCGCAAACAATTCCGCCACAGAGAGCCGCTCGTCGGCAGCATAGCCCCAATAGTCGCGGCGCACCCTCTCGTGTACCCATTCGGTAGCCGTTTCGGCCAGTCGGTCGAGCAACGATTTCATCAGCAGCGAGGAATAATCGTCGCCTACTTCCTCAAACCTACGCATTTCTACATCAGCCCCATCACCAGCAGTTACGGCAAAAGCACCTATGTAATCCTTTTTCCCGGATTCACGGGAAGAAATAAAGTCGCTCAGACAGAAATATTCGTTGCTGTCAGTTTTCTTCTGCTGTCGCAGGAAGGGAAATGGCGTTTCCCCGATGACAATGGTGTCATTTTCACTATATGCTTCATAGATTCCAAAGACCGCCTTCACGTAATCTACATGCTCATCTGCGAAGCGCTGCAACATATCCTCTGCGTCGCGGTATAGCTTGGCTGCTTCTTCCGCTTTCTCCTGTTCCTCGTCGCGATAAGATGCTTTCCATTTTTCATAGGCTGCAGTATCATTTCGATCAATGCGGGTGATGGTATGAAATTTGGCCGACAGGTTCCAGGCAGGGAAAAAGAATTTCCAGTCGATATAAGGTATCAACGCATCAACTCCTATCTTCTCCAGTTTCACCCGGCCCATGGTTTGCGGACGTACCGGCTCATAGCTGTTTTCCGCCCGGAAAGGGTTTCTGCGGGCTTCCTCCAGTGGAACCAGTTCAGTTACTTTCGTGGCATGTCCTTCCCGCAGAAGGGCATATTCGCTGCGCACCTTCTGCACATAGGCATCCTTGTTGTCTGCGCTCATCAGATTGGCCACGGCCGAAGGACTTTGCGAGGCATCCTTTACATATACCACGGCACCCCGGTTATAGCGATGCTCGATCTTCAATGCCGTATGCAGCTTGGAGGTCGTAGCACCGCCAATCAGCAGGGGCATGCTAAAGCCAGCTTTCTCCATCTCTTCGGCCACGATCGCCATTTCTTCGAGAGAGGGTGTTATGAGTCCGCTCAGACCCACGATGTCAGGCTTTTCCCTGATCACCGTGTCAATGATCCTTTCGGGGGGTACCATCACACCCAGGTCGATAATCTCATAGTTGTTGCAGGCCAGCACGATGGATACAATATTCTTTCCGATGTCATGTACATCTCCTTTCACGGTAGCGAGCACAATCTTGCCTGCTTTCTGTGAACCGCCCGATGAAGTTTTCTCCGCTTCGATGGTAGGTTGAAGAATGGCCACCGCCTTCTTCATGGTACGTGCCGCCTTCACCACCTGCGGCAGGAACATCTTCCCCGATCCGAAGAGGTCACCCACTCTGTTCATTCCCTCCATCAAGGGCTTATCGATGATATCCACAGCACGCGGATATACCTGCAGTGCCTCTACAAGATCCTCTTCCAAGTAGTCGCCTATTCCTTTCACCAATGCGTAACTCAGTCGCTCATCGAGCGAAAGGGTACGCCATTCCTGTGTTCTGGCCTGTTCAGCTTCGGGAGTTTTCTCATTCTTTATTTTCTCGGCATAGGCCATCAGCCGTTCTGTTGCATCCTCACGTCTGTTCAGCACGGCATCTTCCACCAGTTCCTTCACATCTTCAGGAATATCTTCATAGATAACCGACTGAGCAGGATTTACAATTCCCATATCCATACCTGCCTGAATGGCATGATAGAGGAAGACTGAGTGCATCATCTCCCGGATGGAGTCGTTGCCACGGAAGGAGAAGGAGAGGTTGCTCACCCCACCACTCACTTTGACATGTGGAAGGTTCTCCTTGATCCAGCGGACCGCTTTTATATAATCGACCCCGTAATTTTTGTGTTCATCAATCCCTGTGGCAATGGCCAGCACATTGGGGTCGAAGATAATGTCTTTTGCGTCGAAACCATTTTCCGTGAGTAGCTTGTAGGCTCTCCCGCAGATCTCGATGCGGCGTTCAAAGGTATCTGCCTGTCCTGTTTCATCAAAGGCCATCACCACCACTGCAGCGCCAAAGTGCTGTGCCAGGAGGGCTTGGTGCAGAAATTCCGCTTCTCCGTTTTTCAGGGAGATGGAGTTGACAATCGACTTCCCTTGTACACATTTCAATCCCGCCTCCAGAACCTCCCACTTCGAGGAGTCAATCATGATGGGAACACGGGAAACATCGGGATCGGAAGCCAGCAGATTCAGGAAGCTGGTCATCTCCACCGTTCCTTCCAGCAGGCCATCATCCATGTTGATGTCAAGTGCCTGTGCACCATCTTCCACCTGCTTGCGGGCAATTTCCAGTGCCTCTTCATATTTTTTCTCCTGTATCAAACGAAGGAACCTGCGTGAGCCCGCTACATTGCAACGTTCACCGATATTCAGAAAATTTATTTGTGGTGATACTTCCAGTAACTCCAATCCCGAAAGCTGCATGTACGCAGGAGGAATAGATCTACGGTGAGGAGCGCGGTCCTTTACCAAAAGCGCATATTCGGCAATGTGAGCAGGTGTAGTGCCACAACATCCCCCTATAATGTTTACCAACCCCTCGTCGATAAACTCCTTGATCTGTGCAGCCATCTTTTCCGGTGTCTCATCGTACTCACCCAGTTGGTTGGGCAACCCGGCATTGGGATAGGCACTGATAAAGAAGGGTGCTATTTTACCAAGTTCCTTTACATAAGGTTTCAGATCTGCAGCTCCAAATGAACAATTTAAGCCTATCGCCAAAGGGTGGGCATGGCTCACAGAAGCAACAAAAGCAGCCAGTGTTTGTCCCGACAGCGTTCTTCCAGCCCTGTCGGAAAGTGTGACGGAGAGAATAATCGGAAGGGTTTTCCCTGTCTGTGCAGCAACCTCTTGTGCTGCAAAAATTGCAGCCTTGGCATTGAGTGTGTCAAAAATCGTCTCTATCAGCAACACATCCACTCCACCTTCGGTCAATGCCAGTATCTGTTCTTTGTAGGCGTTCACGAAATCGTCGAACGTGGCAGCACGGAACATTGGGTCTTCCACCCGCGGGCTCATCGAGGCAGTTTTGTTTGTCGGTCCGATAGAACCAGCAACAAAGCGCGGTTTGTGTGGAGTGAGCCGTGTAAACTCATCAGCAGCCTCGCGAGCCAGCTTTGCTGCGGCCACATTGATCTCAGCTGCCAGGTGACTCATGCCGTAATCCTGCATGGAGATGCGAGTGGCATTGAAGGTGTTGGTTTCGATGATGTCGGATCCAGCTTCAAGATATTCCCTGTGTATCTGTGCGATTACATCTGGGCGTGTGAGTGAAAGCAAGTCGTTGTTTCCTTTCAGCAAGGTTTTGGATTCCTTGAATCGCTCACCCCGGAAATCGGCTTCGGTGAGTTTATAACGCTGTATCATTGTTCCCATCGCTCCATCGAGTATCAGGACGCGATCGGTTAAAATCTCTTCTAACTTCATTTTGATAGTTCTCTCAATTTATTATTTCACTCAAAAATAAGCAATAAAATTGATCTTCAGCTATAATCCGTTTTTTAAGCTTAGACCGCCAAATTTCAATCGCAACACAAACCTCCTCATCCAGACCACTATCCAGGCCATCACGAAGCGTACGCCCAGTATCCACCATATGGAGACACCCAGGGCCACAAACAAAAGGTTATCTTCTAACACCGAGTGAGACACAGCCAGGTGATAATTCAACAAACTGGCATCACTCTTGGTCACTTTACCCTCTTTCATCTGATCCATCATCAGGGCACCGCCATAAGCCAGTCCCACGATGTAACCGATAAGCCACAGAAAGGCAGTGCTCACTGGCAATCCAAAAAAATGGAGGAGTGGTTCAACCGCCTTGCTCAGTCTGGGGATCAGGCGATAGGCCTCAAGCAGGTTATATAACAAATTCAACGTAAAAACGATCGCAGCAATCAGCAAGGCGATATTGAGCGAGCTTTTGAGCCACAACAACAACACATCGCCCACAGAGGTCATGGCCACCACGTTGGTCTGCGCAAAAAGTGGCATACCCATTTCCTGCGGTAGAATCAAGTTCAGCACAATGCCAGTGACGATGCTAGTAGCAATGCGCAGCGTCGTCATTGCCCGGAATGAAGTACCCGTTTTGGCCTGAATGGCGCTTTCCACCGGCAGGTTGTGAGATATCTGGCACATCAGAGCTAGAATAGTCAACTCACGAAGAGTGATGGGCATGGAGGTAATAATGGCCAACGGGGCATAGAGGGGCAGAAAGATGCTGGTGATAAATATGATGGACGTACTTCCCGGCAATCCCATAAACACAAAGACAGGATCCAGAAAATCTGCCAGGTATGCCAACATACCGTAATAATCGAGGAACCGCACCAGCAAGGAGATGGGAAGAATAATTTTCAGCAACCACAATGAGGTGTGAAGCGATTTCCTGAGTGCACGAAGTACAATATCATTCCAAAATTGCATAGGCAACTTATTGGGATTTTATAAACCTAAAACATCTATCAAAACTACTTCTTAAACATACGGTCCATATCCCGTTTGTCTTCTTTTTCTTTTAGGGAATGACGTTTGTCATATTCTTTTTTCCCTTTTGCGACAGCGACCACAACCTTGGCAAGTCCTTTTTCGTTGATAAACATCCGCACCGGGATGATGGTGAAGCCGGTTTCCCGTGTCAGTCGCAGGATCTTGTGCAGTTCTTTCCTGTTGAGCAGCAGTTTGCGGTCACGACGGGCATTGTGGTTGTTGTAGGTACCGTAGAAATATTCGGCAATGTGCATGTTACGTACCCACAACTCACCTCTTTCAAAAAAACAATAGGTATCCACCAGGCTTGCCTTTCCCAAGCGGAGCGATTTAATCTCTGTACCTGTGAGGACAATGCCCGCTGTATAGATATCCAGCAGTTCGTAGTCGAACGTGGCACGTTTGTTCTTTATGTTGATGGCCGTTTGTTGCATTATTTAATTAAAAAAGAAAAAATCCCCTTTATCAGGGTAGGCACCAATATGATCAGCGCCGAAGTGAAAACAGTGAAATTCATCCGTTTTGAGGCCGGCACCTTTAAATAAAAGATTGCACCAGTCTGCACAAGATAAAAAGTGTAGAGCGCGAGCAACCAGAGGATAAAGAAATCTGAGAAGAACGGAATAACCACATACAAAACATAGACAACCACCGAAGCATATCCTGTAAACAACTGAAAACGATTCAGAGGCTCATTCAGACCGAAGTGGGATGCAGTTTCATGTAACAGGTAGGAAACAATATAAAATCCACCGTATACAGACACGACACTGATGATGCTATTCTTGAGGGCTCCCTCCAGTCCTCCGTCATGTGGAGAGAACCACAAACCACCCACGAAGGCAGCCAGGGCTATGAGACCGATAAACGGATGAAGAAAACGGTTGATAAAGCCGTTCAGGCTTGTATCCTCCTTGTGAATATCCTTCCATGCGGACGGGGAAGCAACTATCAATTGCGTGATTGTTACAAAGAAATCTCTCCACATTACCTTTTTATTTTGAATTGCAAAGGTAATCAATTCCATGTAAATAAGTGATGAGCGGAAAAGAAATAGCGACACTCTTCGATGGAAGAGTATCGCTATCAGGATGTTTTTTTGTGTCGAGATTAGTTTCCTTTTACCTTCATCCGGTATACCTGTGAATCTATCCTCTGGTCCTGTCCTTTCATGTAGTACTGAAAGGTAATCTTCAAATCCTTGGTGGTCGTGGCGCTGGTCCCTTCATACGTGGCACGCAGTTGCGACATATCGAGCGCAATGATGTCTGTTTTTGTGGTTGTGGAGGCTCCTGCGTCCGGCACACCGCTGATTGTAAGATCGATGACGATGGTAATATCGTTTTCCGATGCTTCTTCGTCCTCCACATTATAGAAATTTACGCTGGCAGTTTGCCCTTTCTTGATTTCGCAAGCATACTGAAAAAGCCAATGGTCACCCAGGTATACTTTATCTTCAGCGTAGACGGGTGAGTCAACGCCCACAAATTTCAGCGGTGTTTCAACCTGAGGGGGCTGCTGGTTCATCCGCAATGGAACCCTGCTAATTTGTATCGGATCACCTACAATGGTCACATTATCTGCTTGCAGGCTATTTTCAATGGTTGTGTATCCATATTCTTCTGTCCAACTGTAGCGTAAAAATTGGAATGAACCGGGCGTCATCAACTGCATGCCGGCGGAGGTAATCAGTCTTCCTGATATAGTTCTGCCATAAATACGTCCTGAGGTGTTGTCCATAGCCAAGTAAACCACAGAATTCTCGTCGTAATTCCGGCTTCCCCCTTCCAGGCAGGAAGTCAATAAAAGAGTCAGGCCTATTATTCCTAATAGTAAGAGCGTTGTTTTCTTTTTCATTTTTTTTTGTGATTATTTAAATTCATATCTAAGTCCCACACTCAGATCCATCACGATCTTGCTGTCGGAATAGATGGTTTTGTATATGTTGTTTGCATCGAAGTAATAGGCACCTCCTATCTTTCCATACAATTTTAAATTCTGATAAACCGGATAAGATATTCCTAAGCCGGCATTGACCGATATCTGCGGGTTACGCTGTGAGATTTTGGTAATCTCTTCCTCTTCGGATGTGACATTTAATTCGAGTGATCTGCCCTCCCCCGTTCTCCGGTACTCACCATACACATCTTTTTCCAGCATTCCTCCCACTGAAGCATATATACCCAACTTCCTCAATGAAAACAGGTTGTAATTCACGTTCAGGGGTACACCCACGTAATGCAGGTGCTGTGTTTCCTGTACCTGGAAATTGGTGCTTGAGTTTCTTGCTTTCGAAGAGAGGTAGGTATACAGGAGTCCGGTCTCCACAGAGAGGCCTTCGAAGAGCGATTTCGACACCGTGATACCAAAAGAAACAGGCTGGTCGTGTTCCATTTCTGCAATGTTGTCGGCCGCTTTGTTATTGGAAAGCATCATCTTGGGATCGGTTATCGGGGGATTATTCTCCTCTACCTGGGCAGTACGGAGTGTCATGGGAGAATTTACGGTTTGCTGAAAGGGAGTCAGGCCCCCGCGACTGTTCAGTGCCAGCACAATCTGTCCCTCGTTTCGTTTAGCCTGTTCTTCCCTGTTTTTCAGTCCTGTGGACTTACCACCAACTGATAAAAAAGTTTCCTCAGCCACCCCGTCCGTTGCAGAAAGTGATGGTTGCTGTGGTATCTGTTTTACGATCGATGAAAGATCATTTGCAGTCACGTTTCTCTCCGCCTTCACCTGCATGATGCGTCCGTGTTGCAGTAGCTTTTCAATCCGTTTCGATTTAGCGGAAGTGGTGAGGCGTGATGCCTGCAGGGAGGCAGTGGCGGGAGCTGCCGGTGTGGCGTCTCCAGCGTCCTCCACTACATGGGCCTGTAGCCTGCTGTGTTGAGATTCTGTGTGATCGGCAGACGGTGTTGTTTCCTGAACCAGAGACATGGTATTCTCGGCTGTGGGCCAGAGAAAAAGAAGTCCGCCCACGAGCAGGATCACAGCGGCCGCAGCGGAAGCCGCAAACCAGCGGCGGCGGGCAACCATGCGGGCTGCGCGGGCAGTTTTCAGCGACCGTTCTATCCGATCCCACCCATCGGGTGGTACCGGTACCTTGAAGTCACTGAATTTCGACTGTAATTCTCTTCTTATCTCGTTATCTATGTTCATTGTATCTACCGTTGTTAAGCTGAAGGATGGCCCCGATTTTGTTCTTTAAAATTGTCTTTGCCCTGAAGAACTGAGAACGCGACGCTGCCTCTTTGATACCCAGTCTCTGTGCAATTTCCTTGTGCGACATTTCCTCGAAGATGAACAGGTTAAATACTGTCCGATATCCTGGAGGTAATTCCCTGATCATTTCCAGCAGCTTCTCGCGTGAGATATCCTCTATGTCGAGTATATCATCGGCATCCTCGTTGGTTTGATTGTCCATCATGTAGCCATACTCTTCCAGAAAACGATTTTTCTGTTTCTCCTTGCGGAAATTCTCAAGCGCCAGATTGACAAAAATACGTCTCAACCACCCTTCAAAAGAACCCTTTCCCTCATAAGAGGCAATTTGCGTAAAAACGCGGATGAATCCGTCGTGCAGCAGATCATGGGCTGCTGCTTCTTCCCTGCAATAGCGTAAACAGACTGTCATCATCACAGGTGCATACCGCTCATATAATGCCTTTTGGGCATTACCGTCCTGTTTCTTACACGCTATTATCAGTTGCGAATCATCCATTCTTATCGCAGTTCAAATGATAGACGAAAAAAAAGTAAAAACGCTGCATGGAATCAACCGTTTTTACCCATATTTTATCGTTTTTTAAGCAATGGGAAGGTACTAACGACCTGCAAATGCATTTCTAACTTCAAATATACGATTCGCATGAAAATAAACCAAGTGAAAATAATTAAGAATATGTAAATTTATCTTGCTGTATAACTGTTTTTTATTTAATTTTGTCCTATTAATCTACTAAAGTTTTGTCTGTATGAAAGATTTCATAAAAATCATGCTCGCCTCCGCTGTGGGGTTTCTCATTGCACAAGTTGTTCTCTCCCTGATTGCCATGCTTTTCTTTTTAGGTATGATGGGGTCCGTTCTTAGTTCTGTGTCATCCGACAAATTCATATTACAAGAGAACACTGTTTTAAACCTGCGTTTAGATGGCCCCATTGTAGAGCGGACTCCGGAGGAGGACCCGTTTACCTCGATGCTTGCGGCCGACTATCCCTCAGAAACGGGACTCAACGACATTGTGAGTGCTATCCGGAAAGCTAAAAATGAAGACAAAATAAAAGGAATTTACCTGGATTCCCGCACGCTGTCGGCCTCGATGGCTACACTGGCCGAAATCCGTCAGGAGCTGCTCAGCTTCAAAGAAAGTGGTAAGTTTATTGTCTCCTATGCCGACACTTATTCGCAGAGCGGCTACTACCTTGCTTCCACAGCCGATAAAGTGGCCATAAATCCCCAAGGCATGCTTGATTTGCACGGGTTCGCTTCCATACCCATCTTTTTCAAAGATGCTCTTGACAAATTGGGCATCGAGATGCAGATCTTCAAGGTAGGAACCTACAAGTCGGCCGTTGAGCCCTTCACCCAAAATGAGATGAGCGAGGCAAACAGGATGCAGGTAGCCTCTTACCTGAACGATTCCTGGAGCTTTTTCCGGCAAGACCTGGCAGATTCACGATCTCTTTCGGTGGCTGCCATCGATTCACTTTCCAACACGCTACCCATTTTGCAATCCACCGAGTCATTGCTTTCAGCAAATCTGGTCGATACGCTCCTCTATGAAACAGAGATGAAAGCGTACCTGCGCAGCCTGCTTGATCTCGAGGAAGACGACAAAATCCCCTCCGCCACGGTGGCTGAGATGAAGTCGGTCACTTCCAAAATGGTGAAGAAAACCGGCAACACCGTTGCCATCCTCTATGCCAGCGGCAACATCGCATCGGGTAATGGTTCATCGGATATACAGGACAAGTATATGGTGAACGAGATTGAGAAGCTGAGAAAAGATGATGATGTGAAGGCTGTAGTCTTTCGAATCAACTCCGGTGGTGGCAGCGCTTACGCATCTGAACAAATATGGAAGGCCATCACAGACCTGAAACAGGAAAAGCCGGTGGTCGTGTCGATGGGCGACCTGGCTGCTTCGGGAGGTTATTACATTGCCTGCAATGCCGACAAGATTGTCGCACAGCCCACCACACTCACCGGTTCGATCGGTATTTTCGGGGCTATCCCCAACGTGGGAGGTACTGCTAAAAAAATTGGTGTCTATACAGACGAGGTAAAAACGCATGAATTTTCCGATTTTGGAAACATCACCCGTTCCTTTACCGAAAGAGAAAAAGAGATGATGCAAGCCTACATCGAAAAGGGATACGATCTTTTCCTCACTCGCTGTGCTGAAGGGCGCAACATGCCAAAAGACTCCATGGCGCTTTATGCCGAAGGACGCGTGTGGACAGGGAACCAGGCTAAAGAGATTGGACTGGTTGATGAGTTGGGTGGCATTGAGAAAGCCATTGAAATTGCCGCAGAGATGGCCAATCTGGGTAAAAGTTACGTCATCTTTGAATATCCCAAGATGCGTTCCCGCATCGATGAGCTGTTGAAGCCAGCCCAGGAAGAACTAGCAGCACGCACCTTAAAGGGATATCTGGGAGAAAGTTATGAGTTGTTCATGATCTTAAAAGATTTGAAAGAACAGGATTATGTTCAGGCGAGGATTCCTTTCGACCTGAATATACGATAAAAGAAATGGACAAACCAGTCATTAAAATACGTCGTGCCTTGCTGCCATTTTCGTGGCTATACGGCATTGGTGTGGATTTTCGGAACAGTCTCTTTAACAAAAAAATACTCAAACAGCACACTTTCGACATTCCGGTAATTTGTGTGGGCAATATCACGGTAGGTGGTACCGGGAAGACCCCGCACATCGAATACCTGATCAGATTGCTCTCCCCGAGATACAAGGTCGCTGTACTTAGCAGGGGGTACAAACGCAAGAGCAAAGGTTTTCTGATTGTGGATACCAACTCCAGAGTGCGCGACGTGGGAGATGAACCGCTGCAGATCAAGCAGAAGTTTCCGGACACGCTGGTAGTGGTAGACAAAAACAGGGTGTCGGCCATCAAAAAGATTCTCTCCATCGAGAAATCGGAACGACCCGATGTGATTCTACTGGACGACGGTTTTCAACACCGGCATGTCCAGCCCTCTCTCTCCATTCTGTTGGCAGACAGCAACCGTCCCGTGTTCGAAGACCGGTTGCTGCCAGCAGGAATGCTGAGAGAGCCCCTCAAAGGCAAAGAGCGTGCATCGATCGTGCTGGTCACCAAGTGTGACCCCGATATGCAGCCCATCGATTTCAGGATATACACCAACGGGCTCGATTTGTTTCCATACCAGCAGCTCTATTTCACCTCCCTCGATTACGATGCAGTGAAACCTGTCTTCCCCGAGCTGCAATCGGAGCCACTCCTGTTGGACGAACTGCGGAAGAAGCATCTCTTCCTGGTTACCGGCATCGCTTCACCGGGGCCCTTGGTGGATAAATTGGAGCACAAGACGTACAATCTTTACACCATTTTTTTTCCCGATCACCACCTCTTTACGAAGGAGAATATACATGCTATCCGCCGCACAGTAAAATCGGTTGAAGACGACAATAAAATAATCCTCACCACCGAAAAGGATGCGATGCGATTTCGGGCATTGCCTTTTCTGGATGATGAGATGAAAAAAATGCTCTATTACATTCCGGTTCGCGTCACCTTTGTAGATGAAACCGAAAGAAATACATTCAATCATAAAATACTTGAACATGTTAGAAACCATCAAACAAACAGCAGATTACTTAAAAAATAGAATTGAGGATGTCCCCAATACCGCCATTATCCTGGGCACCGGCCTGGGAGAGCTGGCACACGAAATAACCGACAAAAAGGAGATCCCTTACACCGAGATCCCCAATTTCCCGGTCTCCACGGTGGAGGGCCACAGCGGAAAGCTGATCATCGGCAACCTGGGTAGTAAAAAAGTGCTGGCCATGCAGGGCCGCTTTCACTATTACGAAGGGTACGACATGAAACAGGTTACTTTTCCGGTGCGTGTTTTCAAGGCACTCGGCGTTGAATATCTGTTTGTGTCCAACGCAGCAGGTGGCATGAACCCCAGCTTCGATATCGGCGACATCATGCTCATTGAAGACCACATCAACATGTTTCCGGAACATCCGTTGCATGGGAAGAATTTCAATGAGTTGGGCACCCGCTTCCCCGATATGAGCGAGGCCTACAGCAAATCGTTGCGCCTCATGGCCATGGAGATTGCCAAAGAAAAAAACATCAAGCTTCAGCATGGTGTATATGTGGGCGTACAGGGCCCCACATTTGAAACACCCGCCGAATACAATTTCTTCCGTGTCATCGGTGGAGATGCTGTGGGAATGTCTACCGTGCCCGAAGTGATCGTAGCCAATCATGCTGGCATGAAGGTGCTCGCCTTTTCCATCATCACCGACCTGGGTGTAATCGGGAAAATTGTGGAAGTATCGCACGAAGATGTACAGGAAGCTGCAAAGATAGCACAGCCTAAAATGGCTGAGATCATGCGTACCATGGTAGGGAGAATTGAATGAAGAAAACCGAAATAGCCAAATTGGGTGAGTTTGGATTGATCGATCACCTGACCGGTGACATCAGGCTCACACAACCGTCTTCTCTGAAAGGGGTCGGCGACGATGCTGCCGTGCTCAATTACAATGGCAAGCATACACTGGTCACCACCGACCTGCTTTTGGAAGGTATCCATTTCGATCTCGTGTATGCCCCACTGAAACATCTGGGATACAAGGCCGCTGTCATCAACTTCTCCGATATCTACGCGATGAACGGTACACCACAGCAGATCACCGTTTCTCTGGGTATATCGAAGCGATTCTCAGTGGAAGATCTCGAAGAGTTTTACAGCGGACTCAAGCTGGCCTGTGAGATTTACGGGGTAGACATTGTTGGTGGAGACACCACTTCGTCGCTTACCGGATTTACCATCAGCATCACCTGCATCGGTTCGGCCGAAGAGGATAAGATCGTCTACCGGAATGGCGCAAAAGACACGGACCTCCTCTATGTCTCGGGCGACCTGGGTGCGTCTTACATGGGATTGCAGCTGCTGGAAAGAGAGAAGGTCGTGTTCGACGGCAGCGATGAGGTGCAGCCCGACTTCTCCGGCAAGGAATATCTGCTGGAGCGGCAACTCAAACCCGAAGCGCGAAAAGACATCGTGGCCCTCCTGGCGGAGCATGGCATTGTTCCCACAGCCATGATCGACCTTTCAGACGGGCTTTCGTCGGACCTGCTGCATATTTGCAAGCAAAGCAATGTAGGCTGCCGGCTCTTTGAGGAACGTATTCCCATCGACTACCAGACCGCCATGATGGCGGAGACCTTCAACATGAATGTGACCACGGTGGCGCTGAACGGAGGTGAGGACTATGAGCTTCTTTTCACCGTTCCGCTTACGCTGCATGAGAAGATGAGCGCTGTGCCGGGTGTGCATCTGATCGGACATATTACGGAATCAGGACAGGGCTGCTATCTGGTAACGCGCGACGGACAGGAGATGCAACTTCGGGCGCAAGGATGGAATCATCTGGCTGAAGAATAAGCGCGATTAGGCTGTTGGGCAATTATTTTTGACTTTTTTATTGACAAATTTTGCATTTCCCAAAAATGCGCTTATCTTTGCACTCGCAATTTAAGCAATGTTGGTGCCATAGCTCAGTCGGTAGAGCAACGGACTGAAAATCCGTGTGTCCCCGGTTCGATTCCTGGTGGCACCACTTTTCGAGAAACAAGAAAAGAAGGAAACTCCTGAAATTCGAAAGAATTCAGGAGTTTTTATTTTGCCCAAATACGCAAAAAACAGCAAATCCCGACCTACTTTGGCGGAGCAAAATCAAGGAGAATCCACAGACTTCTTCAAAGCGTTCAATAAAAGGATTTATCTAATTTGTTGGATAGGCCACTGAACAACTAAAAACTCCCGTTGTTAAAATTTAAATAGGGTTATCAAACAATTTAACCATGTTTGATAGCCAAAACATTTACGATCTATCGGATGACTTTATTTTCAGTTACTACCTGATAAACAGCCGAAATGAATCAACCTATTCCAATTACTCAATTTTAAACAAATGCAGCATGAATAAAATTACAGATAGCAGTTTTTCAAGACTGATTGGTGTTTGGGAAACTTCCGGTATTATCAAGTCAAGTGAAGGTGACGTAAAAATAACTGGAATAGACAGTTATGAGCCTGTTCTCGAAAATAACTACATTTTGCACAAAGCCGATGTAAGGTTAGGGAATAATAGAAGTGAAACGATGGAATTCATCAAATTGGACAACTTATCCAATAAGGCAATCATGAATTACTTCAACTCGAATGGTGAAGACGGAATAATGTACGGTACAATTATCAACGACGTATTCAAAATTGAAGGAAACGGTTTAAGGTTTGAGGGGAATATTGGTGATGGAAATACAATAATTATCGGTAAATGGCATATTCAGGCAGAAAATGAAAATTGGGTTGACTATATCGATCTCACGCTCAAAAAAAGACAATTATAGATCAATGGTTACGGAGAAGATACTCTTCAACTAAACTGAAGAAGAACCCCCTATTTCAGGACGAGACAGGGACTTTCCTGGGACCTTCCTCGGTATTCCCTTATATATTCCTTATATTAACCTCATTCATCAATAAGGAGATAACGACCCATTACCTTCCCATTACCCATCCATTACTCATCCATTACCCTCCCATTACCCATAAATCATCCTTTCATTATCCGTACAGGAAGTCCTTTCTTCTGTATTTCGGGTTGCCAAAGGTTGCCTCGTAAAGCCCGATTCGTGGTTTTTTTTTGATTAAAATAAAACGAGGCTCTCTCAAAATAATTTTGAGAGAGCCTCGTCCCTCATTGATAATGATCGATGCTGCAAATTATCTCATAATTCAATCATATCGATATCCTTCAGCGTATGTTCTCCATATTTATACTGACACAACTTCACCAACAGCGACTTCTTCTCCGACCCCAGAGGATCGATCACCACGAAGTCCATCTTGAGGGCGTCCTGGTCGATTCCGGCTTTCTTGTCGCGTGTTTTTTGATCTTCCCAGGTGCCTGAATTCACATACAGACAAGATTCTTTTTTCAGATTGGTAGAAGCTTTTATCATCGGTACGTGGGTATGCCCAAAAACAACCAGACGGACATTGGAATCGGGATTCTTGAAATATTGCGTTTCTCCCTGGTCATCCAGAAATGATGTATTCAAACTGCCCAGAATGGATTCATTGATCTCGTTCAATACCGCAACATTGTTATACTCCTGGCGCGCATTCCAATTGGCCTGTGTGAATAAACCATTGTAGAGTTTCATCTGGATGCTGCCGTCCGTGGGACTGTTTTGGGGAAGAATATCATTGACCGCGTAATTCTTTGTAAATTTTCCTATCTTGGTTGTGATGATAGGCTCACTGAAACTGTCGTTCACATAAATCTTTTTCTCCAACACGCCCTTCCAGAGTGAAAAATAAATACCCTTGCTTTTTTGCTCCGCACTCACCTCATCTTTGAATGTTAAGGGTGGCACTTTCGTAGCCGCTACCTCTGTGGTGGGATTCGTAAACGAATTGGCGGCTATACGGGCAAAGAAATAACCGGGAGGCGTGATGGCTCCGGGTGCTTCGCTCTCGTTGGCTTCGGGTGCGATCGCATTGAAGAAATCGTACCGGTGACCATGCTCGATGGCTATCTGCGGAAAACCATCCGGATAATAAGTGCCCACGGGATATTTCTCTCCTTCATCTCGGGCCTGGTTCACTCCCGGCATGGCCATGTCGATGTGCTCCGGCAAGAAACCCATATCATGATTACCCGGAACGTAGGTGACTTTCACCTTGCCCTCCTCGATGATGGCGTTCAATAGATCGAAGACTCCCTTGTTGGCCGCAACGGATTTCTTTACAAAATCGGCCTGCGTACCGCCACCGTACGTGTCAACCCGTGTGGGGATATACCACTCATCGAGCATGTCACCTGCAATGACAAGCTCCTTGATTGTCTTCGAGTCGCGTACTTCTTTCAGGAACTGCTCCAGTCGCGGCAGGTGTTTCACATTCTCGGAGTAGGTGAGATCATTTCCAAGATGCAAATCGCTGATCACGACAATCTTGTCCCGTTCCTCATCGAGACTCTCGGAAGAGTGGTCGAACGGGTTTGCCAAATCAGGATCGTCATTTCCATTACACGATATAAAAAACAAAGGCGAGACCAACAGCAGAATCAGAAAGTACTTTTTTTTCATCATACAAATTATTATTGATCGTTTATGTGTTTGTATTTGTCCACTTCACAGCTATTAAACAGGATAATCCGCTCCGGGAAAATGAACAGCTTCTGCAAATCTACGGAAAAACAGAATTGGGCGTGTGTCGGATTGACAAAATTTTTAATCCGATGAAAAGATATTTTATCTATAGTCAATTTTTACGCACAGCCATTCCTGCTTTCTATCTTTCCGTAGCTTCATGAAAGCGGGTGAAATGCCGTGAGGTATTTATCAATATAAAGCTGCAGGTCTTTCGATTTGTATTGTTGTATAAAGCGAGGATGTTCCAGCGGAGTCAGCTTTTCGAACAGCTTTTCCGTTGCATTCAGTTTTGCGATAAAATCCGCGTTCTTTTTACCGAGGACAAACACCTCCGAGGTGTCGAGCCCCAAATCAATGTGTCTCTTGAGTGATTCTATCATAAACCCTTTCACCATATTAAAGAGCAGCGGATCGTCATAATAGTTCGCATTCAACCAGGCCCCTCCTGCCGTTTGCCGGATAATAGCCAGTGGAAAAGGAGAGTTGATGTAAAAATCACGATAGAAATGTGCGGTGCCTCCATAAGCCTCAATCATCTCATACAGAAAAACGGAAGAGACTTCGTGGGTGCGTGCCGATTTCATTGTGATGCCACAAGCTTTCTCCAGTCTTTTGGTGTCGGTAAATGGCACGCCGGTCACCCCTGCCCCATTGCGGCTCGGATTTATCCCGATAATAAATCTGCGTTGCCGGGTATCGTGATAATACTTGCGATAAAACGCTTCCATCACCTCCATCGTTTCCGGGTTATCCAGAAAGGGGTTCATCACCTGAAAACCCTCAGGCAAGGCTCCAGTATAAGCCAAATGGCGATTAAAACCGATCACTTTATCTGCGAATGTCAACATAATTCAAAGATAATACTTAATCAATACGCATCACAAGACGAACCAAATAAGAAGGCATATTGTTCTACGAAAACCAGCTAAACTGCGAAGGACTTACACAATGGAGACGAGAGATTCTGCCCATGATATGCCTCCCAAAACGACGGTTACCCTCATCAACGATCCGGTGAAAGCTGCCAGGACAATGAAACTGGTGTATGTGCTGGATGGGGAAACCACTGGCATTACCCGTAAAAAAAGGAAAAAAGGTTTTCAATATCTCTACGAAGGGGGAACAGTCAAAGATAGAAAGGTACTGGAAAGAATCAAGAAGCTGGTGATCCCACCTGCCTGGAACAATGTATGGATCTGTCCGATGGAGAACGGACACCTCCAGGCTACCGGCATCGATGCCATGGGGAGAAAGCAATATCTTTATCACCCCTTGTGGATCGAATTAAGGAATCAGCGCAAATATCACCGCATGGTTCAGTTCGCACATGCCCTCCCTGCTATCAGGCTACAGATTGAGAAAGATCTTTCCCGCAGGGGAATGTCGAGAGAGAAAGTACTGGCCCTGATCGTAAGCCTGATGGAACGGACCAGCATCAGGGTGGGCAACAGCACGTATGAGAAGATGTATGGCTCATTTGGCCTTACAACACTCAAAGACAAACACATCGATGTAAAAGGGAGCAGCATTCAATTCTCATTCAAGGGTAAAAAAGGGGTATATCAGGATATCGGCATCAAGAGTCCAAGACTGGCGCGCATGGTACAGCAATGCAAGGAGATTCCGGGGAAAGAGCTTTTCCAGTATTATGATGAGGAGGGAAAACGACAATCCATCGATTCAGGCATGGTAAACAATTATATCAAGGATATCTGCGGAGAAGATTTCACATCCAAAGATTTCCGCACCTGGTCAGGCACGGTGAAAGCTTTTCTGGCATTCAGGGAACTGGGTTGTGCGGAAACTGAGTCGGAAAAGAAGAAACTTGTTGTGGAAGCAATCGACAGGGTAGCAGCTCAATTAGGAAATACCCGAGCTGTATGTAAAAAATATTATATACACCCCGAAATTATTTCGCAGTATGAATCGGGAACCATACAGAACTACTTTGACCAACTTGATGAAATAGAAAAAACGGATGCTAAAACCGGTCTAACAAACGAAGAGAAAATTGTCCTCTCCATTTTAGAGAAGAAACGGTGAGGATACAGCCAGCTGAAGAAGCTGCTTTCTGCGTCAGATTAAAATAAGTTGCTTCAAAGCATCCTCTGCAGCGCAGCCCTTTCCTTGATGCTGATATCCCGACGATTTACATCAATCAGCCCTTCTTCGGCCATCTCCATCAGCACTTTCACCAATGCGGGGCGTGAGACACCGAACAGTCGGGCCATGCTTTCTTTGGATATCTTCAGGCGGAACGATTTCTCACCTTCCGACTCTTTCAACAGATAATAAGCGAGTTTCGCCCGTATTGTCCGCAAGGAGACAAGCCGCAGTTTTTCGGAGAGGAAAGAAACCTTGTTGGAGATGTATGACAAAAAGGCCAGCATAAACGATTCATACTCCCGCATTAAAAAATAGACATTCTCCTTGGGTATCACGATCACGCTACAGTCAACCTTGCACACTGCCGACACGGGCGACCGGTTATCAGCCGAAAACAGAAAACCTGTGGCCATCGGATGGGGAGCCCTGATCTGTTCCACCTTCATGAAATCGCCCTTCTCATCGGCCATCTCGGTAACAATTTCACCAGTAATGAGGATATAGAGCGAATCATAACGTGCTCCCTGTGTCACAATCACATCATTCTTTTTGTAACTCCTGACAGAAAAGCGTACGTCCCGCAAAAAGGAGTCGTGTTGTTCGGCAGGTATTGAACTGCAAAGGGGGCACTGAAAAATCAAGTGTCCTTGAGCGGTATGGGAAGAGTGTTGTATCATAGTCTTTTAAATTCTTACAAATGTCATAATTATTACAGTTTTTTGCAAATTATTTTATTTTCTTTGTTACTGAGAGAAAAGGCGTTAAAAACGAGTACCCATGCGAAAACTACGGACCTTTTGGAATGAAGTCAGGCCCCGCGGCGGATGGAAATATCCGGCCCTCATTATTTGTGGCGCTTTCGTGGGACTCTTTATTTATACATTCTTTGCATCCCGGGCTTATAGCTATCTCTCCAACAACCCGGCTACCTGCGTGAACTGTCACATCATGGGTCCCTACTATGCCACCTGGATGCACAGCTCGCATGGGCGGAGTACCACCTGCAACGATTGCCATGTGCCGCAAGACAACAAGATCAAAGGATATTACTTTAAAGCCACGGACGGATTGCGGCATTCCGCCATCTTCACTCTACGGGGTGAGAACCAGGCTATTCAAGCCATCGAAGCCAGTTCGCAGGTAATCATGGACAATTGCATCCGGTGCCATACACAGCTCAACACCGAATTTGTGAATACAGGACGAATGGGTTACAAGGAAATGCAGGATATGGGCGGAAAGGCTTGCTGGGATTGTCATCGCGACGTACCGCATACCCGTAGCAGGTCGCTCTCCTCCACCCCCAACGCACGCATACCCATGCCGGAAAGTAATGTGCCGGAGTGGTTGAGCGAGATGACTCGTTGATAGAATTGATGTAATAATGAATTGATTTAGCATAAAAAAAATACTATGAGCAGGACAAGAAAAAGTAATCGCATGAAACCATGGGTAGGATGGCTCCTGTTTTTCGTGACTTTGGGTGTGGTTTTCCTCCTGGGAATGCTCGCTGCTTCCATTACGCAACGCAGAGCGGAAATAGCCAGCGTGATGAACAACAAAAAAGTGGAAATCACGGGAATTGAATCACGGAGCGAACTGTTCGCAGTAAACTATCCCCGCGAATATGAGACCTGGACAAAAACGACCGACACCACTTTCCAGAGTGAATTTAACGGGAGCAGCGCAGTGGATGTACTCGAACAACGTCCCGAAATGGTTATTCTCTGGGCAGGATACGCTTTTTCTAAAGACTACGGGACGCCGCGCGGACACATGCATGCAGTGGAAGATATACGCGAGACCTTGAGAACAGGTGCCCCCATGACCGCAGAGGAGGGTCCGCAACCGGCTACCTGCTGGACCTGCAAGAGTCCCGATGTGCCCCGGCTGATGGATTCCGTGGGGATTGCCGAATTTTACAACAAGCCCTGGGCACACTGGGGACATGAAGTCGTGAACCCCATTGGATGTGCCGACTGTCACGAAGCGGAGACCATGAATCTGAAGATAAGCCGTCCCGGCCTGATTGAAGGATATGAAGCCATGGGAATGAATATTCAGGAAGCATCACAGCAGGAGATGCGTTCGCTGGCCTGTGCACAATGCCACGTGGAGTATTACTTCACTCCCGAAGGGAAATACCTGACCTTCCCCTGGCACAACGGCACCACCATGGAAGGAGCTGAGCAGTATTACGACAGCATTCAGTTTGCCGATTACACACACAAACTGAGCAAGGCGCCCATCATCAAGGCACAACATCCCGACTATGAAATATTCAAAACAGGGATTCATGCACAACGGGGCGTCTCCTGTGCCGACTGTCACATGCCGTATGTGTCGGAAGGAGGCATCAAGTATAGCAGCCACCATGTAAGAAGTCCGCTGGCAAGTATGAACAACACCTGCCAGGTATGCCACCGCGAAACAGAGGAAGATCTTCGGAACTCGGTTTACGAACGGCAACGCAGTGCAAATCAGATTCGCAACCTGGTGGAAAAAGAACTGGCCACCGCCCACCTGGAAGCGCAGTTTGCCTGGGAAAAGGGAGCCTCAGAAGCACAGATGAACAAGGCGCTGCAACTCATCCGCCAGTCTCAATGGCGCTGGGACTATGCGGTGGCATCACACGGAGGTGCATTTCATTCGCCGATAGAATTTCAGCGTATTCTTTCGCTCAGCCTCGATCGCGCACACAAAGCCCGCTTTGAAATATCGAAGGTACTGGCACAACTCGGCTTTACCGGCGATGTGCCCCTACCCGATATCTCTACAAAAGAGAAAGCGCAGGCCTACATCGGGTTGGACATGAAGCAGGAAAGAGAGAATAAGAAAGCATTCCGGGAAACAGTGATTCCTCAATGGCTGGAAAAGGCCCAAGCTAACAACCGGTTGGTCAGCCTGAAATGAGAATCTGGGAACAACCATGGGGTTATCGGGAAGGTTTTATTGTAGCAGCAGGCATCGTCTTTTCGGGTTTGCTGCTTCAACTGGCCGTCGGGAACATACAGCCTTCGCTGTTTGCATCTCCGGTGAACGGCATCTACGGAGTTCTTTTTGTGACGGGGTTGATCACAGCGCACTTTCTACGCTCCCGAAACAGAACAGTCAGATGGTTGGCCGGAGCGTATGCGGCCGTACCGGCTATGGCCACGCTACTTCTCCTCTGTGTAATCCTGGGCTTGACTCCTCAATTTCCCCACAACAGCGGCAACGAGCAGCTCCCATCCACCTTCTTCACACCGCTCGGATGGTACCGGATGACCACCTCTTGGCCATTTGTCCTGCTTTGCTTTTACATTTTGTGCATCCTCGGACTCACCACACTGAAAAGGACCGGACAAAAACAGTCCTGGCGCGACATCGGGTTCTATTTCAATCACCTTGGCTTATTTCTGGCACTGCTGGGAGGCCTACTGGGCAGCGCCGACATGGAACGTCTGACCATGAGCATGAACGAGGGAGAGGTGGAGTGGCGTGCAACCAATCAATCGGGAGAAATAAAAGAACTATCCCTGGCCATCCAGCTTGATACGTTCCTCATCGAGGAATATCCACCCAAGCTGGTCCTCGTTGAAAGTGAAACAGGAAGAATGTTGCCTGCTGCAAGGCCTGAAAGTTATCAGTATGAGGACACAGGCAAAACC